>Ga0066639_10001991_pt1 | contig 18004 bp, 21 predicted proteins | sample CryGeyCG2114_010_2_FD_59504 | JGI IMG/M metagenome (GOLD analysis project Ga0066639, IMG submission 59504) | Groundwater microbial communities from aquifer - Crystal Geyser CG10_big_fil_rev_8/21/14_0.10 | ecosystem: Environmental > Aquatic > Deep subsurface > Groundwater | place: USA: Utah...
GCTGTCTTCCATAGTTTGTGGTGAGCAAAAATAATATGGTAAAGAGTCGGAACAGCATGAGTCCCAATTTTTTTAAGAGGGTACCGATCCCAATCAGACCAAACACAATAGCTTTTCCCGCCGACACAAGTATGGTATTTCCTAATGATTCTTTCTGTTTGTATCTTTCTTGTCGTGGCCGGAAGTTACTTTCCATTGAGGATCCTGGCGGGTGATGTTTTTGTTCTTTGGAAAAAACAGAAGATACCACTTGTTTGGTTTTTTGTGCAAGTGGCGGGGAGAGTGTTTCTGTGGTTTTTCTTTGTTTTTCTGCCAGTGATTGGAGCGATGCTGCAGAACCACGGTTTTGGGTTGTTTTTAGTTGTTTGCCAGTTTTTCTGACTTGTTCTTTTTTGGGTTTATGAAACAAGATACCACCAAATGAATCGTCCGAACGTAACTGTTCCAGGACACGTTGAATATGATCGACACTCGCTTGCGTGCTTCTTGAGGAGATTATTTTTTGAAGGCGATCAAATGAAAAATGTTCTGCCACGTCTGGGGTTCCAACAAAAAGGAAGTCCCCAGTAGCAAGAGATCCTTCTGTGATCGTAGAAAAAAGTTGTGTCGCTTCGTGTACAGAAGATGCCGCCTGTTGTTGTTCAATAAGATGAATTGATTTCCAACCACTCTTTTTTTCATATAGAATATATGCAAGTGGCGTTCCATGAATTGCAAACAACAAGTGGTCTCCTTGAATCACTCCAAGGAAACAATCAATTTGCGTGTGAGCATTTCCAAGAATATGATGACTTCTTTTGTTTACATGTTCAAGAACGGTTTCAAAAGGGTGTGTCCTTTCATTTTGCTCTAGTGTGTAGTAGCTTGATTCAATTTCATCAATCATTTCTTGGAGGTACTCAATCTGTTCAATAGTCCCATTTCTAATTTCACATAATCCAAAAAAGTAGCCTTTTGCATGTTCGCCAATGGCTGGTTCGCTAATATGCAAAAGCACATGCGATGCACCCTTCCTTCTTCCTTCTACAAAAAATTCGTGTAATTCAAACACATCTGACATATTTTGACTTTATTATGCTTTCCAATTATACTATACCTTGATGTAGAAGACAAAAAAAAGTGGGGGTGAGAGGGGATATGTGGCGTTACAAATATATCATTGTTGTATGCTTGAACAACTATTTGGTTCAAAAACCCGGTATCGATTACTTCGAATCTTTTTTCGCTCATCAGAGACAAAATTTTTTGTTCGGGAGCTGACACGAGAGCTTGACACGCAGATTAACGCGATCCGCAGAGAAATTTCTTTACTCATTAAGGCAGGAATTATTCAGGAAATTAAAGAAGAAAAAGCGGAGAAAGAAAAAGGCCCACAAAAGAAGTATTATATTTTGAATAAGTCATCTGTTATTTATACTGAGCTCCGATCTCTCCTGTTGAAAGATACCATGCTTGGAGAGCAGGAATTTTTACAACAAATACAAAAAAAGGCCGGTCATATCCTGCTTTTCCTTGTGAGTGGGTGTTTTACCGGAGAAAAAGATGCCCCATCTGATATCCTGCTGGTGGGGGATATTAAACAACGTATAGTAAGTAAGATGATCTCTGATTATGAAAAAGAGTTTGGGTTTGCGCTTCGATATACCTTTATGACAGAAGAAGAGTTTCGAGATAGACGTCATGTAATGGATCGATTTTTATTTGGATTGTTTGAGGCAAAGCATGTGAAAATTGTAAATGATTTGAGAGTATAAGCATATATGTATTTGTGTATTGATCTGTCACAAAAAGATGTCCTGAGTCTTGCTTTTTTTACAGAAGAAACCGTTGAGTACAAAAAATATAATAAAAAAAATAGAGAACTTCTCTTGTGTATTAAGGACGCACTGCAGGATATGGGGCTGGAGAAGGACGCTCTGTTAGGGATCATGGTCGTGGTAGGCAGTGGCAGCTTTACCAATACGCGTATTGCTGTGACGGTTGCAAACGCCTGGGGCTATGCAAATCAGGTTCCGCTTCTTGCCATTGATGTGCTAGACGTTGATGATCTTCAAAATCGTATTGTAGAGCTGCTGGCTCAGCCGGTTGGACAGTATATTTCCGCAACATATAGCGGGGAACCAAATATTGGCGCACCCAAAAAATAGCTGTTCATGTTGGGAAATGCTTGCTTGGCGTTTTTTTATTTGCTCCATTCGTAGGAGGCTGATATTGCAATACCACCACGTCGGTTGAAGTGTGCTGTCACACACAGTGCGTGTGGGTTTGCTCTGTTGATAATATCTTTGGCAATATCTACTACAAGGTGTTCATGAAAAATGCCTACATTGCGAAACGATTCTAGATAGAGTTTGACAGACTTTGATTCAAGTACATACTCGTCTGGCGTATAGCTGATGTCGAGTGTGGCATAATCTGGTTGATGTGTCATTGGGCAAAAACAAGAAAATTCGGCACATGCCATGGTGACACGTACTTTCTCCCCACCGTGGTTGGGAAATACTTCTAGCGTTCTTCTTGGTTCTGTTTTCTTTCCCAATGCATCTAATTGTGCCAGATCTTTTTTTTGTGTTGGCATATTGAGTGATTATCTATGGATTGTTTTACTACTGAAATTATGATACACTAGTGCCCGCGAGAGAGCAATACATTTTCATTACTTATACTTTTTTATCTATGTCAAAAGAAATTGTCCTCGATATTGAAACAGTGGGGGATATTCGGGATTTTTCTTCAATGAAAGTGACGGTGGTGTCTATCTATGCATATGAAACAGATACGTACATCTCATTTGACGAAACAGAGCTTGGGAATCTCTGGCCATATTTGGAAAAGGCAGAGCGCATTATTGGGTATAACAGTGACCATTTTGATTTGCCGATTTTGAATAAGTTGTATGCCGGGGATTTGATGTCGTTTCCTAGTCTTGACTTGCTCAAGGTTGTTAAGGATGTTTTGGGGAAGCGGTACAAACTAAATGATTTGGCGCGCGCCACATTACAAATTGAAAAAAGTGCTGATGGGCTGCAGGCGATGGAGTGGTATAAAGAAGGAAAAATTGATTTGATCAAGCAGTATTGTGAGCAGGATGTAAAAGTAACGAAAGATTTGTATGACTATGGAAGACAAAATAAAATGCTTTACTACCCAACGATTACCGGAGAGCTGACGCCATTTGCAGTAAACTTTGATCCGCCACCCGTGCTTGCAAGTGTTGATGGCGGTGCACCGGGGAGTGGTATTAATATGACCTTGCCGTTTTAGATGGTGTACCAAGTAAAAAAGAGCCTGCTGAACGCAGGCTCTTTTTTGTATTGACAATTTTTATGTTGTTTGGTTATATCCATGCACCAACCAAAGGGAGAACTCGCAATGTTGATGCGAGATGATCTGAAGATTCTGCAGGCAGCACTCAAGGCTCTCGAGGAGAAGGGGGGAGAGGTCGGATGTGCCGCCACCCCGGTCCTCTGGATGCTCACGGACGCGGGGGCGATCCCCTGGCTGATTCAGCAGATGGAGGCGCGCGGGGTGATCACTCGTGAGCTCCTCATCGGTACGGGGGTGGCTGGGGTCGAGGACGTCCTCGACAAGGCTGCGGCCGAGCCGATCGATCCGCGGCACACCGCCTAAGGGGGACCCTGACTTTCCACATGTTGCCCTTCGGCGCTGGAAGAGTCGGGGGCAAAAAAAGGTGGTTTCAACATAAGACTGCCTTTTTTTACCCAATCACAACATTGACAGATGTCCCCGTACGTGCTGGAATACAATTCCACCATCCACTGGAGTGAGAGAAATGGAGTACATTGACCTGGTGCGGATTCGGCTGGCGCTGTTGGAGGTCCCAGACCTCTTGCCCACCGCCGCGGAGGCCTGTGACCGTGCCTTCGATCTCCTCCTGAGCCCGGACATGGTTCAGGACGTCGTGGAGGTTCTCCGTGAGAGGGGGGTGACCCGGGAGATCTGGGTCGCCACCAAGGTTCGAGGGATCGAAGAGACCCTCGAGAAGCTCGCCCGCGAGGGCGAGAAGGAAGGAGGTCCCTGACCTACACCAATGCCCTGCGGCGGTCGTAGAGTCGGGGGCAAAAAAAGAGTCGTAATATGTACGACTCTTTTTTTAGCATTCGATTGCTTCGTCGTCGTACCTCCTCATCGCAATGATATGTTGGTTATTCCTGCTTTACGAATCTTGTACTATGTCTCTTTTAGTGCCGCAAGCAGTTGTTGTGGCTCATCTGTGCCAATGCGGTACACGCGGCCATTGGTAAGTGTAATTTCTATCAGATCAAATCCGGAAATAGTATAGATCCACATACGTTTGGGAATCCAGTAGCGAATACCCCACCCATGGTACCAGGTGTGTTTGACATGTGTGGCACTGGCGATATCGGTTCGTAAAAATTTTTTAGAAAATATGCCATATCCAAATTTCACTTTCAGATATGTCTGGTCAACGGTGACCGTAAGTGAGGTGAAAGAACCAAGAAGTACAACAATGAGAATAAGAACCGGGGTTACTGCAAGTGGTGGGGCGTCCTGTGTAAAAAACGTCATCCCAAATATGACACAGAGAGCAACCATGATTCCGATGATGGCATAACTTTTTTGTGTATGTGTATAGATCATACAGCTCTTTGTATCTACTAAAATATTTCAAAATGGATTTGCTTGGCATCGACCCCTTGGTCCAGTAATAGTTTGCGCACATCCTTTACCATGTCGCCACTGCCACATAAAAAAAATCTGTGTTTAGCGGAGTGTGCTGTGATGTGGGCCGTGACACGTCCACGCAGTCCGGGCCAGTGTTTTTCTGGTTGTGACAATACGGTGGTATAGGTAAATTGGGGATGTGCCGCAGCAAGTGCAGAAAATTTATCAATCCAAAAGAGATCTTTTTCATTTCTGACCCCAAACAAGAGGCGCATTTCAGCGGTATTTTTTTTGTTGATGAGCTCGTCTTTGAGTATCCCCATAATGGGGGCAATACCAGCACCGGTCGCAACAAAAAATAGTGGGGTGGGATGTTCATTACAAAATCGTCCCTTTGGACCCTCAATCTCTGCGCTATCACCGACACGCATTGCTTCAAAAAATTTGGAGGCTTTGCCATCTTCGAGAAGCTTAATACAAAATCCAATATGTTCGTCTGCTGGTGTTGTGCATAGTGAGTAAGATCGTGAGAGCTCTTTTTCACCATCTGGGACAAAAAATTGTACAAATTGTCCTGCTGTATAGTCAAACCCCTCTGGTTTAGAAAAGTGAAGCTCAAGGACATTATGCGTCAGGCTCTTTTTTTTCTCTAAGGTTACGGTAAATCTTTGGTTACTCATGTGTATAGATTAGTTGACATAAGGCGTGAATCCATATATCATACTGGGTAAGTATGAATTATCAGATAGTACCATGCTCTACATAAACAAACAAGTCGATTACGGATTGCAGTTGCTACTCGCTTTGGGTCAGCTCTCTGATGGATCTTCCCTTAGTTTACGTGCTTTTGCAGAGGAACGCAATATATCTTTTTTGTTCTTGCAGCGTATAGCAGGACGTCTCAAGAAGGCAGGGCTTGTCTATGCCACCAAGGGGGCCAAAGGGGGCTATTACTTGGCAAGGCCAGCGGCAGAGCTTCATCTAAAAGATATTATAGAGGCGATAGAAGGTGACTATGGGACGGTGGACTGTACGAAAGATGGCAAGGTCTGTCCAAACGAGGCAACCTGTACATCAAAGCCAGTGTTTCATAATCTCCAAAAGGACATTGTTGCATCCATGAGTAAGTATTCACTTGCCGATATGGCAAACATGCATTGATATGATTGACACCCAACATGCACTCTCTGTGGCCGTTGACGCGGCAAAACAAGCTGGTGATATCCAAATGTCTTACTTTCGCAAACAGGAGAGTTATATCAAACACAAAAATCCACGGGATATTTTGACAAAAGCAGATCTAGAATCTGAACAGGCAATCATTGCTGTGCTCCAGGATGCATTTCCAGATCATCAGCTCTTGTGCGAGGAGTCAGGAAGATCTGCACATACCAGTGAATACCTGTGGGTGGTGGATCCACTTGATGGAACATTGCACTTTGCAAAGGGTCATCCGGACTTTGCCGTACTGATTTCTCTTGAGAAAGATACAGAACTTCTTTGTAGTGTCATCTACTTTCCTGCTACCAAAGAATTATTTACTGCCGAAAAAGGCAAAGGGGCAAAGAAAAATGGTGTCCCTATACATGTGACCGACATACAGGATGTACATGACATGATTGGCGGGACACAAATGTCATCAAATTTAGAACATAGAAAGAAAAATCTCAAACTATATAATGACATGATTATCGATATGGTGAACGTGCATGTGGTGGCGACATGTACGGCCCGGTTGTTAGCCGATGTCGCCGATGGAGTCATTGATGTACTCTTTAAAAAAGAAGGAATCCACTATTGGGACTACGCTGCTGGGAAATTGTTGGTAGAAGAGGCCGGTGGCAGAGTAACCGATTTTCAGGGCACACACGTTATTCAAGATGCAACGGATATTGTGGCCACCAACGGTGTGTCTCATGAGACACTCCTTGCTACCTTGGCTGCACACGCATCTACATAATGAATAATTGTATCTCTATGTTTCCACAAAAACCAGAAGAAAAAAAAATGATTTATCTTGATCATGCCGCAACGACCTATATGGATCCAGCTGTGAAAGATGCCATGGATCCATATTTTTCAGATTTGTTTGCAAACTCGTCTGGCCTGTATGCTATTGGTCGACAGGCTCGTGAAGCCATTGACGACGCGCGTCGGACTGTTGCAGATCTGCTCGGGACACAGGTTGACACCATTATTTTTACTGGTGGAGGAACAGAGTCTGACAACATGGCTGTCTTTGGTGTTGCATTGCATAAAAAAATTGAACAACTCAAACAGACGAGTGCGGAAGTGAAAGGGCATATTATTACTACCAAGGTGGAGCATCATGCGGTACTGCACCCCTGTGAAGAATTGGAAAAGCAAGGATTTGACGTGACATACTTGAAACCAAATCAGGAGGGATATGTTTCTGCTGCACAAGTGAAGGACGCATTGCGAGAAGATACACTGTTGGTATCAATCATGTATGCAAATAATGAAATTGGAACGGTCATGCCAATTGCAGAGATTGGTCGCGAAATTTTGAAGTGGCGAAAAGAGCATGCCGGAAAATATCCGTATTTTCATACAGATGCTTGCCAAGCGTCTGGAGCCTTGTCACTGGATGTAGAAAAGTTGCATGTGGATCTCATGACGATCAATGGCAGCAAAATGTATGGACCAAAAGGTGTTGGTATGTTGTATAAGCGGCGTGGCATAAACTTGAAGCCCTTGATCATTGGTGGTGGGCAGGAAATGAAAATGAGATCGGGGACCGAAAATGTACCAGGTATTGTTGGTTTTGCAAAAGCATTAGAACTGGCGCAGTCAGGGAGAGAGGCCGAAAATATACGTCTGCGTGACATGCGTGCATATTTTTGGGAACAGCTCAAAGCACACATCCCAAAAATTCGTCTGAACGGGCCACCGTTATCTGATGAAACAGTCCGACTTCCAAACAATTTAAATATTTCAATACTCGACATTGAAGGAGAAGCATTACTATTATATTTGGATGAGTACGGCATTATTTGTTCTACCGGGTCAGCGTGTACCTCAGAATCACTTGATCCATCGCATGTATTACTTGCGTGTGGACTCCCGTATGAATATGCCCACGGCAGTCTTCGGTTTACCCTTGGAAAAAGAAATACAAAAAAAGATATTGACTACGTGATGAATTATTTACCGGCAATTGTGGCACGACTGCGTGAAATTTCTCCGGTCAATCTTTCGTATAATCCCGACGAAAATAAACATGCCCAGTATCTACAACGGTAGAGTTGGTCATTAAGAATTAAGCACATACTATGGCTATACATACTGAACAATCTGCAGGCGCAAAAATTAAAGACAAGCAAGGGGGAAGTTGGCTCTATACCGATGTGGTAAAGGATCACTTTTTTAATCCGCGAAATATTTTGAAGCATGGCGAAGAAGAAACATACAGTGCAGATGGTATGGGCCGCGTTGGCTCTCCTGCCTGTGGAGACGAAATGGTCCTCTGGTTAAAAATTGATAAAGATGAAGAGCGCATTACGGAATGTAAATGGCAAACGTTTGGGTGTGGTTCCGCTATTGCCTCCACATCTATGCTGTCTGTGATGGTGAGCGAAAATGGTGGCATGAAGATAGCAGATGCCTTGAAGATCAAGCCACAAGATATTATGGAACGGCTTGGTGGGTTGCCAAATAGAAAGATTCATTGTTCGGTACTTGGTGACAAGGCATTACACGCGGCAGTAAACAGCTGGTTTCGAAGCGTAGGGTATCATGACCGGATCCAAGTGTCTGGAAAAAAGGTCATTGATGCCGCACTCAATATTACGGACCACGATATTGAAGAAGCGGTGCTCGAGGGCGCCATGACACTAGAAGATGTGCAGAAAAAATTAAAAGTTGGTGTGGCATCTCCCGAGGCAATACCAGAAATTGAAGGACTTATCCGATTTTACTCTGACAAGTATTACGGCGAGTCTGCAATATAAATATATATGCTCACAAAAGAAGCAATTATAGAAAAATTAGAAACAGTTATTGATCCACATATTGGGATTGATATTTGGACACTCGGGTTTATTTACGAGATCACTATTCGAGATGAAAAGAGTGTTCATATTTTGATGACCCTGACCACACCCATGTGCCCAATGGCGGGGTCGCTCAAACAAGATATTACCTATACGCTCAAAGACTTGGGTGTTGAGACTGTGGAGGTAGAAACAACATTTGATCCACCGTGGAAACCACCGCCAAAGGTAAAAGAAATGTTTGCCATGTAATTATATGGATGAGAAAAAAGACGTTTTTGTTTGTTCTGGACGCTCGTGTAAGGCATTTGGCGCCGAGCGGATCATGAAGACTCTTTCAAAAGAAACTGGGTTGCAGCCAGGTGACGAGAATGATACAATGAGTCTTGATTATTGTGGCTGTCTTGGCTATTGTCAAAATTCTCCCAATGTATTGATTGGCGACGATCATTATGTATTTGACGCAGAAGAAGAGAGCGTTGCTGCACAAGTGAAAATGGGAGGAACATTTCACCCAGGGACTGAAATAGATATTGATGGGGGAGATGCCGCATTTCTAAGTATCTAGTGTCGTATGAAGCGCTATCTCATTGTTCTTTTCTCTGTACTCCTTGTGTTGATGGTCGTTCTTGGAGTGGCAAAGGGAATCCCATACGTTATGCAGCGTCGCGCATTGGTTGCATTTGATGTATTTCCGTTAGACGACGTTGAGTCAACATACCACCTCGAGCGAAATGATCGCGATGAAGTATCGTTGGTCTACACGAGGTATGCACCAGCATCGGATCAACCAAGAGTTACAGAACGTCGGGTTCGTGCCGTGTTATTAGAACAGTTGGCCTACAATTTTTCAGAAAGAGATGCATTTAATGAATTTTTTTCTGAAGGAAGTGGCTCCACAGCAAATGTGCGAGTAACCGGCGCATTTTATTGTTACAAAGGTGGAAAACAAAGAATAGATAAGACGATAGATGTGTGTGGCGTCACGCATCAACCAACACTCGTTATTGATACTATTGAACTTGCACCGTAATATGAATACACAAGAAATCATGGAGATGAATAATAAAAAGGCAGAAGAGAGTGATTTTGTTGTTCCAGACGATTTGCCAGAAGATATTTCTCAAGGAGTGAGAGAAACAGACGATGGAGAAATTCGTCGGGTTGTGATTGATAGAGAGGCGTGTATTGGGGCGGCATCTTGTGTGGTGGTGGCAGAGCAGTTATATCAGATGGATGATGGAAACCTCGCCTATATCGTAGATCCTGAGTCACATGACCAAGATACTATTCTCTTGTCTGCCCAGGCCTGTCCAGTGCTCGCCATACATCTCTACACCAAAGAGGGAAAAAAGATTTTCCCAGAACAATAATACACAGTCCCGCATCGCGGGATTTTTTATTTTAAAAAAGTATGCTACTCTTAACATAAGAGTAATATGTGCCTGTCAGCATACATTTGAAAAGAGACGGGCAAATAACGATATCATAGGAGGATCCCGTACATTCGGGATTTTTATATTATTTTTTGTATATTTTTAACCCCATGCATATGCAAAAGACAATGGCAGAGTACCTTTGGATAGATGGAACAGCGCCAACGCAAAAGTTGCGATCAAAAACAAAAATACTTGATCGACCAATCCAACATCTGGGTGAATTTCCAGAATGGGGATTTGATGGGTCCAGTACTATGCAGGCAACAGGGGATAAAAGTGACTGTCTGCTTAAACCAGTGTCATACATGAGAGATCCAATTCGTGGGGATCATCATAGTATTGTGATGTGTGAAGTGATGAAGGCAGATGGAGCAGTGCATCCGTCAAACACACGAGCCTATTTGCGTGAGGTTGCCGAGATGTATGCCAATCAAGAAGCATGGTTTGGAATAGAACAAGAATATACTTTTTTTGACGGGGCAAAACCACTCGGGTGGCCAGATCATGGATTTCCTGCACCACAAGGAGGATATTATTGTGGTGTGGGAGCGGATGAGGTATTTGGACGGGCTATTGTAGAAGAGCATATGGAAGCGTGTCTGAAGGCTGGCATTATGCTCTCGGGTATAAATGCTGAGGTCATGCCTGGGCAATGGGAATTTCAAGTGGGACCGCTTGGGCCACTTGATGTGGCAGATCAGGTGTGGATGGCACGATGGCTCCTGTATCGTATTGCAGAAGACCATGGTGTGTCTGCAACGCTGTATCCTAAACCAGTAAAAGGGGATTGGAATGGTGCCGGAGCGCATACCAATTTTAGTACCAAGGCCATGCGTGAAGACGGGGGTATTGCTGTTATTCGTGAGGCATGTGAAAAGTTAGGTCGACGTCACAAAGAGCATATCGCTGTATACGGGGCACATAACGAAGAACGGTTAACTGGTTTGCATGAAACATGTAGTATTCACGACTTTCGCTATGGAGTCAGTGACCGTGGGGCATCCATTCGTATTCCCATGCAAACAGACAAAGATGGGAAAGGCTATTTAGAAGACAGACGGCCAGCGGCAAACATGGATCCGTACCAAGTGTGCGCCGCACTTATGAAGACGGTATGTGGTAATTGGTAAATCATAACGCAAATAAAAAAATCCCAATGCCTGGGATTTTTTTTATATATTTCTTGGACGGGGCGCTGGTGTGGCGCCCCGTCGGTTCCTCTGTTCGCCGGCTCAGTGAGCCGGCGCCTTCTTCTTCATCCGCCTCACACGACGGCGGGGCCGCTCGACCGGGCGGACCTCGATCAGATCGTGGCGGATGTTCCCGCCCCTGATCTGGGTCGCGATCAGGACGCGGAACTCATCCGCAGAGATCGGAAATCGGAGGCTGTGCCTCCGCCACTCTCCGCCCGGAGTGCGGTACTCCCAGATTCGAGATGACTTCTTGGTCATGTCCGTTCCTCCCGTGGTGACATTTCACAGACTCTACCAGATGGAGGGGCGTTCGTCAATTCCTCGCCATGGGAAGGCAATGTATGGATTAAGAACTAGGTGAGGAAATGAAATAAACAATACATATATTTTTAGTATATTGGCGGAGAAGAACTCGCGTTTTTTCGTGAAGGATGGCTTCGGCTCTCAGGGTGTTATAAATCAATTCTTCATCCGAAATATATCAAGGCGGGAAAATTGATTACAAAAACCCCGCAATTGCGGGGTTTTTGTATGTTGTATGGTGAAGAAGTTATTTTTTTATCACTAGGGTATCCTTTTCGACGCCAACGTGTATTGCGTCGCCGTCGGCAATAGTCCCTTCTATAATTTGCATGGCAAGCGCGTCGAGCAAATCTTTTTGAATAATTCGTTTAAGCGGCCGTGCCCCAAGCAGGGGATCAAAGCCACGTTTTGCCAAGAGATCTTTTGCGGCGTTTGTCACCTCAAGTGTCATCTTCTTTTCTGCCAAGCGTCCAGCCACATGCTCCAGCTGCAGATCGACAATGCTACGAATTTGTTTTTCACTGAGTGGGTGAAACATAATAATGTCGTCCACACGGTTCAAAAATTCTGGTTTAAAATGTTCTCGGAGCGCCTCCATGACTCGTTTTTTTATTGCGTCACTATTCCCAACAATTCCTTTTTTGCGTTCTTCACCAAAACCAAATTCACCCTTACGGCTCATTTCCATGATCATGTCCGACCCAACATTACTGGTCATGATGATGACGGTATTTTTAAAGTTGACTTTGCGTCCTTTGGCATCTTGCAAATGCCCATCATCCAAAATCTGCAGCATGATATTAAATACTTCTGGATGGGCTTTTTCAATTTCATCAAACAAGACCACTGAGTACGGGCGACGGCGAATTTTTTCAGTCAGTTGTCCACCTTCTTCGTATCCAACATAGCCAGGAGCGGACCCAGTCATTTTACTCACCGAATGCTTTTCCATGTATTCACTCATGTCCACGCGCACAATAGCTTCTTCATCATTGAACAAAAATTCTGCCAATGTTTTTGCCAGTTCGGTCTTTCCTACACCTGTTGGTCCCATAAAAATAAAGGAGCCAATTGGACGTTTCTCTTCGGAAACCCCTGCACGAGAGCGACGAATCGCATTTGATACCGCAGCGATAGCTTCTTCTTGTCCAATGACTCTGTGTCCTAGTTCATCTTCTAGTCGTGCGAGCTTTTTAATTTCGTCCTCAAGCATCTTTGACACAGGAATGCCAGTCCAGCGAGAGACTACCGAGGCAATGTCTTGCTCGGTCACTTCCTCTTTTAGTATAGCTCTGCCTTTTTGTATGTTAGTCAGTTTCTTTTCAAGTTGCTTGATTTCTTCTTCTTTTTTTGGAATGTCACTATATCGAATTTCTGCTACTTTTTGTAGGTTTCCACGGCGCTCGGTTATTTCTGCTTCTTGTTTCAATGCATCTATATCTTTTTTTGCCTCACGAATATTCAAAATAATATCCTTTTCATTTTTCCAGTGGACTTCTAGTTCATTGCTTTTTTCTCGAAGATTTTCCAGATCTTCTTTGAGTTTTTTCTGCCGACTTTTTGAGTCTTCGTCTTTTTCTTTTTTCAGTGCCTCTATTTCAATCTCTTGTTTCATCATTTTTCTCTTCATCTTATCAAGCTCATCAGGCATTGAATCAATTTCCATGCGGAGTGCAGACGTGGCTTCGTCCACCAGGTCAATGGCCTTGTCAGGGAGAAAGCGGTCACTAATGTAGCGACTCGATAAGTCTACCGCAGCCACAATAGCCGGGTCCGTAATACGTACCCCATGATGAATTTCATATTTTTCTTTAATACCGCGAAGAATCGCCACCGCGTCTTCAATATTTGGTTCGTTGACAAACACGGGTTGAAATCGTCGTTCAAACGCCGCGTCTTTTTCAATGTATTTTTGGTACTCTTTGAGCGTGGTAGCCCCCACCGTGTGGAGTTCTCCTCGTGCGAGAGCAGGTTTCAGCATGTTGCTGGCATCAACTGCTCCATCACTTGAGCCAGCCCCCACAATGGTGTGCAGTTCATCAATAAACAAAATAATTTTTCCAGCCGCATCAGTAACCTCTCGAAGCACGGCTTTAAATCGCTCTTCAAATTCACCTCTGAATTTTGTTCCGGCCACGAGGGCACCAATATCAAGTCCGATCACTTCTTTTTCTTTGATCGATTCGGGCACGTCCCCATTGACAATACGTTGGGCAAGTCCTTCTACAATGGCTGTTTTTCCTACACCGGGTTCTCCAATAAGGACGGGATTATTTTTAGTACGTCGTGAGAGTACTTGCATAACGCGACGAATTTCTTCGTCACGGCCAATCACTGGATCAAGTTTTTCCTGGCGTGCTTGCTCAGTAAAATTAATGCCGTATTTTTCCAGCGCCTGGTATTTGCTTTCAGGAGAAGGGGAGTCTACTTTTTGTGTGCCACGCACCTGTGCTAATACTTTCAGCACTTCTTCGTAGGTTGCCCCTTGCGTTTTGAGTGCATCACTAATAGGATTTTTATTTTTCAAATATGCTAGGAGAAGATGTTCTACAGAGATAAAATCATCGCCCATTTTTTTAGATTCTTCTTCTGCACTTTGGAGTACATACATCATGGCCTGACCCATAAGGATTTGTCCCAGTCCACCACCATGCATCGGGCCAAACTGTTTTGGAAGTACATTAATCATTTGTTGGACGTCACCACGGAGTTGGAGTAATTGGACTTCAAGTTTTTTGAGCACAGATACAACAACACCGCCTTCCTGGCCGAGCAGTGCCATAAACAGGTGTGGCGGTTCCACTTGCGGCTGTCCATTGTCGTGCGCAATTTGGCTGGCTTGCTGGAGTGCCTCTTGTGATTTGTGGGTAAAATTATTTGGGTTAAGCATATAATATATAGATATTCGGGTAATTCAGATGTACCGATTTGTACATGTGGATTATCTGCAGAGTAAGATGAGGATATTATCACTCTTATAACTAGACTGATAATACTATATCATATTGAAAAAAAGTGTCAACTATGCTTAAATTATACCATATTTAGGCAATTTTGAATTTGTCCACTATGGCCGAAATGGTACTTGGAGTTCGCATGGATGGTGATACTACGGAAGAGGCGCTTGCCAAAGTGCTTGTTTTTTTGCAAGATGAAGGCCAACACATGGTATGTACGCCAAATCCAGAGATGCTCGTCGCAGCACAGGCAGACACGCATTTTAAAGATATTCTCAATGAAGCTGATCTTAATATTTGTGACGGAAAAGGGATTTCAATGCTGACTCGTTTTCGAATTCCTCGTGTCACAGGGGTTGATTTTATGCAAGATATGTGTGGACTTGCAGCAACACAGAAGAAGACGGTCTATTTGCTTGGATCAGGTGTTCCATCAGTGGTTGAAGCGTGTAAGACAACACTAGTGCACAGGTATAGAGCACTTCGGATTGTTGGAACACATCCGGGGTTGCATATCACACAGACTAAAAAAGGAATTGTGTATAGTGATAAAGAAAATGATAGCGTCATTGACGACATTATTATGAAAGCACCGGACATATTGTTTGTGGCCTTTGGTCATGGAAAGCAGGAAAAATGGATCCATGAACAGTTGCCACATCTGCCAAGTGTCCGCATCGCAATGGGAGTTGGAGGAGCATTTGATTTTATTGCAGGCAAAGCGCGCCGGGCGCCAAGTTGGATGCAAGCCGTTGGACTCGAGTGGTTATGGCGAGTAGTGCGTGAACCAAAACGTGTGGTGCGTATTGCGGTCGCTGTGATATATTTTCCTATATTATTTTTTCTTCACAATCATAACGCATCTTAGTATGAGTACGACAAGCGTGACAAAACATATAAACAAATTGCATCAAAAAAAATTTCGAAAAGAGTTTGGAGAATTTTTGATTGAAGGAATAAAAGGAATTGCCGAAGCAATACAAGAAGATGCTGATATTGTATCTTTGGTCGTAGATGGAAAGCGGAGAGATGAAGAAGACATTGCACATGTGATCCGTGCGGCGACACAAAAACGTATTCCCGTAGAGTATTGTGGGCGTAAAGAAGTGGCAGAAATAAAAACAACCGAAACTTTTGCTGGAGTACTTGCTATTGTGGCCATGCCAGAAACAAGTTTGGATGATTTGGACGCTGAACGACCAATTGTTTGTTTGAACAAAATAGGGGATCCAGGGAATTTGGGGACTATCATTCGGACAGCAGACTGGTTTGGTGTGGAACAATTGCTCCTGTCTGAAGGCAGCGTTGACCCGTATAACGAAAAGGTCGTGCGCAGTACCATGGGGTCAATATTTCGGACGACGGTTGTAGAAAGTGAAGATATCGTTGAAGACCTCCATTTTCTCAAAGAGGTCCACGGTTATACGGTTATTGGTTTTGATATGGCGAGCATACCACTCACAAAGATGGCTGTGCAGAAAAAAAAGACCGTATATGTTTTTGGCAGTGAATCCCACGGGATTGAGCCCGCTGTTGAAAAATTACTTGACGCGCGATACACTATCCCTGGTTCAGGAAGAGCCGAATCACTAAATTTGTCTGTGGCAGCTGGGATTGTGTTTTCGAAATTGACCTAATTAATCTAATTAACCTAATTTTGGGGGGATATGGTGGTATTTGATTTGGAGGAAAGAACAAAGAATTTTGGTTTGTCTGTGATTCGACTAATAAAAAAGATGCCACAAACAGCAATAACGGATAGGTTGATTCGACAGCTTGTTGGTGCGGCAACCGCAATCGGTGCCAATTATTGTGAGGCTGACTGTGCGGAGAGTGGCAGAGATTTTGTGCATAAGCTGGCAATTGCAAATAAAGAGGCAAAAGAAACAAGATTTTTTCTTGGAATGATAAAAGAAGTTGTCCCAGAATTGGAGAGTGAAATTACCAAGCTAGAACAAGAAGCGTACGAGTTAAACATGATTATGTCCAGCATCATTAAAAAAATAAAAAATAAACAAAGATAACGAAGCAATTAGGTCAATTAGAATAGTTAGATCAATTAGGTTAATTTTAGAGCATCTATGAAACACATTAAAACCCGCTTTCCTCCTAGCCCAACAGGCATGCTTCACATTGGAAGTTTGCGTACGGCATTATTTAACTACTTATTTGCTAAAAAACAAGGCGGGACTTTTTTATTGCGCATTGAAGACACAGACCAGGAGCGATTTGTAGAGGGTGGTATTCAAAATATTATTCGTACCCTTGACTGGGCGGGGATGACACCAGACGAAGGTCCTTTTTTAGATGACGCTGGAACACTGCATGAAAAGGGGAATGCCGGTCCATATATTCAGTCCAATCGGTTGGACATATATAAGGAGTACGTACAGAAGCTTCTTGATGCTGGGCATGCATACTATGCATTTGATACTGGTGAAGAGCTGACGGCCATGCGAGAGCGACAACAGTTGAACAAGCAACCAACACGATACGAGCGGGGCACCATGCAGAATCAGTTTTCACTGAGTGAAGAAGAAACACAAAAACGTGTTGCTGCCGGGAAGTATGTGGTACGGCTCAAAGTAGAACGAGAAGGGGAGACCACCTTTCATGATTTGATTCGTGGTGATATTACATTTAAAAACAGTGAAATTGACGATCAGATTCTTATGAAGTCAGATGGCTTCCCGACCTATCATCTTGCTGTTGTTGTCGATGATCATCTTATGGGTATTACCCATATCTCGCGTGGGGAGGAGTGGCTATCGTCTACACCAAAGCATGTTTTGTTGTACCAGATGTTTGGTTGGGACGTTCCTGTATTTGCACATCAGCCATTGTTGGTAAATGAGCAAAAGCAAAAACTAAGCAAACGACATGGCGATGTCTCTGTTGAAGACTTTGTAGAAAAGGGATACCTCAAAGAAGCATTGATCAATTTTGTCGCATTTCTTGGGTGGAACCCGGGTGACGAGCGAGAAATATTTACGCTTGCAGAGTTGGAAAAAGAATTTGACATGAGTAAGATGTCAAAGTCTGCGGCGGTATTTAATAGAGAAAAGTTGGATTGGTACAACAAGCAGTACATGATGAACATGGATTTGGATGAGCTGGCAACGCGTGCCTTGCCATTTTTTCGTCACGCGGGAATTATTCGGAAAGAAGAAATTGATGACCCAGAAGAACTCGCCCAATTTAAAGCAGCCATTGATTTGGAGCGAAGTCGTGCACATACCTTGTCTGAACTGGCACTTTCGTTAGGTTTTATCTACAGTGACGAACTGGCATACGAGCCAAGTCTCCTCATATGGAAAAAAGATACGCAAGCGGGATCAAAAGAACTGTTGGAAAACACAGCTGCATTTCTTGAAACGGTGGACGATTGGTCACTTGCCTCACTTGAGGAAAAAATGAAGGCGTGGATAGAAGAACATGGCTATGGTGTGGGA
>Ga0066639_10001992_pt1 | contig 18000 bp, 21 predicted proteins | sample CryGeyCG2114_010_2_FD_59504 | JGI IMG/M metagenome (GOLD analysis project Ga0066639, IMG submission 59504) | Groundwater microbial communities from aquifer - Crystal Geyser CG10_big_fil_rev_8/21/14_0.10 | ecosystem: Environmental > Aquatic > Deep subsurface > Groundwater | place: USA: Utah...
ACCCAGCCGTTCGCTGCATTGAAGTTAACCTTCACTGCTATTTTTTTGCCTGGAGAATAATCTGGTATGATTTCTTGCCAAGCACTCAGTATGTCTGATGTTCCTGTAAGCTGCATAAGTCCTGTGTCTACCATACTGTCTACAACTGTCTGATCTATATATGCATCAGAGCCGTAGTAAGGACATGAACTTCCGCTGCATGAGAAGTCCCATGTTGTTGCATCTGAGCTATGCATACTGATCACTCTATTCTGAGAAATACTGCTTATAGAGCGTATTGGCATGATTTTTGATGGTGATTTGTCTATGTAAACAAAGTCAGGCTGGCCAAAATACTCATTGAAATAAAACCCACCAATAAATACGATAACCAATAAAATAATAACTGAAAGACTAGTCTTTGTTAATTTGTTTTTTATTTGTTTACTAAATCCGGCTGGGAGGAACGTTATTGGAATGATCATACTCAAATATGCAATAAATCCCTGTTGACATGGATATATAATCCTTGTTGGCCTTGTTCCTACCCTGAAAACAAACCACACGGCAAAGGCTAGGATGAAAAAGAAATGTTTCTTGCTCATTCTCTTGGCATGATGTTTTGATAATCTATGATGTTCCATTGTTTAATTATTGTGTTTAAGAAATTAAATATAGTTGCATGGTTCAGTCCCACCTTGGAAAATATAATTCACCAGATATACAACATCATCTATGTCTATGAAACCGTCCATGTTGACATCACCTGATTCATATGGTGCTGGTTCAGGTCCTCCCTGGAAGATGTAACTAACAAGGTACATGACATCATCTATATCCACTCCTTCTTGGCCGTTTGCATCACCGCATATCCATGAGCCGCTGAAGATCAAATCCTTCGAATCCTCGTTATTTGTTTCATCACTTTCTATCTTGATTCCATCCTCATCAGATTTGGCAGTGATTGTATAGGTTCCTGCACCCTGACTGAAAGGTGTTGTTATGATTGTGCTATCATGAGCCGGAACATCGACAAACTGCTCGTCCAGGAGCTCGTCTCCGTTATATACTCTGACTGAAACGCCAATAAGGGATGTATCCCCGTTATTATATATTGTAGTAAGCAGATCAACCATGTCTCCTCCTGCGGGAGTTTCATTTGAAAAGGCCAGTTCAGGTGTCAGATCAGCATACCATTCAAGTGTTTCCCAGTTCCTGACTCCCCATCCAGGCCCGTCAGGCCCGTCATATCTGAACACAGGATACATGTCAGTGCCTGTAACATGCTCAAATACGTTTATCATATAAGAATCCGTGTAATAGCTTGAGTACCCGTAGCCTCCAAGTTCCCATGCCTTTTCGAGTGTTTCCATGTTGTTGTTTAGTGTATAATAAAAATTATTCCAATCCATGCCATAATCATCCCTCAGCATTGAAAGCATCCATGCAGTGATTGAGTATCCGGCACTCTCCTGGATCTCATTGGTATCAGGTGACGTGTCATGATAATCATTCGCGACATATCCTTCCCAGTTGTAATAACTTCCACCTTGGTGAATGTAATAATCAGCAGTCTCCTTGTTTATGTCTTCATATATTTCCAATATATTAAATTCATTATATCTTCCCCATCCTTCTGCAAGCCACAGCCTTTTAAACACTGGCTTGGGACTGATTGCGTGGGTTGTTTCATGTATGGCAACTCCCATATATCTCCAATCATCTCCTAATTCACCCGGATTACCAAAATACCATGTACCATCATCCCTGTATGCACTCTGACATCCATTCATGTACAGAGGATCTGAAAATCTCAATATAACATAACCGTTTCCACCCCCGCCACCATAACATCCAGCTGATACAGAAACGTCAATATGCAGTTTTTGGTTATAAAATTCCTCCGCACTCCAGCCTGTTAAGGACTCCAAGACAGCGTATCTCTCTTCGAACTCATCAAAAAAGGCGTCAATCTCAGGGGTGTTGTTGACGTAATAATCACCATTTATGTAGACATCAAACCTGTCATAGGCAATATGTACATCTGAACTACTTTTCAAATCTTTACTTTTTTGTGTAATGGTTGAAAAACCAGCATAAGGCTCCATAGACTCTCCTCTAACCATATCAAGGACGCCGTCATTGTTGTAGTCATAATACTGGTATTCGTCCGGTGTTATATCCCGATCAATTATTATCTCCCTTGATTCGAGGCCTGTGGCAAGCCCAAAAGAGCTGATTAATAACATCAAGATTATTGGTATGACTAATTTTTTCATGATTTATTATTAAAATGAGGGTTTAAATATGTAACTATTAGACAGTGACACCTAATGCCGAGCTTGTCTTCTGAGTCTGAATTAACTCCGGGCATAATTCATTCTCACATGTACCAAATGAACATAAATCCCCTTCATCCACCTGCCCGTCACAGTCGTTGTCCAAACCATCACATATCTCATCAAATGGAATACATGCCGGTGACTTGGTCACTTTGCCAAACTCACCTGCAGGCGCTTGGTGTGTAACGGCAAAGCCTGCAGCCAAAACTATCGTAACAACCAACAAAGCAATCCCGATTACCTCAGACTGACCTTTAGAAGACATAGTTAATTATAATTATATGTGCAATATAATAAATTCAAAATTCTTTGTATCGTCAAAAACCAGCATAAATCGTGCCTAAATAGGCAAAACTTTAAATACTAGTTCCGCAACCTTCAAGTACAAACCATCATAAAGAGGTGATAATATGGTTAAAAAGAAAACTACAAAGAAAAAGACTAAAAAGACTGTGAAGAGAACAACCAAGAAAAGCACAAAGAAAAAGTCTACAACTAAAAAAAAGAGATAATTTATTTTGATTGATCTCTTCCGTCGTTCAACAACGGCGGTTTTTTCTTATTTTACATGATAATCTGTGTTAAATCAATTTCATACATTTCAGGACAGTTATAGTTTCTACATGCTTCAGGTCGATCCTAGTAGTTATTACAAAATCCGTCTGTATCCAATTCCGGACATGCATACACACTAAATTCATCGAAATTCAGTTCCACATACTTTCTTGTTTCCGGATGAGAACTGCAGCACATTTCAGTCTTTCTCAATATGTCACAATTAAAACAACTCATGCACATCCTAATACAAATTGGTAAGAAAATACTTTATTCCTTTCCTCACTTCGGCCTGGACCGAACGAAATCGAAAGGGATTTAATATACAGGTTCTAATATATCATCATGAAAGGACAAGCTTCATTCCTACCTGTGGTAATTGGAATAATAATAGTTGTAGGTCTTGCAGCTGTAGTAATATTGAATCATGCACCGCAGGTGGATGCTTCACAACTGAAGAAATTCTCATCTGTTGATGAGATTGAGAAATATATATCCACATCTTCTGACAATTACGGAATGCCCTACTTCGGAGGCGACATGGCGAGGCAGGTTGCAGCGCCCATGATGACAACCGGCGTGGCAGAGGATTCAGCAGCTGGCTCAGGTGAGAAGCTTGGAGGATCAGACTACTCAGGAACAAACGTGCAGGTTCAGGGAGTGGATGAGGCGGACATTGTAAAGACTGACGGCAAATACATGTACGTGGTTTCCAACAACAAGGTTTTCATAGTTGATGCTTACCCTGCAGATGGAGCAGAAATAATATCAGAGATAGATCCTGAAGGTTCTGTGTCTGAGATATTTGTAAATGGTGACAAGCTTGTATTATTTGGCCAGAAGATGGGAGAATACGTACCTATACGTGAAAAGGGTACTGGAATTGCTATGCCAATGTACGAGGACGGATATTATTATTCAGAAGAGGCTTATACAAAGATTTATGACATTTCAGACAAGACAAACCCGGAACTTGTGAGAGACCTTGAGATCAATGGTTCATACTACGACTCCAGGATGATTGGAGATTATGTATACATAATAATGAACTCACCTGTAAATCACGACCATATAATAATCCCCCTAGTGTATCAAGACGGCCGGCCGTTGAGATCACCTGGGGTATTCCCTGAAGTGTATTACTTTGACAACCCAGACTACTCCTACAGATTCACCACAGTGATGTCTGTGAACACGCAGAATGATGCGGAGGAGCCAAACAGCGAGATATACATGATGGGTTACACGCAAAACATGTACGTGTCTCAGGACCACATATACGTGACCTACCAGAAGAACTTCCCATCATATGTCTTTTATGACAGGATAATAGATGACGTGATATTGCCACTCACGCCTATGACTGTTGAATCTAAGATTAACAGCATACGTAATTCCGATCTATCCACTGCAGCAAAGATGGCTGAAGTGAGCTCCATTTTTGAAACATATTTCAATGGGTTGAGTGAAACAGAGAAAGAGCAATTGACTGAGGACATGCAGGGAAGAATGGAAGATGTCCAGAAGGAGCTGGCAAAGGAGATGGAAAAGACATACATACACAAGATAAACGTGCAGTCAGGTGAAATTACCTACAAAGCTGAAGGCAATGTTCCTGGACACCTACTCAACCAGTTCTCAATGGACCAGGACGGCAGCTACTTCAGGGTTGCCACCACAACAGGCCAGACATGGGACGGAACCTCAGCGAATAATGTTTACGTGCTTGATTCTGAATTGAACATAGTAGGTGAGCTTGAAGATCTAGCTCCTGGCGAAAGCATCTACTCAGTACGCTTCATGGGAGACAGGGCTTACATGGTCACATTCAAGAAGATCGATCCATTATTTGTCATAGACTTATCAAGTCCAACAAATCCAGCAGTGCTTGGAAAGCTCAAGATACCAGGTTATTCAGACTATCTGCACCCATATGATGAGAATCATATAATAGGCATAGGGAAGGATGCCGTGGATGCGGAGGACGGACTCCAAGAAGCAAGGAATCTTGATTTTGCATGGTATCAGGGGTTGAAGATTGCTTTGTTTGATGTCACAGACGTGGAGAATCCAGTTGAGATGTACAAGATTGTTATAGGAGACAGGGGAACAGATTCACCTGCTCTACATGATCATAAGGCCTTCCTGTTCAGCAAGGACAAGAGTCTGCTCGTGGTTCCAGTGCTGCTTGCAGAAATAAAGGACAAGGAGAACGTGGTAGACTGGTCATATGGTGATTATGTGTACCAGGGAGCATACGTGTACGATCTCACGCTTGAGAACGGCTTCGACCTGAAGGGCAGGATAACACACTTTGACAACAATGATGACTTCATAAAGAGCGGCTACTACTTCGGCGGAGGAGACTACTCAATAATGAGAAGCCTGTACATAAACGACATCCTGTACACAATATCCACAGGCAAGGTGATGGCAAACAGCCTGGACGGCCTGTCAGAGGTTGCTTCCATAGAGCTCAAATGAAGGATTAAAAACTTAGCACCTTTTATTAATCATGAGTAACCCTAATGAAATTTATCCACTAGAGGTATTCGAATACACAAACATTTCTGGTATGAATTACACACCGATTTACAGGCTGGATAATGGGGAAAAATTCACGCTGGTTATGAAATTGAATTCTGTTTTAGAGCCGCATGGTTTATTTATCGATCCAGGAGAATCATACAGGATCTGCAGGCAGGCAGATGGTATGGAGAAAACCAAATTTTCAGAACCCCTGCCTGAAGGCAGTGAATTGTATGGATTTGAATTGGCTGGCGACGGTATTTTATTGGACATCCATCACTTTGACAACATAACAGAATTACCACAACCTCTTGACGGCAAGAGGTATGTATTTGAGGGGGGTGTTGGGGGTCAGCTACACTTCGAAACAGAAAAACTCAGAGACCCTAAGAGCGACTTGAAGGAATTGGCCCGTGAGATTAATAACGCCATAAAAGACTGGATCGGATATAAAGGAACCGTTGTTATAGAATCAGAACCTTGCTAGTTGACACCACTATGGATGCGAGATATATTATGCCTGACATTAGAGAGAGTATTATCAGGACCGAAAGTCCCATCTTCATGTCTGTCGTCACCTTTTGCAGCCTGGCAGTCCAGTCAATCCAAAAGACACCGTTCACAATCAGTGCCAATATCTGCGCTATGAGAGTATAAATCAGCGCCACGGCATAAGGTTGAATTGTAGAAACCAATACCATGTAGGCAATGAACGTGTATGCAGCATTTATTATGCTAGCCTTGACCACAAGCGGAGAATTGACCTTCTTCTCGAAGTTGAGGTTCATGGTTATATTTCTGTTTTCTTCTATAAATATATGTAAACGGGGTTATGGTGTAGACAAACCTTTTAGAAAAGGGTTTGATCCAAAAGAGGATCGGCTTTCTAGAAAAGGTTTGGCATACTGGTAGCATTGGAGCATAGGAGGACTGTGATTACAGCCCTTTGCTCAAGGGGTGCTTCAGACCTGGGTTCAATTCATAGCTTTCTTTTGCAAAAGAAAGCGTAGCACATGACAACCTTATACGAAAGTAAAGGGTTGTCATTGGCTGGGTACCAAAGAAAAGCATATTGAAGTGAAGTTGGTACAATTTATGTGGAAGCCCCAGTAACCCCATTAAACCTTTTAGGAAAAGGTTTAATCCAAAACTCGAAATAATCTTTATTAAACATGAAACAAAGTTCAAACAATGCGTCGGTAGTCTAATGGTAGGACCGTGGCCTTCCAAGCCACTAATCCGGGTTCGAAAACTGGAAACCTCCAGCGGGTTTCCAGCCTTCCAGCAACCTTTCGAGAATCCCGGCCGACGCATTCATTTCCCCTTCATTTTTTGAGTCGTAATCGTAGAAAGAAAGTTTTTAAATTTACTATCAAACTGTGAATTGAGATTTATGATAGATAGTGAGATTCAAGGATTTTTAGAAAAGTTGCAGCAATATGCCGAATCAGGAAACGGGGAGCTTCAGGTACCCTTGGAATATCAGACAGGCTTTCTCGGACTGGATGAAACTGCTATTGAACTTTATAGGGGAAAGAAGGTCATGGATTTCGGATGCAGTGAAGGTCATCTTGTTTATCATCTCAGAGAAAGAGGCGTTGATTGTGATGGCATAGATCTAGTCGCTCCAGATGAAGATTTCTTCATTCAGCGGAATGTTACTGGAATATACCCAAATACAGGTTGTGTCCCAAGGGAGGACGAAAATTACGATCTTGTAGTAGCCTTCCAGAACACTTCCCTTAACAGAGCATTTACAATTGGTGGTGAAATAAGAAATCCGGCAAATTTTGGCGGAAGTCAAGCAGATATGGACTTTCATACTGACAGAATAATGTATGGTCAATTTACGGTATTGGAGGCTCTAAGAATACTGAAAAGGGGAGGGAGAGCGGTTTTCTATCCTAATCTTTCAAAGTTTCGGGAATTAATGGGACTTATGTTAGTCAATGACAACGTAGAAGTTACTTCAGAGACAATTCCAATAGAATTAGTCAAAAATTACGTAAGATGGGAGATTGGATCAACATTTGGCGAATTATTGAGAGATATAGATTTACCAGAAGGTTATACTGAAGCCCTTGGGCTGGATAAGAAAACTGTTTTGATAAAGGGTTAAATCCCGGTCGGCGCATATATCATGAATTGTAAATTATTCAAGCCTCTTTATTATGTGCCATCCGAATTGTGTTTTAACAGGCTTTGATACATAACCCTTTTCAAGATCAAACGCCACCTTTTCAAATTCCCTTACCATCTGTCCCCTGCCAAATGTTCCAAGGTCGCCGCCTTTCTTTCCGGAAGGGCATTGTGATTTTTCCCTGGCGAGATTGGAAAAGTTTTCGCCGTTATTAATTTTCTTAAAAATTTCCTCAGCCTCTGGCATGGTCTTTACAAGAATGTGAGCGCAATGCACTTTGTCTACCATAATAATACCTCCAATATATTAGAATAATTGATGATGTGGCTTATATTATTACCTCGCCATGAATCAATTTCATAGCTTCTGCTCATTTCTAAGAATCCAGATCTCCCAGCTGGACGCCGCCATAAGGGACCTTTTTACCGTCAAGGTAAACTGTGTTTCTATCAACACCTAGCCTGCCTGTGGATATGAGGTCCAAAGCAGCCTCGAAAGCAGGCCCATCACATTCGGTTTTCATCCTTTCTTGTAACTTAGTCGCATATTCCATGATCCTTTCCAGGGAGTTTCTAGAAAGGGATTTCTTCACAAATTCAGTATCAATAGGAACTTTTTTGGATTGTACAAGTATCTTTCCCCCGTCCAGATCCTCTTCCGCAATATGTATTGTTGAGCAGATATACTCTTCTCCGAAGAATGTAGACATAGCAACAGGATCATCACCAGTAAATTGTCTCCTGTATGTACCTTTCTTTACGACTGCTGCAACATCTTCAGAGTCAGAGTCAGATGTATGTATTCTATATTTTCTAACTAGGTCTTTGCCAGCATCCCAGATAACTTGACTATCAAATTTTGTAAGTATGCTCAGGTCTGCAGGATGGACATTGATTATCATATTCTGATAGGAATCGAGAAATGGCGGCGTTATGATTGAGTATCTTCCCACGAAACCCGAAAGGCCTACCACATCAGCCCCAAAATCATCAACTGCATCCTTCACTTTTCCGTAAAACTCTTTTTTGTCTTCAAAATCACCCGGATTTACATATACCACATCAACACCGGCAGATCTGGCAATATCATATCCCTTTGCAGCCTTTTTTTCAGACCTATTTGTGACAGCCCCTATAACCTCGTAATCTCCCCCATGGTTGGAATGATTCAAGATGTATTCCATGCTGCTTGCGCCGCCTGAGAAGAAGAACACGACTTTCATTGGATCCGTGTTCCCTGCCCTGTCGTAAATGAGTTGAATTCTTTGATTCATGAACATTAAAATACGTTAAATTATTTAAATCTTTCGAGCAGAGTTGATTATTATAAGCAATTCTAGATTACACAGTCAAGTTCATTTGAAGCATTTTTCAACAACGGAAGAAATAGAAGGTATAACAAAAGTTTTGAAATATGAGTTCCTGAATATGCAGATGCGGCTAGAATAACCTTGCCTAGGAAGGATTACCAACAAGATTAATAATCACAAATCCAAATATCCTTATGGACGTATTTCTTGAGATAAGGAAGGATCTTAGGCACCATTCCACCAAGAAGCACAGAGAAGCCTCTCTAAGATTCTTCAAGGAGCATGTAAACCCTTATGGTGTGAGACATGAACAGATGAGGGATCTTTTGAAGAAGTACACTCCGGTTGTGCGTGAGATTGGGGCGAAGGAATATCTGCCTGTAGCAGAGAAGCTGCTTGCTGACGGTTGGTTTGAGGAAGGTGAGCTTGCTATCAAGCTGATGGAGAATTTTGAGAAGGATTATGATCAGACCACAATGAAGTTGTTTGAAAAATGGGTTGATGATTACATAAAAAATTGGGCTCATTGTGATTGGTTTTGCACAAGGCTTGTGGGCAGACTTATAGAGAAGGATCCCAGTTTGGCTGCAGAGGTAGTCCACTGGACAAAGTCTAGGAACAGATGGAAGAGGCGCGCATCAGCTGTAAGCTTTGTTTTGCATGCGCGGAAAGGCAGGTTCCTGGATTATGTATTCCTGGTGGCAGAAACCCTCTTACATGACAAGAATGACATGGTACAGAAGGGAGTGGGTTGGATGCTGAAAGAGGCAACTAAAAGCAATGAGGCTGAGGTTGTTGAATTCATAAGGCAAAGAAAGCATAATATGCCAAGAACCATGCTCAGGTACGCCATAGAGAAGCTGCCGACCAAACTTAGGAAGGAATTGATGGAGAAATAAACCGCAAAACAGGCGTCACTTATATATATACTTGTGAGACCAATAAATATAGAAACATTTAAATATATTAAGGCGGAGGGTGACTTTTTTGAACGAATTTTATCTAAAGATAGAAAACGTAGTGGCATTCACATCTCTGGGCAAAGACATTCCATTATTGGACGTTGCAAACAAGCTTCCAGATGCAGAATATTCTCCTGAATCATTTCCGGGAGTTGTTTATAGGATTTCTGATCCAAGGGCAGCAACCCTTATATTCTCTTCAGGTAAGATTGTTTGCACAGGGGCAAAAAGCATAGAAAAAGCACGCATAGCAATGCATAGGGTTGTAGATGATATAAGAAACCTTAAGATCAAGTTGCCAACAAAGTTTGACATAAAGATAGAGAACATAGTAGCTTCAACACAAATAAAGGCTAAATACAACCTTGAGGAGATAGCATTTGCCCTGGACAACGTGGAATATGAACCAGAACAGTTCCCAGGTCTAGTATTCAGGATAAGTGAGCCACGAGTGGCTTTCCTGTTATTCGGATCAGGCAAGATAATATGCACAGGAGCACGCAGTATAAAGGACATTCATTCAGCTCTTGCACGATTTAAGGATAACATGGGTGACATAGGCATAAAGGTGAAGGCCATCCCACCAGACGGGAAGAAGGAGGCTAAAGTTAAACCAAAGGCTAAGCTAGACAAGGCAAAACCAGAAGCCAATCCAGTGAAAACGAAGCCAGAAACAAGCAAACAAACCAAAGCAAAAACAGGTAAGAAATAACTCCTTACCCCTTTATTTTTATTTTAACTGATAATTAGAAGTTGAAGCTGATATCATCATCAACCTCTTTCTTAGCCTTTTTGATTATGGAGTCATCCTTCTTCTCCGGAGGCTTGAATGTCTTGGGTTTTTCCACAGGCTTCTCTTCGCGAGGTGCTGGTCTAGCAGCCTGCCCTTTGGGGCCTTTGATACTGGCAAGTATGCTCCTCATAGATTCATCATCCATCTTCTTGCTCGGCATGACAGTCTCAAGAGCCACAGGGCCTTCTGTCAAGTACCTAGGAATAACATGAAAATGAACATGTGGCACGACCTGCCCGGCAGCCTTTCCGTTATTCTGGACAACAGATATGCCATGAGCCTTTGTGCCTGATTTGACCATGTCCACAACAACCTTGAGGTCCTCTCCCAGGTTTCCTGCCTCTTCCTGGGGCATGTCTGTGATGGTCTCATAGTGCTTCTTAGGTATAACAAGGGTATGTCCAGGATTTCTGGGGTTTATATCCAAGAAAGCGAGAGAGTCTCCAGTCTCAAAAACTATATGGGCAGGTATCTTCTTCGCCACTATAGCACAAAACAAACAGTCAGCCATATAATCACATATTGTTTCTGGATATTTAAATGGTTGATGGCCTCATAATGCCAAACATCCATTTTTTCTCCTTTCCGTGATGTGTTCTAGTCTTCCAGATCTTATTAAAATATTTTATGCTGTATTTATGGTTAGGTCCTACCCATGGGTCCATTAGGTAGACGTTTTTGGAGTCAATTCCTTTCAAGACAGCATAATGATAAACCTTTAGCTTTGGGTAGTAGTATGACAATATTATAACATAACCGAGATCCTGGAGCGCCTTGAGATCCCTTATAGAAGAATTCCTGTTCACTATATAGTTCAGCCTGTAATTTTCAGCCACTTTGGGGAATTTCTTTTCCCATGTTCCATCATATTCTGTGGTCTCCAGCAATCTAGCCAAATTATTTTCATCTTCTTTTATTCCCATATAATCTAACGCCATTCTGAACGAGGCAGGACCACAGGTATATGGCGTTTTTTGTTTGTAATACGGCACGGTCATACCAACACCTGAAGCGTTAAGTGGGGCTACTGGGATTCGAACCCAGGTCGAAAGCTCCCAAAGCTCTAATGCTACCAAGCTACACCATAGCCCCAAGTATAGATGTATGAATAATAAGAATATTATATACGATACTAATAAAAGCGTATATGCCTCGGTAGCTCAGTTGGTAGAGCACCAGTTTCGTAAACTGGGGGTCGGGGGTTCAAGACCCTCCCGGGGCTTACTTAACAGGAAAGAAAGTTATATTTGAAGATAAACAAATATATTATATGTTGGACAAATTCTGGATAATTCTGATTATAATTTTTATAGTTTTTATATCAGGTTGTACTAATTCGGATATAGGACCTTTGGACAATGAACAAAATACAGATGATGAAGCTCAGCCGAGACAGGGATGTGATGGCATTTGTGATGATTTTGAAAGACAAAATCCTGAGAGTCCATGTTACTCTGATTGTTCTGGTCTGCAGCCTGAAACCCAAACTAATGAAGAAATCCAGCAACCTGAACGGATTCCTCCTCTAATTGAGGTTACCATGGAGTCAACTGGTTCCTCATACTCCTCTACTAACGCAAAACCAAGCGGCTGGTTTACCGATAATCAGGAAGCAGATATTATGCTTTCAGGTTTTGGATTCAACAATGCCGGCGGTCCTCTTTTATTTAATCACCAAGGAGGAGTCGCAACTGACGGAATCCATCTCATACTTGCGGACAGGAACAATAACAGAGTTTTAATATGGAACTCCCTCCCACGAGGAAACACAAATCCTAACATTGTTTTGGGACAGAAGGATTTCATTTCAAATAATCCCGGAAAGGAGTTGGATAATTTAAACTGGCCTGTCGGGGTTGCCACTGATGGGAAGAGAGTAATAGTGGCTGACACATACAATGATCGGATACTTATATGGAACTCATTCCCTACACAAAACGGTCAGACGGCTGACATATCGTTACAAGGTTCATCAAACCCGAACGAGTATGCAAATATAGGATGGCCTTGGGATATTTGGACAGATGGCTCAAAAATGATAGTGACTAGCACTGCATCTTCTCAGATACTTATATGGAATTCTTTCCCTACGCAGAACAACCAGAAGCCTGACATTGTAATAGCCTTGGATGATTTTGGAACGCCAAGATCAATAGGATCTGATGGGACAAATCTTGTGATAGGAGACCATAACGCATTCAAGAAAGACAGAGGAAACTTCTTCTGGAAAACTTTTCCGACCAAGGAAAACCAACCATATGATTTTTTCATGGCTGACACGAGGACAAATACCCACTCGGGAGAGATATTTTGGGGTCTAACGTTCACACCAGAAGGGAAACTCATAATGATAAGTGATAAGCTTCATATATGGAATTCATTCCCACAGAATGAGAATGACTTTCCCGACCTATCTATAGGCTATGAACCTGCTACAGGAGGATACGAATTCGGAGGAAGACAGAGCGGAGACGGATCTGGAATAGCTTTAGCTGGAGACATGCTTTATGTGTCTTTATGTAACGGAAACAAGATTGTAGGATTTGATTCGATACCAACGAGCCAGACACAGAAGCCTGATTTTGTCATTGGGAGTCCTGACATTGACACTAACACACTTGAGACAGAATTCATAATAAGCAATCCTGTTCCCGCCACTGATGGGAAGAGCCTTTTTGTCTCATCAGACTTTGACCAGAAGCTTTATGTCTGGACCAAGATTCCTGATGAGAATGGAGCAAATCCTGATTATGTCTATTCGCTTCCTGATGCACCATGGGATAATGCATTACATGATGATAAATTGGTACTTGCAGGCAAGACAACAATCTTCATCTGGTACTCTCTTCCGCTGAACGGTGAACTACCAGATAGAATTATAAGACAAAACATAGGCAGCGTGAGTTTTCAAGAAATCGGTGGGATAACTATTGATGACACGTATTTTTACATTTCAGACCCCCAGGCAGGAAAGATATATGTATGGGACGGTATTCCATCTGATGGAGACAATCCTAAATTTCAGCTAAATGTAGATCAGGCCTACAGGCTATCGAGCAATGGAGAATACCTTGCTGCAGCGACATTTTCAGGCCCGGGTGGTTCCATAATGATTTTTGATGTAGATAACCTTCAAGCTCAGCCAAAAATATTGGGAGGTATGTTCAACCTTCCTCAGGGAGTTTTAGTTTACGGGAACAGTCTTTTCGTGGGGGACACTGGATTCAATACTGTCCACATATGGGCTGACATACAGGATGCGCTTAATGGAAAAGAGGCAGATATACTCCTTGATGAAAAGGATTACAAACCGGAAATAGGAAAAGACAGTCTTTTCTGGCCTTCTAATCTGGCATTTGATGGTAGTTATCTATGGGTTGGCGAATTCAAGTTCTCAGAGAGGCTGCTCAGACTTTCTGTTAAATAGTATTATGATACATGGCACATTTGTTTTTTAACTTCTAGAACCTGTTATCATATAGAATCCCCTTCTAAGTGGCATTTCAGTTGCCAGGTCCTCCCAGGGATTCGAGTCTTTATTTATGAAAATCTACTTGATATTTTCAAAAGCAACGGTTTGGATATACCTATTCAGGTATGTCCTCTCATCCACTTCGTTTGAATAAAATGGAGTTTTTAAAAAGCTGTTAACTATGTCAAGTGCAGTTTCTAAATCCACTTCATCTGCTCCTATACCCACAAGATTTGTATTGTTGTGCCTCCTGGAATTTGCTGCTTTTTCAGGGGTAGAGCATGTTGCTCCATAAACCCGGTTATGCTTGGATGCGGGAATTATGATCCCGATTCCTGACCCGCAGATGCCAATGCCTGCTGTATGATACGGATCTCGTTCTATTTCACTTCCAATATTCTCAGATATTGCTGGATAATCACAGCGTTCAGGTGAGGAGGTTCCAACATCAATGAGCACAAAATCACCTTCTAGATAATTTATTATCGCATTTTTATATTCAAATCCCCTGTGATCAGATCCAATAACCAGGGTTTTACCTTCATGGCTTCCAATAGGAATTTTGATCCCGTCAACAACAATAATCTCGCCCATGAAAATGGAATAAGATTAAGTTTTAAATTCTTATTTCATAGCAATCGCATTTGACCTATTATACGAAAACCAAAATATTAGGTTAGCATCTTTTATTTCTATGATATAATCTATAACTATGGAGGGATTTTATGTCGAAGACTGAAGAGAATCTGAAGACTGCTTTTGCCGGGGAAAGCATGGCAAGGAACAAGTACACCTACTTCGCAAAGGTTGCACGTAAAGAGGGATATCATTACATAGCAAAGATATTTGAGGAGACTGCTGAGAATGAGAAGCAGCATGCAAAGGATGAGTTCAAGCTTTTGAAAGGCATCGGAGACACCAAGGCGAATCTAAAGGCAGCAATGGAGGGAGAACACTACGAGACATCAGACATGTATCCCAGGTTTGCAAAAGAGGCAAAAGAGGAAGGCAACACAGAGGCCATGATATTGTTCATGCAGATTGCAAAGGTGGAAAAGGAGCATGAAGAGAGGTATAAGAAACTGCTGGAAATGGTTGAAAAGGGGATAGTGTTTAAGAGAGACAAACCAATAAAATGGAAATGCTCCAAGTGCGGTCATATACATGAGGGAACAAGCCCGCCAGAAAAATGTCCTGTCTGCAAGCACGCCAAGGAGTATTTTGAGCCTGCGTGCATGGTCTTCAAATAAACTACTCGCGCAGCTTAGGCGAGTTGAACCACAGGCCTGTTACCAGGTTTTTGTCAATGTGTTCTATGAACACCACCCTGACCTGAACACCAGACTCCTTCTCGAACTCTGCATTGTAGATGACGATCTTGTAAGGTGGCTGGTTTAGTATAGTTGGTATGTCATGTGAGATATATGATCCTATCTTGGATAGGATAAGTTCCCTGTTCTCCAGAAACACTGCTTCAGTGAAGGAGTTTTTCATCTCTGCAGTGAAATCCCTTGATATCTTTTCATAATCTCCCTCATTATATCCCTGAAGTATGTTGTCAGTAATAGGCTCTGAATAGGCCAGTATCTGTTGCTTTTCCTCGCCAACAATCACAGAGTTTTGTAGTGTGTATATGTAAACAGATATGATGACAGCTAGTATTATTACAACGGCTAATATGATCTTAATAGATTTTTTCATAGTATTTGGTTGGATTTATGATTTATTAGTTAATATGAATTTGCTACAATCCAAACTCCTCTACAAAGCCCATAATGGATTGATATTTCCTCAAGAAATTGAAGCCTTTGTCTGTGAGGGTTATGAACTTCCTGCCCTTCTTATCTGTTTCTTCTCTTATGAAGCCTTTTTCCAAAAGCTCGTCATAATATTCGGCAAACCGCTGAGAAGACATGTTAGAAAATCTGAGAAGAGGAGTGGGTTTGATAGAGTTATTGTGATCTCTAATGATATCTAGAATATCATATATTATCTCCATTCTATTTCTTTTTTTGACCATTTTCAACTAACCTTCTCTTAACCCTTAAGTAGATTGATAGGAAGATACCTACGGATATGATGTACAAGATGAAAGTTAGCTCCAGACTAGCACCCCTGCTTGAAGCAAAGAGGTTGAGGATCCAGAATATGAGCAATAACAAGTAGGTAATTTTGTTCTGCTTGGAGATGTAAGTCTCTTTCTTCTTTGGCTTTTGTGTAAATAGTATAACAACTGTGGCCAAAAGGATAAATGTTTGTATTATTATCAAGAAATCGTAAGAGGTTGCCATGAAAACGAAAACTGAGAGCAGCACGGCTATTATATGCATGTAATTGTTAATGCTATGCTTGCTGATGTCAATCTTCCTTGAGACAACAGCTGTCGAGATTGAAAGTATTGCCATGGTACTGAAGTAGCCTACAATAAAGAACACCAGCATATGAGGCCCGAGAAGCATTCTTGGCCTTAGTCCGTATGACATAATCACGAACATGAAGGCAAGCCTTGATAAATAAGCGAGAGCAAAGTAGAGGAATATGTTTCTGAAGTGGAAGATTCCGGAATGTTTTGACAGGTTGTAGATATCACGTGTTTTGAGATATATTGCTAGGCAAATCACAGATATTAAAACTACATAAATGATTTCAATAATCAACAAGTCCAGTGGTGTCATGATGATAATTTACATGTTTCCATATAAAGGATGTGGACTTGAAATGCACATTTTATTTCCTATCATTTAAATATAACCTCCTTGTCAACTGAGGATTAGGTGCGAAATGCATTCTATATGAGAGGTGACTTGTATGAAAGTTTTGTATGCATTGATGGCATTGGCTATGATAGGAATTGTCACTGTTTCAGGTGTTTCTGCCTTTGGTGGAAACATGGGAATGGTAGACAATGAAGACATGCAGAGTGCATTGGAAAACAGTGATTACGACGCATTTATAGCAGCAGCCCAGGAGGGATTTGCTGATAGAATTACACAAGAGAGGTTTGACGAAATGGCTGACAAATTCAACTCCATGGAAGCCGTTCATGAAGCAATCAATAATAGGGATTATAAATCTTGGTTAGAAGCCCAACAAAAGATTGAGCAACCCCGACTCTCAGAACTTATAACAGCAGAGAACTTTGACACATATGTAGACATGCATAACGCTCGAATTAGCGGCGACTTTGAAGTTGCACAGGAACTTTCCGAAGAGCTTGGTCTCGACGGATATATGATGCAACACAAAGGAGGCCACGGAAGATTCGGCGCTATGAAAGGTACTTGTATGGGAGGCTAAACCTCCCATACATCATAAATGGACTTTAGATCCATCATTTAGATAAATATTCAGAAAAACCCTTAAGCTATAGGATAATTATGAAATCAATTATACAACTCAATGATGTTTGGAAGGTATATCAAATGGGTGAGGTGGAAGTTCCTGCTCTTAGAGGCATTAACATTGATGTTGAGCAGGGTGAGTTTTTAGCCATTGCTGGTCCAAGCGGAAGCGGTAAAAGTACAATGATGCATATTGTGGGCTGTTTGGATATGCCTACCAAGGGCAATATTTTTTTGGATGGTGATGACATTGAATCTTTTAGAGAATCAAGATTGTCTCAAATCAGAGGGCAAAAGATAGGATTTATATTTCAACAATTTTATCTAATTCCGACACTTACAGCACTAGAAAATGTTATGCTGCCTCTCAGTTTCCAAGATTTTGATGATTCTTACTCTAAAACGAAAGCTGAGGATCTACTTAGGTTGGTGGGTCTTCATGATAGAATGAAACATCTACCTACGCAGTTGTCTGGAGGACAGAGACAGAGAGTGGCCATTGCACGTTCATTGGCTGTTGATCCAGAAATTATTCTTGCTGATGAACCCACAGGCAATCTTGATAGTAAAACAGGCCA
>Ga0066639_10001993_pt1 | contig 17994 bp, 17 predicted proteins | sample CryGeyCG2114_010_2_FD_59504 | JGI IMG/M metagenome (GOLD analysis project Ga0066639, IMG submission 59504) | Groundwater microbial communities from aquifer - Crystal Geyser CG10_big_fil_rev_8/21/14_0.10 | ecosystem: Environmental > Aquatic > Deep subsurface > Groundwater | place: USA: Utah...
AGTTTCTTACGATTTCACAAAAAGTGAAAATTGGCGGAGAGGGAGGGATTCGAACCCTCGTTCCGATTGCTCGGAAACCGCTTTTCGAAAGCGGCACATTCGACCACTCTGACACCTCTCCGTGTGGAACGTATCCTAATATAAATCAGGCGGAAAATCAAGGAGATGGTGTTTTTCTTTTTAATACTTCTTTTTTTATCTCTCCGAACGAGATATCCTTGTACGTGAGCAAGACAAACAGATGATAGAGCAAATCTACCGTTTCTTCAACCAGACGAATTTTTGTTTCTTGTTTTGAAGCACGGACAACCTCTTCTGATTCTTCTTCAATTTTTGCACAGATTTTTTCCAGACCTTCCTGAAGTAGTTTTGCCGTGTATGAACCGTGGGGCATAGTCTCTTTTCGATTCTCAATCGTTGAAAACAACTCATCAATTGGTGGTACTGGTTGAGTCTCTCCAAAACAAGAAGTTTGTCCAGTGTGACAAGTGGTCCCGACAGGATTTACTTTTATACATATACAATCATTGTCGCAGTCAGTTGTTATGTCCACGACGTTAAGATAGTTTTTGCTCTCTTCACCCTTGAGCCACAATCTCTTCCTGCTCCGACTAAAAAACCAGACGCGCTTGTCTATTTGAGTTTTTTTGATCGCTTCTCTATTCATATATCCGAGCATGAGAATAGTGTTTGTTGTGTTGTCTTGCACAATTGCTGGAATGAGGCCATCCATTTTCTTCCAATCAAGTATGCATTCAATATTTTTCATAGGCGTATAGGTATATTTTGTTGTGTGAGATATTTTTTTACATCTTTTACACTCAATGTATTGTTGTGAAAGATGCTTGCTACCAGCACGGCATCGGCCCGACCCAATGTGAATGCTTCTTTGATATCGAAAAGACTGCCAGCACCACCAGATGCAATGATTGGTATATGAACAGCGAACGCAACGTCGGCGAGTACAGACGTATCAAATCCTTGCTCTGTTCCGTCTTTGTCCATAGATGTAAGCAAAATCTCTCCCGCTCCGCGGTTTGCGATCTCGTATGCCCAGAGAATAGTATCGAGATTTGTTTTTGTTGTTCCGCCGTTGATAAAGACTGTGTTTTTACCATTTATTATTTTTGTATCAATTGCAACAACAATGCATTGTGATCCAAAGAGAGAGACTGCTTTGTTGATGAATGCTGGGTTCTGCACTGCTGCGGAGTTGATACTCACTTTATCTGCTCCAGCTGATAGAACAGCACGAATGTCTTTTACATTTCGAATGCCACCGCCAACAGTAAAAGGGATGAAAATTTCTTTTGCAACCTCGCGAACCATGTTGGTAATGATGTTTCGTTTTTCTTTGGACGCAGTGATGTCGAGAAATACGAGTTCATCTGCACCCTGTTTTTCATATACCTTCGCTCTCTCTACTGGATCACCACTATCGCGCAGGTTTTTAAAATTGATACCCTTGACCACACGTCCGTTCTTGATATCCAAGCAGGGAATAATGCGTTTGGTAAGACGAGATATTCCATTTTTTTTCGTCGTGATATTTCTCAATGAGAGCTTTCCTTCATAGAGTGCTTTGCCAACAATAGCGCCTGACATTCCTGCCATGTTTAGTTTGTCGATCGTTTTTTCGTCCGATATACCACCAGATGCAATAACATCAAAACCCATTTTTTGGAGCGTGTTCAGTTGTTCGAAGTTTGGTTCAGTCAATGTCCCATCTCGGAAGATGTCCGTACATACAATGTATTGAATACCAAACTTTTTCAATTCCTTGGCACATTCTTTGTATGACAGTGTTGTTGTGGTTTTCCATCCTTCTGTTGCAATCATATCATCACGCAGATCAAGCCCAACGACAATTCGCTCGGATCCAAATATGTGTAGCAATCTTTGAAGAAAATCAGAGTCAGTGATTGCTTTTGTTCCGATGACAATACGATTGATCCCTATATCAAAATACGCGCGTGCGGTGTCCATTGTTCGGATACCACCGCCAACCTGTATTGGGGTGGTAAGAGAGTTTCGTATTCGGATGATTGTTTTCATGTTTTTCGGTTTTCCGTCTCTTGCGCCATCGAGATCTACAATGTGGAGCATGTCTGCACCGTCATCAACAAATGATTTTGCTTTTGCTGTTGGGTCGTCGCTATATATTTTCTGTGTGACAAAATCACCTTGCGTGAGACGGACACAGTTCCCGTTGTGGATATCAATTGCAGGGATAATGTTCATAGCGCACAGAAGTTTTTTAGCATCTGCAATCCCATGTCGCCGGATTTTTCCAAATGGAATTGTGTGGCATAGTAATTGTCTTTTTGTATGATTGATGGAAAGGATATACCATACGGTGTTGTCGCAACAATATATGTGTCTGGTGTGTCGAGATAATATGAGTGAACAAAATACGCGTAGATATTATTTGGGATGTTTTTAAGGAGTGGTGAGGGTTTTTTTTGTTCAATTCGGTTCCACCCTATGTGCGGGATTTTTTGACTTCCCGTAATTTTTTTTACCTGCCCAGGCAGGACACCAAGACATGTTGTTTTGTCTTCTTCTGAATACTCTGCCAAAAGTTGAAAACCAATACATATACCAAGAAAGGGTGTGGTGAGGGTTTTGAGAATTTCCACAATGTTACATTTTCGGAGTTCATCCATGACCTGTCCGGCTCGTCCCTGGCCTGGCAAAATCACTTTCTTTGCTTTGCGAATAACATCCGGACTATTGGTTTTGATGTACGCAAAGCCGAGGTGATCAAGTGCGCTCATCACCGACGTGATATTTCCTGCATTGTAGTCAACAAGAGCAATCATATTAGAGTAACCCTTTTGTGGAAGGAATTGATGTTATATTTCTTTCATCATACGCACAGGCAATCCTGAGCGCGCGAGCAAATCCTTTGAATGCGCCTTCAAGTCTGTGGTGTTCATTGGTTCCGGGATTGAGATATTGAATGTGAAGATTCATCATGCTATTCGTTGCCAGAGATCCAAAAAAGTGGTTCATCATTTCTGTCGGAAAATCATTTACTTTTTCTCTTGCTGGTGAATAATTCGTTTTCCATGTATATCGTCCATCGAGATCAACAGCCACAGCACAGAGAACATCATCCATAGGGAGGAGTGAGGATCCGTATCTTGTAATACCTTTTTTATCTCCCACAGCTTCCATAATTCCTTGCCCCAGGACGATGCCAATATCCTCTATAATATGGTGATCATCATTGTCTGTATCACCTGTTGCAGTCATAGAGAGATCAAATAGCCCGTGTTTGGCAAAGAGTTCCAACATGTGGTTTAAAAATCCAATTGGGGTATTGATTTCGTATTGTCCGGATCCATCCAGATTGAGAGAGAGTGAGATCCGTGTCTCGTTTGTGTTTCTTTCTATTGTTATTTTTCGTGGTTTCATAGAAGATTATTACGAAGTGTACATTGTCCGTTGGTGAGAACAGAAAAAAAGCGAATGCCAAGCATATCTGCAAACAATCGATCACTTTCTTGATTTCCATACACGAGTGATTCTTTCATATCAATAGTATTTGTTTCCAAAAATTCTTTGACCAGACCTATTTTTGGCTTACGACATTCGCATCTGTCTTTTGGTAGGTGCGGGCAAATATAAACCTGTTCAAATTCAATGCCATTATCTTTGAAGATCCTGAGCATTTTATTGTGTGGCAAATCAAAAGATTTTCTCGGAAATTTTTTTGTTCCAAGTCCATCTTGATTGCTCACTATAACAAGGATGTACCCTTTCTTTTGGAGTAATTGCAGACCGTCGATCACTCCAGGCAAAATGAAGAGTTTATCTATACGGTCCACTTGAAAATCATCTGCTGGTTCATAGATCAATGTGCCATCGCGATCGAGGAACGCAACTTTTTGTTGTGTTATATTTTGCATATATCTCTGTATGTCTGAATAAAAGACTTTGTCTGTTTTTTTGTTCCCGCTGTTACTCTGATTGTGCCATCAAATCCGTATCCTTTTCTTGGTCGAGTGAGGAACCCATTGTTTTTGAGACATGCAAATGTTTGCTCTGGATTTTTTGGTTTGAAAAGAATGAAATCTGCAGCACTTTGATAGAAAGGAATTGATTCTTGAAGAAAAAATTCCTCGAGCATTGGTTTGGAGAAGGTCATAACTTCCTTGACATAGCGGTTCAGTGGACTCAAATCTTTCATTGCCATATTTACTGCGTACACACCTGCCATGTTGACGTCGTATGGTCCAATAACTTTTTTCATTTCATTAATCAATACTTCATTTGCAATGACATACCCAATCCTCAGTGAGGCAAGACCAAACGCTTTTGAAAATGTTCTCGTGATGACCAGATTTGCATATGTTTCTACAAGTGAAACTGCACTGACCCCTGTATATTCTGCGTATGCTTCGTCAACATAGACGATTGCGTCTTTGGCTTTCTTTAATATGGTTTCAATATCTGTCAGAGAAACAAGTGTGCCTGTTGGATTGTTGGGGTTACAGATAATGATAAGTTTGGTTTGTTTTGTGATTGCCTTCAAGATATTGTCTAGTGGAAATGATCCACTGAGAGGTGAGTAAGTTGGTGTAATGATAGTATTTTGTGACAGAGTCGCGCACTGATAAAACATGGCAAAGCTCGGCGATGGGATGATGACTTCGTCTGTTTTGTCAGTAAATGTTCTAAAAATGATGTCTATACCTTGATCCGAACCATTAGTGATAAGAATGTTTTCTGGTTTTGTGTTGACGTATGCTCCGATACGATCTTTGAGATCATCATATTCAGGATAATACTGCATTCGGTTTTCACGAGCGAATAGTTGTATTGCTTCTTGTGCAATCACTCCGTATGGCACCGTACGTTCGTTGAAATCCAAAAGCCATCCAGCATAAGATCGCCGTCCTTCAATTGGTGGTGCATATGGAGTCATACGTTGAATTGATTGTTTTGCGAGGTTGTTCATATATTTTCATTTCTAAAACGCACGCTACACGAGTATTTGTGTGCAGGGAGACCTTCTGCTTCAGCGAGGTATTCAATCGATTTTCGTATAGCGGTCAATCCACGTTTTGTACACGTTTGGTAAGACACCTGTTTTAGGAAATCATATGTTGACAAACCGCTGTACATTTTTGCTGACATGCTGGTTGGGAGTACGTGGTTGGCGCCAGTCGCATAGTCGCCAGCAGATTTGCACGTGTAGTCACCAATAAAAACTGAGCCTGCGTTTTGTATTTGTTTGGCGACAGTTTGTGCATTTTTTGTCATGATTTCAACGTGTTCTGCGGCATAACCGTTGGCAAATTCAATTGCTTGTTTCAGTGAATTTACTAAGAGAAATGCGCCGTATCTGTCAATTGATTTTTGTATGTGTGACTTCGTGGTAAATTGGGGAATAAGGTTTTTAATTTCTTGAATGACTGTTTGTCCTAGTTTTGCTGATGTAGTTATGAATATTGTGGTCGAATCATCTCCGTGTTCAGCGTCACACACAAGATCAGCAGTAACAAATTTTGGATTTGCTGATTTGTCGGCAATTATCAACACTTCCGAAGGTCCAGCAGGGGAGTCGATTGAAACCAATCCACTGTTTGCGACGAGTTGTTTTGCAGATGTGACGTATGCATTGCCTGGGCCGACAATTTTGTAAACTTTTGGCACAGTTTCAGTTCCATACGCAAGCGCAGCGATAGCTTGTGCCCCGCCGACTTTATAGATTTCAGATACTCCCGCAATGTCCGCGGCAACAAGCACTGTCGGATCAATAGATCCGTCTGGTCGTGGTGGTGTTACCATAATTATTTCTGTACATCCGGCAATGATTGCAGGAATAGTATTCATAAGGACGCTGGATGGGTAGGTGGCTTTGCCACCAGGAACATAGATACCGATGCGCTCGATTGGGAACCAACGTTTTTGGATGGTAACACCAGTAGATGGCTTTATGGAAGAAGGTGTCATCGTCTGTATCTCCGCTTTGTGAACGATGCGTATATTGTCTGTAGCAGTGTATAGTGAGCGAAGCAACTCAGTGTGTATCTGTTTGTATGCCTTTTGTATTTCGTCACGAGATACGCGAAAATTACTGATAGTTGCACCATCAAATTGTTTTGTATACAAACGGAGCGCTTTGTCTCTTTTTGTCTGAACATCTATGACAATCGGTTGGACAACATCAAATACCGTTTCACTGTTTGAAGCGCTTCGTGCCATGACACGAGAGTATCTCTTTGAAAATTTGAATTGTGTGAGTGTTTCAAGTTTCATACGAGCCATGAAAGATCAGCACTATCATTGCTGATAATAACTGCTTCTGATGTAAGGATTGTGGTGATTGATCGCAGATTGTTTGATTCGAGTGTATTCCCAGATTGGGTGATATCACAGATAGCATCTGCAAGACCAAGTGAAGGCGCTATTTCTACTGAACCGTGAATAGAGATCGGAGAGGCCTGTATATTTTTTCTCTTGAGAAACACGGTGAGTGTTCTTGGGTATGAGGTTGCAATTCGTTCGTGTTCAAGTTGTGTGATGTTCAAAATAGGGCTATCATTTGGCACTGCAATTACCAATTTGCATCTGCCAAACCCCAATCGTTTTCGCACCACATACGTATCTTTTCGTTCGTACAAAGAATTTTCACCAACAATACCAAGGTCTGCGCTTCCCCACTTCACATATTCGGGTATGTCGCCATGACGGACAAACAAGAGGTCGATGTTTTTGTTTGTGCACGGAATTATCATTTCTCCATTATTCATTTTATTCCACTTCAAACCACATTTTTTCAGGTATGAGAGACTATCCTCCTGCAGACGACCATTTTTTTGTATGGCAATACGAATTCGTTTCATAGAATTTCTCTTTTCAGTGCGCCATTGAGATACTCAACCAGCTGTGATCTGGGGATAGTTTTTTGTTTTCCGCTCCCCATGATTTTTATGATCACGGTTTGATCATTTTGTTCTTGTAATCCACACATCAATACAAACGGAATGTTTTTTTTGTTTGCGTACTTTAATTGTTTTTTGAGTGATACTGATTCAGGATATATTTCTGTGTTGATGTTCTTTATTTGAAGCATGGTCGTAATGGACAAGCTATAGGGCATGGAGACATCATCAAGTCGTGTCACCAAGATTTTTGTGTTCAGCGAAATATCATTCAGAAGACCAAGTTCCTCCATGGCGATAATCGTCCGGTCAAAACCAAACGCAACACCAACACCACTGAACTGCTTGTCACAAAACTGCTCACACAAGTTATCATAGCGTCCACCTCCACAGACTGTTCCAACGTCAATTCCATCTATGACAACTTCATAGGTCATGCCAGTGTAATAGTCAAGACCACGAGCAAGACACGTGTCGAATTCGAGAAATTTTTCTTCAACACCGTAGAGCGTACAGAGTTCCAGAAATTGTTGTATTTCATCAGTGTCGTCGCTTGAGAGAGCCACCAGTTTTTCTTGATTTGTGCCACGTATAAAAATGACGTCAAACAAGTTTCTCATTGTATCTCCATCCACGATGGTTTTTAATTCCTTTGTGACCCCTTCTCTTCCTATTTTATCCAATTTATCAATCGCGCGTAGAACCTGTGTCTGTAATTCCTCAGGAATGCCGAGACGATTGAGGATACTATTCATAAACCGTCGATTATTTATTTTGATCTTGAAGTTTTTTATACCGAGCTTGGTGTACACAGCCACAATCACGCGAGCAATTTCTGCTTCTGCCAGCAAGTCAGTTGTCCCGATGATATCAATATCACATTGGTAGAATTCGCGGTACCGACCTTTTGCCGGCTTGTCTGCTCGCCAAACACGAGAGATTTGGTATCGTTTGAATGGCATAGGGAGATCTGGATAGTTCATTGCAACATAGCGAGCAAAGGGAACGGTCTGGTCGTAGCGTAAGGCTACGTTTCTTCCGCCATTGTCTTTGAATGTGTAGGTGAGTTTGTTCCCTTCCTCTCCGTATTTTCCAAGAATCGTATCTGCATATTCGATAGCCGGTGTTTCAATCGTGTCATACCCAAAGGTTTCAAACATATATCGTATTTGGCCCAACACAAACTGACGTTTGGCCATTTGCTTTGGACCAAAATCACGTGTTCCTTTGAGAATTTTTGGTTTGTTGATGTTTTTCATATGTGATAGTTTTAGTATTAGATAAACAAAAAATCGCCTGAAAGCGATTAAAATGACCTCAACTAAACTATCCCTGAAGATAGTTAGTCAAGGTCTTTGAGATGATGTGAGTTTTGTCCCACCAGAATGCGGGAAAAAGATAGTTGTTTCATATGTGTGATACTGTATTAACACATTAAAACAAATGACCCATTTTGTCAAGTGCCTCACTGGGGATAACTCTATTTTTTTGCTTTATCAAGAGCAGTTTTGTATCCACCTTCGCCATGGTTGATCCACTGCGCGACACGGGTGATTGTTGCAGTTGAAAGCCCAGTTTTTTCTGCTATGGTTCTATAAGGAATACCTTTGTGAATCATCTGTGCTACATGCCAACGACTTGCAAGTGCGTCTAGTTCTTCAACCGTTGCAATATCACGAAGAAAGGCGAGTATCTCTGCCTCTGTGTTTATGGATAGAAGGACATTAGCGAGTTTTTTCAGTTGCGGGGTTTTCCAGGTTTTGGTTTTCATATGAGGAAATAATTAAAAGTGCAATTAATATCCAAAACAATACCGCCAAATCATTCTTGATATATGGTGAATCAACAAGACCAGAGACAAGCAATGTCGTCATGCTTGCGAGGAGGAACAGTGATTTGTGATTGGAGATTGGTGATTGTTCGTTGTTACGTGTTATGTGATACGCGATACGTGTATAGAACCAAACAAGTATTAAAACAAATCCAATCAATCCTACCAATCCCGTATTCACCCAAATCGTGAGAAAGATGTTGTGAGGATGATGAAAAATTTCTATTCCTTCACCATTGACCGTGGTGTGATATGGAGTGATGCGTTCACTATATGACGCAAGCCCTGCCCCGCGAATTGGATGATCTTTGAGAAGTGCAATGGTCTCTTTGTAGATGGCGACGCGGATTTGACCGGAGCGGTCTTGGAAAGTGAGTTCGTCCTTGATACTACGAACCCCCTCCCAACCTCCCCCCAAGAGGGGGAGGAGTACGATTGCTCCAATCGTGCAGGTTGCTAGTGTGATGTTCCACCATCGAGTTTTTTTGTTCATGACGAGAAGCAAGCCGAGACCTGTTATGAGACCGATGAGTGCGCCAGTGGATTTTGCAAAGATGATGGCAAGTGGTGCTGAAATTAGAAATAAGAAACATGAAATAAGGATAACTAAATTTCGCATTTCAAATTTCAAATTTCTCCTTTGTAGAAGGTTTAGTTTTTGGATGAAGATATACAGTGCTAAAGGGACCAACGGTGCAATAAACAATCCCACAGCATTTGGGAATCCATACCAGGCAGTTACGCGAAACGTATCACCATTTGCCCAAAATGCCTCAGGGACGAGCCAGCCAGTGAAGTGTTGGACGATGGCGAGGATTGATGTTGCGAGGGCGGAAAAAACTAAGCCAAATACAACAGCCTTTAATATCCCCCCTATGAGGGGGGACGCAAGGGGGGCTATTCGTGCGAACATTGAAACCCCCTCGCCGACTGCGGTCGTGGGCTCCCCCTCATAGGGGGAGGATGTAAATATGGAATGTTCTTGTCGTATGCTTCCCTTCGTAGGGGAGGTATTTGAAAGAAGGAGAATAAGCGCAAGGAGGACTGGTTCTACATAAAATGCTTTCCATTCACCGAGGGCGGAACGGATGTCTACGGCGGTGAAGATGGAAATTGTTGCTCCGAGAAGAAACAATGTGATCCCGATAATGAGGAATGGGTAAAGAGTAAAAATATGAAGACTGAAGACTGAAGACTGGAGTTTTTTATTTTTCTTAATGCGGTTCAATATTGTTTGTGTAGTAAATATTCCAATAACAATCCATAGCATCACTTCCAATAACGTCGTCGGCAATGGTCCGATATCAAAGCGAATCAGATAGGTTGGCAGGAGGAGGAAGAGCAAAAAAAGTCCGGCATTGAAATTGCGCCAGGTGATGATAAGAAAGGCTACGATAAATATGGCGAGGAAGAGAAAAAACATACTTACGATTTTTCTTCAATAAACTGCAACAAGACATGAGTCAACGCTTCCGGCGTGTGTACCATAACATCAGGGTGAATGGTATGTAATAGTTTTTCTGAATGCCAACCCCAGCTCACTGCCACCGTTGTCACGCCAGCATCTTTTGCTTCTTTCATATCTCCGAGGGTATCGCCGATATAGAGGTATCGTGTGTTGGGAAAGTGCTCTTTGACGTATTGAATTTTCTTTCTCTTGCTTTTTTCTTCTTGCACACCAATGATTTCTTTGATGCACGTGATTCTTTGCGATTGTAAAAATGAGCCGACCGTGTTTGTGTCGTTTGATGTGATAATGAGAATGTGTGCGTTATGACAAACCGCAGTGAGCGTGTCGAGGATGTGTGGAAATGGAGCGGCAGGGGTTTTTGTGTCATTCAGATGAAACAATAGGCGAGTAAATATCTGCGGAATTCTTTCCGGATCAATGTGGTGTTGTTGTTGCAATGTATCAAACACATTCCCCTCCATAAGTCTGAGGAACGCCTCTTTTGAATCAAGCGTGGTGATACGAAATTCCTGTGCAGTTTTCATGCACGCGTTGACAAATGCGTCGAACGAGTCCACGATGACTCCATCATAATCAAACATGATGACTGGTTTCATATTTTACGAACGAGAAAGAATAGTCCGAATGGTTTGTGGAGATACGACGCGGAGAGCAACAATGAAGAAGAAATATGCAAATACACCGATGAGAGATTGGATGGTGACATGCATTGGGGGAAGTTGAAGGACAACGGCTCCCATCACGAATGCGGAAAAACATATTTTTGCGAACGTGTTGAGAGTAAGGCGAATCTGTGTATAGCGCTGAATTGATAGAAATAACAATGCCCCTACATAGACTTCGGACGCGACAGTCATCCACGCTGCGCCAAACATCCCATAGAGTGGGATAGTGTACAAATAGCCAATCAGAGTGAGTATCGCGGCAGAAAGAAATATCCACACCGTCTGTCGTTGTTTACCGATGGCCACAATCGTGTGTCCGGCAATGGCGCCTGCATACACACCGAGAATTGCAAGTGCGAGAATACGGAGTGGAACGGCTGCTGAGGCGAACTCTGCTCCTGCCACAAATACGATAATCGGTTCTGCGAGAATCAAGATGCCAACGGTCATGGGAATTGCCACCAACATCAGGAGGTCAAATGATTGTTGATAAAATTTTCGAAAGTGTTCCGTGTCTTTTCTCGTCCAATGATAGGCGAGGAGTGGCAACATAACGCCCATCAGCATCATAGCGGTTTGGGTCAATATATCAATCACGCGATATGCAGCGCCATAAATACCCACGTCGGTTTGTGGGCGAAACAGAGAGAGAAGAATGGTATCGCCTTTGAGATAGACCACATTAAATATAATGGAAAGCGCAATTGGCCACATGGTATGAGTAATACGCTTCCACACCGCCATATCCCAGTCAAAACCGATTGGCACGGATTTTTTTGCAACATACCACAACACGGTGGTGTAGCTCACGCTCGAGGCTACCAGCACGCCCATTATCGGCAGAAATCCATAGCCGTTTGTTATGAAAAACCATAGGCCTGAGACAAGCACGATGCGACCAGCGACTTCCCCAAGTACTTGAATGTGCATTTTGAGCTTGGTTTGGTAATATCCTACCAAGACTTGATTGAGTGCAGTGGCGAGAAAAGAAATGGTGCTGAACGCAATAGCCACCTTTACTTCATATGGATAAGGAAAGGACAATGCAATCAGTGGTGCAATGCCAAGAAATATGACTGCGGTGACCAATCGGTACCCCAATAAATTTTTTAAAAGCCGATTGTGGTCGATATCTGGCTCAGAGAGCATTTGCGCACTGACCGGTGTCAATCCAAAATCAATCAGAATGCCAATAGACCCTAAAAACGATATGGTGGTAATATACCAGCCAAATTGTTCTTGTCCAAGATAGCGCGTCATCATCGCTATGGCCAACAACCCGAATACAGTGGAAATCACTTTTCCACCCAATTGAATCATCGTATTGTGTGCGATTTTTCGTGTGGTTGACATATATATGTATGATACACGATACACATAGCATGACACAAGGGAGCGATTGAAAGCTTTTCTTTGTTTTGATATACTGTGTGGTACTTCTATGCATCATCGAATCTCCCAGACAATCGTTTTTTTTTGCTTTGGTCTTGCTCTGCTCGTGTGTCCACGTGTTGTGAGAGCTGATGATCCAAAGTTGACTATTCGTGATGTCGGTTATTCAGCTACGTTTGTGTCTCAATCAGAAGCAGATCCGATTTTTATTGAAGCAGGGGAGACAACGCTTATTCGTGTGAAGTTCAAAAATACTGGCACAGCGACGTGGGATGCGAGTGGCTCTAATTATATTTCTGCGTATACGATGGAGCCGAGAGATCGTAGATCAGTCTTTTTTGGTGCAGGATGGGTCAGCAACAGAGAAATTGGCAAGATGGCAGGTGTCATCAAACCCGGGCAGACAGGGGAGCTCGGTGTGTTTTTGCACGCGCCAAAAAAAGTTGGTGAATACAAAGAAGAATTTTATCTGGCATCAGAAAATAATACATGGCTTGGGGGAGGATATTTTTACCTTGATATTCGTGTTATTCCCAAAAAAACAGTTGAAGAAGCAACGCCATTATCTGGTTCAATTACGAGCAAAGAACCAAATCAAGCGTCGTCCACACTGTACCAAGGGGAACGTGTTGGACAGACCATGCGAAAGGTTTCTGTGGTCGGTGGGGAGAGGGTTACATTGGCATTGGTGTATCGGAATACCGGTGTGATTGATTGGATGAGCCATCAGGTCGTCGTGAGTGAACCGACAGGGCTTGCATCTGATTCATTGGTTACATTTGCAGACGATGTATGGAAAAGTTCACAGATTGCTGTTGTAGGGAATGAGCAGACAATAGCAGGAGATTTTCTTCACGAAACAATATATTTTCGCGCTCCGGTTCGCGCAGGAGCGTATGATTTGACAGGAGCGGTAGAAGTTGACGGAAATGTCATTGGAGAACCATTTCATGTCAATGTGCATGTGACAGAGAATGCGCCAGTTGATTATAATCCACCAGTGTTTGCTTCCATAGACAACACCCCATCGTTTTCATCAAGAATGAGTGAAGAACCACACATTCGCGTTGGATTGTGGCAGACAGACTCAGCCGTTCAATTTGTTTCGTTTGATGATGATTATCGTATTTTTGATGGGATGACTTCGCGTGCAGTCCTCCAACAAAAACGAATTACCATCATTTCCTACGCTGATGGTGTGTACACTGTCCGTGGCGGTGGAATCGATTTTGAAACGAGCAATTACATCCGTCTTGAGCCGGTCAATAATCCTCATGCGACATTCACGCTCATGAACTATGATCGTCATGTATCATGGAAAGGGGCAGGCAATTTCAATCGCTATCGCGGATCCGCGGAATATCGGATGGGGGAGATCAAAAATACGTTGTGGCTCGTGAATGATCTGTTGTTTGAAGATTATGTGAAAGGTATTGGAGAAAACAGTAATAATTCACCTGTAGAATATCTCAAGTCGCAATCAGTCGTGCAGAGAAGTTACGCGTACGCGATTCAACAATCAGACAAGTATGGTATTTTTGACGTGGTCGCGACGACGGGAGATCAACTGTATCTCGGTGTTGGTGTAGAAGAGATCACACCAAATTTTGTAGACGCAGTGGTGGCAACACGTGGATATATGGTAACGTATGATACGGATAAAAATCCAAGTACCGAAGATCCTGTCGTTATTACACCATATTTTGCACATACCAATGGGTATACCAAAGGATGGCACGATGTGTGGGGAGGTGCTATGAAACCGTGGCTCGTTCCTGTTCGCGCTGAATATGATGACGGACGAGGGCTTTTGGGTCATGGCGTCGGGATGAGCCAGATTGACGCATCCCTTCGCGCAAAGAATGAAGGGCTTGCGTGGGAAGAGTTGGTGAAGTATTATTATACAGGGGTGGAGGTGGAGAGGATGTATTTGTAGGAAATAATAAATAATTTGTTTTTATATCGTTTGGCACTGTTAGTATAAACTGTGGGAGTAGCACCTTACAAAGGTGTGTCATCAATGTTCCGAGTGAGTGGTGATTGGCGCGCCTTTATAAGGCGCTACTCCCTTGTGTTCACTATTCCTTCTCAACATTTTCGTCAGCTCCTGCTTCCCCTTGTTCCTCATCTGGCGCTTCGCCCCGTTTCACCGTATCCCAGATATTTTTTGAAATTTGTTTCATCAGTTTTGGATTTTCTCGGAGGAATTGTTTTGCTTTTTCTCGCCCGACACCTAGTCGCTCTTCACCAAAGCTGTAAGAATTTCCTGATTTGTTGATGACTTTGTGCGCGACGCCAGCATCAATCAAATCACCAGACACAGAAATACCCTCATTGTACATGATATCAAATTCCGTGGTTCGAAATGGAGCTGCGACTTTGTTTTTTACCACTTTTGCTTTGACGCGGTTTCCAATAATTTTATCTCCCTGCTTGATCTGCGCGCTCCGACGAACTTCAATACGGACAGAGGAGTAGAATTTGAGTGCGTTGCCACCAGGCGTTGTTTCTGGGTTGCCAAAAAATACGCCGATTTTCATGCGGATTTGATTGATGAAAATGACGACCGTGTGTGATTTGCTGACAATACCAGTGAGTTTGCGAAGTGCTTGACTCATCAGTCGAGCTTGCAGTCCCATGTGGCTGTCTCCCATTTCCCCCTCAATTTCCGCTTTTGGGACGAGCGCCGCGACCGAATCCACGACCACGACATCCACCGCGTTTGATCGTACCAGCGTTTCCAAAATTTCCAATGCTTGTTCACCGGTATCTGGTTGAGAAATGAGTAAGTCATTGACTTTTACACCTATTTTTTTTGCATATTCCGGATCAAGCGCATGTTCCGCGTCAATAAATGCGGCAATCCCACCAAGTTTTTGAACCTCTGCGATAATATGTTGGGCAAGCGTTGTTTTTCCACTTGCTTCTGGTCCGAATATTTCAATCACGCGTCCTCGTGGTACTCCACCAACCCCAAGCGCAATGTCAAGTGAAATGGATCCTGTGGAAACGGCGTCCACTTCCATGGCCTTTGCTTCCCCAAAGGTCATAATAGCGGTGTCGCCGTATTTTTGTCGGATTTGGTCAATCGCGATCTGTGCAGCACCGGATTTGCCCTGTTGTTCATCGGTTTTTTGTGCCATATGATTCGTCTGAATGAGTAATAGATAATGCGTATGATACTGTCTTTCCATTATCGTGTCAAACCGTAATATCACGGCTGTTTTGAAATCACATGGCGGTTGATTTCTGTAATTTTTCCATGTCGTTTTGTTGCTCTCACCGCAATATTATTGACCCCTGGCGCGAGATCGAGGATTTGTTCAAATTGTCCTTCCGCATTACTTGCGATGTCTGTGCCATTGATAGATATTTGAATTTCAGGCATGCTTTGTCCCTGCACAGTAATCGTGGTTTGTTCAGTAATAAATCCATCAGCAGGCGAAAGGATGGTGAGTGGCGGTGGTTCCAAGATACGATAGACCTGATTACCAAAATATGATGCGAGAAGGAGTACCATACTCGTGGCAATAATCCAGCGCCAGAGTGATGGCAGATTGTGGAATGCGCGTCGCTGAATGTTTTTGTGTGGATGACTCGCTGGAGTGGTGCGAATATCTTCTTCAATCAGATATTGTCGGATATAGGATTGTGGCTCAAGTCCAATTGCTTTCAAATACGTTTTGATAAAATGTTTGTGGTACACCGGCCCATCAGGAAGTTTGTCAAAATTACATTGTTCAAGTGCCTCAATATACACTTTGTCGATTTTTGTCTTGTGTGAGAGTTCATCCAAACTGAAACCCGCTTGTTCACGGGCTTCTTTGAGACGAAGACAAATGCGCTTCGTCGGGGTGAGTGTTTTTTTTTGGAACGCAACCATAGGGTATAGACTTTTGGGACATTTTTCAATATGAAAACATGTTATGGAGTATTTGGGCAATCAGAGGACTCTTGTTGAATATCATAGTTAAGCAAGTTGTCTTTCTCTGGGTTAGGGAATCTTCCATATCTGTGTAAAATGCAAGAGATTGGCCCGTTTGGTTGAACTCGGTATTTGACTTTCAAAATATAAAAACCCATTCCTGCATAACGTATATCCATTGGAAAAGCAATCCATTTTTTTGTATGTTGATTAACACCTAGTCTGAAATTGCTACCAGATGTACTCGCATCAAATGAATAGTTATCCGTTTCGATATCTATGGGCGCGCCAACATATGAAAGCACTTCAATTGGACTAGTTCCTTGGTTTTCGAAAAAAACGTCAACCTTCATCAAAACCTTATCTTTCTTAGTCTTTACCGCAGTAACAATATCTGGAAGGCTGAAAAAATCCTCAACATTTAATACCAGTAAACTATAATTGTGTTGTTCTTCTAATGTGAGTAATCTTTTGTTGATGAAATTCTGTCTAGTACCCACTCTCCACGCTAACACACCGACGACAATAAGAACAATTATCTCAATAAAATGAAGACGATTGCCTTGGTAAAGTCCTTGAAAGTATTGATACACTAGTAAAAGTAGAGATTCAATGGCATCGTAAATTTTTTTCATAATTTCACTAATTTAATTTGACATTTTGATCTTCTTCATCTTCAAACAATTTTTCCTCCTCATCACTTTTTGATTCAGTATCGTCTCCGGTGTCCTCGTTATCCTCGTCCTCTGCAAATGCATCTTCCCCATTTTTTGGCAACGAATCATCTTCCTCTTCTAGAACTTCGTTATCGATCTCGTCATCTTCCAAATTTTCTTGCTCATCTTCTTCCCCATCAATTTCATCATCAATCAGTTCGTCTTCCCCTCCATCATCAAATATCTCTTCTTCGCCATCTGTTCGGTGGTGAAATACATTATGTTCTTGCCCCATGCCCATCGTCGTTTTTTTCATCTCCATTTCTGTAATCAAAATCTCTCGTGGTTTTGCGCCATCCCCGGGGCCAATCACGCCTGCATCTTCAAGCTCATCCAATATGCGTGCAGCGCGCGCGTAGCCCACTTTGAGTCGGCGTTGCAAAAATGAGGCGCTTGCTTTGCCAGCGTGGAGAATGGCTTCTTTTGCTTCTGTAAAAAGTTGATCTTGATCATCTGCCGGCCAACCAAACATACTCATGGTTCCTTTGCCGTTCTGTTTATCCACAATTGATTCATCATAGAATGGTTTTTCTCCACCTTTCAAATAGGATACGACGCTCTTCAATTCTTCTTCAGAAATAAACGATCCTTGGATACGCACCGGTTTACTCAATTCAGCTGTTTGAAAGAGCATGTCCCCTCGGCCAATTAATTTTTCTGCACCGGCGGTGTCGAGGATGGTTCGCGAGTCGACGAGTGATGCCACAGAAAATGCGATGCGCGCAGGAATATTTGCTTTCATGAGTCCTGTGATGACGTCCACACTTGGACGTTGCGTAGCGACCACCAAGTGAATACCGACGGCGCGCGCCATTTGCGCGAGACGAATAATGCCAGCTTCTACCTCACTCGCAGCCGTCGCCATGAGGTCGGCAAGTTCGTCAATAATGAAGACAATGTGTGGTAATTTTGTATGAGGATGTCGGACATTGTACGAATCAAGATTTCTGCTCCCAACCTGTGACAGGAGTTCAAAGCGACGTTCCATTTCTCCAGTCGTCCACCGTAGTGCGTTGATGGTTTGTTGTGTGTTGGTAATCACTGGTGTCAGGAGATGTGGAATGCCATTGTACAGTGTGAGCTCGACTCGTTTTGGAT
>Ga0066639_10001994_pt1 | contig 17989 bp, 17 predicted proteins | sample CryGeyCG2114_010_2_FD_59504 | JGI IMG/M metagenome (GOLD analysis project Ga0066639, IMG submission 59504) | Groundwater microbial communities from aquifer - Crystal Geyser CG10_big_fil_rev_8/21/14_0.10 | ecosystem: Environmental > Aquatic > Deep subsurface > Groundwater | place: USA: Utah...
AAGAAGGAAGGGCTTGATGATACTCCTTGTTAGGCTTGCCCGTAAAAATACCGAAATCTACCTCTCTTAGTCTCTGATCGTAGATAATGTCTTTAATCCCCAAAATATCGGAGGCGATTTTTGATGTTTCTTTCGTCCTTAAAACATCTGAAGAAACTATAAAATCAAAGTTTTCCCTCATCAATTTTTTAGCGGAACGCCGAACTTGTTCCTGCCCTTTTGGAGTCAAATGATATTTACCTCGGCCGGAATCAGTAATGTTTAAAAGCTGACTTTCAGCCTCACCGTGACGGAGAAGCCAATACCTGTTTCTTGTCCCGCCGGTTTTTTTATCAAGATCAGATATACTGCCAATTACATCAAAATTTTCACACCCAGAACACTGCCATATGGGCAGGGGCGTTCCCCAATATCTTTCTCTGGAAAAATTCCAATCCTTAACTTCTTTAAGCCACTCGCCAAATCGCCCGTTTTTTATATGAGCTGGAAGCCAGGATATTTCTTTATTAGCCAAGAGGAGCTTATTTCTTAGTTTACTCATGGCAATAAACCATGACTCCCGCGCATAGTAGAGGAGGGGGGTGCCACACCGCCAACAAAAAGGATATTCATGAGAATAATTCTGAATCATAAAAAGCCTATTTTTATTTTTTAAGTAATCAAAAATTTTCCCGTCAGTTTTTTTGTCTTTAACGTATAAACCCCCGAAACCTAAGACCTCCTTTTTGAATTTACCTCTTTCGTCAACTGTATGATGAGCCGGGAGACCAATTTTGGCCCCCAAATTATAGTCATCCTCCCCATACATCACCGCCGTATGGACCACACCCGTCCCATCATCCGTAGTTACAAAGTCGGCTGAATATATTTTGTAAGATTTCTCGTTGATTAATGACTTTATATTAAAAAGCGGTTCATAAGAAAGGCCGATTAAATCCCTCCCCCGAACTTTGCCAACCGTATCACCGCTTAGTTTTAAACCTTTTATTCGATCTTCGGCTAAAATCAAAACTTCGCCGTCTTTTTTAATTAAGGCGTAATTAATTTTCTCTCCGACCGCTAAGGCAACGTTTCCCGGCAAGGTCCAGGGTGTCGTAGTCCAGGCTAAAATGTAAGTATTGTCACCAACTTTAAAATTTCCAATCTTTTGACCTTTCTTTACTTTTAGCTTTACATAAATAGAATCTTCGGAAACAGTATCGTACCCTTGGGCAACCTCGTGAGAAGATAGAGACGTGCCACATCGGGTGCACCAATTAATAATTTTGTGCCCCCTATAAAGTAATCCCTGATCCCAGACCCTTTTAATAATCCACCACAAGGTTTCAATGTAGTTAGTCTCATAAGTGATATAGGGGTTATCGAGGTCAAGCCAAAATCCAATTCGCTCCGTGAGTCGTTCCCACTCCTCTTTATATTCCCAAACCGATTTCCGGCATTCTTCGTTAAATTTTTCAATACCAAATTGCTCAACTTCCTTTTTCGATTTAAGACCTAACCTTTTTTCAACCTCTAATTCCACCGGTAGGCCATGGGTGTCCCAGCCGCCCTTTCTGGGCACCAGGTATCCCCTCATAGTTTTATATCGAAGAATAACGTCCTTAAAAGATCGGGAAAGAACGTGGTGAATCCCTGGCCGACCATTGGCAGTTGGGGGACCTTCGTAAAAAACAAAAGTTTTCTGGCGAGGAGACTTTTTGGATAAACTTTTTTGGAATATAGAGTTTTCTCCCCAGAATTTAAGGATCTTTTCTTCTAACTTAGGTAGATTAAAGTTCTTAAAATCTATGTTCATGGTTAAAACAAGTAGTTAATCTAGTTAAAAAGATTATAAAGTAAAAAGCGCGGCATTCAAAAGGCCGCTACTATAAAGTAGCTCAATCTTAAATTTCTTCCAGAACTTCGATTCCTAAAAGACCTAGGCCCGTTTTCAGTGTTTGGGCAATCGCGCCCACCAGAGCCACTCGGGCAGATCGACGATCGGGATTGTTATCCTTGATCACCGGCACAAGCTCGTAAAATCTATTCGCCTCGCTGGCCAAACCGTACAAGTAACCGGCTAAATTACTAGTAATTAAGTTTCGCGTTACTTCACTAACAGTGTCCGGAAAATCAATTAACATCTTAATTAACCCGAGCTCTACTTTTTCAGTTAAAAGATTGAAATCTGCCCGACCGGGGCGGCCAATTTTACTTTTAATTCCCATGAGTCGCGCATAAGTATACTGGATATAAGGAGCGCTATTGCCCCTCAAGTCCAGCATTTGATCCCAATCAAAAATAATACCGGACATTCTGTTTTCCTTGAGGTCGTAGTATTTTAATGCCCCAATGCCAATAACCTCGGCTATATTTTGTTTTTTCTCTTCTCTGAGATTTGGATTTTTAACCTCAACAACCCTCCGGGCTAATTCCACAGATCTATTGATGACTTCCTCGAGGGGAATAAGCTTTCCCTCCCGGGTGGCAAATTTTTTCCTATCTTCCCCTAAGGTCAATCCAAATTTAACGTGGATTAATTCGGCCTTGTTCCAGCCCAAAAGATTAGCAATTGCAAAAAATTGGTTGAAGTAAAGAGACTGCTCATTACCAACAACGTAGAGTATCTTATCGGATTTATATTTTTTAAGACGAAATTGCAGATTGGCCAATTCCCTCGTGATGTACAGACTTGCCCCGTCTGATTTCTGAACCAAAGCGGTAGGAAGATTAAATTTATCCAATCGAACAATTAACGACCCCTCGCTTGGCTCAGCCACTTTCTTCTCCTTGAGCAGATCAATAATCCTACTAAGATCTTTCTGAAAATTGCTTTCTCCGATCGTCTCATCAAAACTTACCCCTAGGCGGTTATAAATTTTATTAAACTCAATGAGCGATTCTTTTTTAAACCAGCTCCACAACCGACGATTTTCTTTATCGTCCTTCTCTAGTTTCCAAAACTCTTCCCGGCCCTTATCCGCAAGAGACGGATCTTTTTTCTCTTCTCGACTAAATTTAATATAAAGATCGAGAAGAGCATCAATCGGGTTATTTTTTATTTTCTCATCGTCGCCCCAAAGCTTATAGGCGGCTACCAATTTCCCAAATTGCGTTCCCCAGTCGCTAATGTAATTCCACCGGGTAACTTTATGACCAGTAAATTCAAAGATGTTGGCCAGAGCATCACCAATTATTGTTGATCGCAAGTGACCAACGTGCATCGGTTTGGCAATATTGGGCGAAGAATATTCAACAATAACTCTTTTTCCTTTCCCGATCTTGCTCCGGCCATAATTTTCGCCCTCTTTAACAATAAATTTAAGGCTCTCTCTTATAAACTTTTCCGTCAGCCAAAAATTAATAAAGCCAGGCGCGACTGCCTCGACCCTATCAAACAGCCCAACTGGAGCCGATGATTTTATATCCAGTGCCAATTTCTTTGCAAATTCCAGGGGATTTTCATCTTCTCTCTTGGCTAATTTAAGGGCGAGACTTGTAGAATAATGGCCCAACTCTGGCCGAGGAGAGATGGAAATATCAAAATCAACACCCTCTCTCGTGAACTCGGCAACTATGTTTCTTATCTTGTTTTTCATAACGTTAAATGAAGGTGATACAATTAAGGCAGTTCAAATTTATTGCGGGGCGAGAGATAAAAGGGGCTTCAAACCTCCACACGCTAAACTTACAAAAAAGTTTCTCTCGCCCTATTTTTTTGCCCCATTAAATTATACTACTCTGATAGCTCCCAGCCGCCAAATAGGTATAATGAACCTATGAAGAAGTTGTCGGAAAATAGGCGGGCCAGATTTGATTATGATATCGGCGAAAAAATCGAGGCCGGAATTGAATTAACCGGACAAGAGACAAAAAGCTCGAAGGACGGCCGCTTCGATATAAGTGCTAGCTACGCCATTATTAAAAACGGCCAAGCCTGGCTTTTGAATTCAAAAATTCCTCCTTATCAGCCAAAGAACACGCCGGCTGACTATGATCCAAGTCGAACCAGGCGATTGTTACTCCACATAAACGAGATCAAAAAACTGACCGGACTTCTCCATCAAAAAGGAATTAATTTAATTCCACTACAAATCTACTTAAAAAATAATCGAATCAAAGTTGGGTTGGGTATAGGGAGAAGCCGCAAGAAAATGGACAAACGAGAAGTTATTAAGAGACGAGAAACCCAGAGGGAAATCAGGCGAGAGGTAAAACGGGAATAAAACCCTCCGTCGCCAAAGGCTATAGAGGGTACTCCTTCGCTAAAACAAAAAACCAGCATCACTGCTGGAATTTTTCTTACTATTACCATACGAAGCTAGCGCTTGCACTCCCTAGCTTTAGCGAATGAGTGGAATAAATCGGGACGAGTGGAAAACTTTGGTCAAGGGGATTTATGAAATTTTTATCACAGGGTCAGATTTGGTTTATACCACTTCTGCTTGATAGCACTGTTCGCAGTATACAATCTCCGGCCGATCTGGGGCGTATGAAGTTTCAAACTCATTCACACACCTTCCCTCTCCATGAAAATGTTTACCTGTATTTGCATAAACCCCATTCTCCGATTTTTGGCCTGAACACTGACACCGACGCTTATAAAACCGAATTGGGTTATTGTTCCTCATTCTCTGATAATGTCGGCAATTCGGACACAGCCTCGGCAAGGGAATGTTTTCCGTTTTATAAAACTCCAGCTCTCGCGGAGTAATTCGAAACGCCCGCGTGCACTGCTCCCTACACTCGCCTTTGTGCTCGCAACTAACTATTTGATCTAACACGTCATCCGTCACCTCTTTAATGTTGTCCGTCAACTGATCACCCGTCACCGTAATCTGATAATCCTTCTCTTCCGACTCTTTCCAAATAAAACCTTTTTTAATCGCCTCCCCTTTTTCGAGCGGGAAAAATTCCTGGACAATCGATTCATTATAAGCAAAAGGTTGAATCTCGACCGGGAAAAACTCACCGTATTTATAAACCCTACCCCACTTATCAACATAGGGCATCGCATCCATATGTGCCTTTATTTTTGGAATAAGATCATTATATCCACCTTCCGAGTATTGTTTGTTCAGAATACAAAACTTTTTATTCCGCAGTCCTATGCACCCAAAAAGATTGGAATTGGCCACTAATAAGTCGAAGCAATATTCAATGTTCATCAAATTTGCCCAACAGTCTAGTGAGAACTTTATATTATCCGCCCCTCCTCCCACTCCCACGCAGTCATAGCCGCGGCTCAAACCTCCGCCCCACATCGTCACATCCCAAGTATCTCTCGTCGGCTCGATAAAAAGAAAGTGGCAATATTTGCAATCTTCGCATCCCGTCACTTCATAACTCAAATGAGTATTTTTCGAGTTAAAGACATAATCCCCAGAAACTTCTTTATTTTTGATTCCTTCGGCAAACTTTCGGGGAAATTTCAGCTTTATCTCTTTCATCTTTTTTCGCCACCCCAAAATCGATTTCCGCGATCCCAAATCAAATTCCTCTAATTTTTTAAAATATTCTTCTTTGGAGTACGGCTTATTGAAAATATAGTACTGTTTGTTGCTTAAATTCACGCACCCAAAACAATCGGAGCAACCCCTCAGATTTTTAGAGAAGTAGACATTCAGACAATCGCTGCAGTTACTTGAGTAGAAAACGCGGTAACACTTAAAAAGATTATTACTCTCATAACAAATCTCGCACTGATCTCCCATGTAAACATCGAAAGTTTTCTTGCTCCTTTCAATGTAAGTTCCGTAATAGCAATCCTCGCTGTAATCCGAATTAAACATTAAATAACAGTTTTTAAGGTAAGACGCGATATTGCAATATTCGCTGTTTACCATCGTCGTGTAAACCGTTTGGAGTGAAGAACGAGGAATCCGATCAAGTAGCTCTTTGAACTGTCGAAAAAACGGTTTTGAAAAATCATAATCTTGCCCATACTGCATGGGATCACCCCAGTCATCTGACCACCAACATCTCTGGCAATAAACGATCGATTTTGAGTCCGCCGGGAAATAAGCAATGATATCTTTCTTACATAAATCGCACTTCCGCCGATAAAGATCCCTCTGATTCAAGCCAACAAGCCGCCTGATGGTCCGGCACTCCGGACAAAAAGTCGGCGCCGGCACTTGAATTTTTTTATAAAACTGAAAATCCTCTAGTTCAACTATAAAATCCTTCTTGCAGTTTTGGCACTGTTTGGCTTGCCCTAAGCTTGTCGAATGGATTTCTGGGTTCATAAAAAAACAATTTTACCTTAAAGTTAAAACTCTACGGAAATTCCTCAAGGCCGAACCTCTTACATATTATCGGAAAAGCAATTTGCGCCTGGTTGGTTGCTTTCTCCCCATCCTCTTCCTCGACAGCGTTACGACATGCCATCCAACATTCTGGGACACCTGGCGGAAAAAGTAGTCGCTTCTCCCAAAATAGATCATTGTTATCACGAATAATTTTCTTCGCCTCCTCAAACTTTGGATCTTCTTTATTATCGTGATCTAGGTAATACATTATCTTTTTGAATAATGGATATATCCACACACAGGCATCAACTTCAAGTTTTGCTATATATTCATTTCTTTTGTCTTTTCTCCTCCATTTACTGTCCAAAAATCTAGCAAGAACAGTACCCGCAAGAGCTATCATCGCACCAATAACGACTAAAGCAATATCCATATAATAGGATAATAATTCAACTCCCTCCGTCTGTCATCCCGATTAAATCAAATGCTTGTTGCGAAAAGCGAATCCTGATCCCGATTTTAAGTATTTTTCAAAATTCAGCGCCTTCTTTTTATCATCAAAACCACAGTGCCATACCAATTTATACGGCGCTTTTGATTTTGTCGCTTTTACTGTGTGCCAGTTATGATCTTTTAGTCTTTCTTTGATATCCTCACTGAAACCCGTGTAAAAACTTTTGTCCTTAGTACTTTGCAGAATATAAACGAAATACATTACAGAAATTATAACAATAGCCCCGCTTCGTATAAGGCTACGCAGGACACTCCTTCGCTTAGTATTTTTATGCAGTGCGTGCACTACGAAGCTACCAAGGGTAGCGAAACAGTGGAGACGGTGGGAATCGAACCCACGTGTAAGGGTAGGCACGTTGCACCTTCTACGAGTGTAGTCCGAAAAATCGAACGAAAGTGTTGATTCTGAATCTCGTTCCAAAAATAGAATCTTCTTTCCGGAACTAGTCTCCTTATATAACACCAGGTCTAGCCCAAGAGACCCGAACTAGCTGATGTCCAACTTAAGCGTAAGCTAATGCTGGAGCTGCAACTTTATCGTTGGCAGTTAATGGGTTGTGCTAGATTTTCGAGATAGCTCTCGACTCGCCAGTACAAGATATACCCTTATCGAATCCGATCGTCCCCGTGCCAACACCATAGCACAAAATAACACAAAAATCAACCGAAATATTAATTTAAAAGCTCAGTCGAATTAATTCGACTGAGCTTGTTGTTCCCCCTCTTATTTTCTGCATCATGATAGGCAATCACCGCACGGCGCCGGCCCACCATTGAAAATGTAATCCAGGAGGTAGACTGCGTCCGTGATGTTGGTAAGAAGATCGCCGCTCGCATCTCCACATGGTCTCGGGGGTGGAGCCACAATGGGAAAACAAATCGGAATAACTGTCGATGACTCACCACAAAACGATGGGGAGTAAGGTCCGGCAAGCTCGAGAAACAGCGTGTACAGCAAAGGAGGTTCGGTGACGACGAGAATGCAAAACCCGACAGAGTCGCCCTCTGCACTAGCCGGTAGGCGAAACTGAAATGTGTAGCAGAGGTCGCTAGGGCCAGGACTCAAACCGCCAGCCTCACCATAGGACCATCCTCCAAAGAGAATGCTGTCTGGACTCTCTTGGTCCAAGGATACGTTTTGTTGCAGAAAACCATCAACCCAACAAGACCCATTAAAGGCATCCCCACTGGCTCGACCATGAAATTGAATCGCCAACTCTTCTCCGTCCATAAGCCATTCGGCTGAGTCCGGAAACGTAAACTCAAACAAATAAGCAGAGCCAAGTAGCTCTTCATCGTTGGCGATCCAAACCTCAACGGTGTTCCACCAGTCGGCGACCGCGGTGTCCGGCCCAGTCCACAGATTGCTGACATGGACACAAATATCCCCCTGGCCCATCGCAAGGAGTGGCGACACAAATAATACTAGGGGGGCGATCAGTAAAAGCTTCAACCAACTCATTTTTTCCTCACTCTCTCTAGGAATATTTCCTAGTAATTTCAGCTGATATTTACTATTAGAAAGGTGCTGACCTTATTTTTTAATACCATATTTGTAGAAAAAAATCAATAGATAATGACCATAATCATATGCTCAATTATCTACGCTTTTTTGATTCGTTTGGTAAACCTAAACGACTTCGCTATTGTAGCACTGTTCGCAGTAGATTATTTCTTCACGACTTGAGGAATAACTTGTCTCGAATTTATTAGGACAGGGTTCGTCTCCGTGGAAATGGGGAGTGGTATTTTTATATCTGTTACCTGTTATTTGTCCTTGGTTATTAGTCATATTGCACATACACCTACGATGCCAGAGCTTGAGGGGGTTGCGACCCCTAATCCGCGCAAAGTGACGACAATTAGGGCATAACCTCGGGATTGGCAACTTCATCCGGCGATAAAATTGAAGCTCATAAGGAATTAATTTAAATGCTCCCGTACACTGCTCGTCGCATTTCTTGCCATGACTACAAGCAATAGCTTTATCTAGGATATCATCGCCAACATCATCAACGGACGAAGGAATGTCTCCTGATCCCATAACTCCTTCATATTTTTTATCCTCTCGAACTCGCCAAGAATATCCCCTCTCTTTTACCTCTGGCTCACTCAGGGGAAAGTACTCTTGGGCTATGGTTTCGTTGTAGGCAAAGGGAGATATCCTTTCCGGGAAGAAAACTCCATATTCTCCTTTAGTTGTCATATCTTTGACTACAACTTCTTTGAGATCCTTGTATTCTGACTCCCCATATTGCTTGTTTAAAATACAGTACTTCTTATTGCGGAGACCTATACTACCGAAGAGATCACTGGAATTATGGCACATCTCCGAGTACTCAAGATGGTGGTCGTCGTACGAGATTGAACAGAAGTTAGAGTAACTCACTCGATTACAGGCGTGAGATTCATACTGACGCTCACAATTTATGGCTGATTCGTAAACGTCATAGCAGTCTTTTAGATTGCCGGAATCCATGCAATACGAACTGTCCTCTGATTCAACAATATGGAAACTACGACAAACATTTTTGCATTCATATAGGTTATCGCCGGTTGAGTTAACCGCCTTCTCGATTATTCCAAATTTACGAAGGGTTTTCGGTAGCACTTCCTCAAAAAATTGTTTTTTAGTTCGGGAAAACACCTCATAGTCCCCCAAATTAATCTCGGCCACTTTCTTCTCGTACTCCAACTTGGTTAGCTGTTTGTTCAAGAAGTAGTAGGTCTTATTTCTTAGGTTAGATGAGAGGAAACAGTTCTTGCACCCCCGACAATTAAAAAGAAAAGATGAATCTACACAACTCTCGGAGTAGAGGAGGTAAATTCCGTTATAGCAATGATTAGAGTCTTGAGATTCGTAACAAAGTTCAGAATTTCTGATGCCGTAGGAGTCAAGTATATCCTTAGAATCTAAAACCCATTTACAATAATTAAGATCCTCACCGAATCCAACATCAACTGACAAATAACAATTTTTAGGATGATCCGAATGATTAGTATACTGACTATTTATGGCATTCTTCTGATAGAGGGCAAGACGAGGAACTTTTTGACTCAGCTCATAGAATTGATCAAAAAAGGATTGTCTGGAATTGTAATCCAGGGCGTAATCCAAGGAATTCCAGTTATCTGACCACCAGCACTTGTTGCAGTATATAGTAAAGGGGGAGTCCTGGGGGTACATGGAAATAACGTCTGTTTTACAGGCATCACACTTACGTTTATAGAAAATCCGCTCGTTACGACGAGCCATTTTTCTTATCAGTCGGCACTCTGGGCAGGATACCGGTGGAGGAACATTGAGTTTTTGGTAGAAATTAAGGTCGCCTTGAGTAATCTCGAATTCTTTTTGACAACTTTGGCAACTCGAATTAAGCCCGGTCATGTACATTTACTATATATGCTAATCCTATCAATAATAATATCAACTTATTCAAAATAATGTTTGATAACCCGATATGTATCCGTTAAGATAAGCTCTATAATGTCTTTAATAAACTTCCTGCGAAATTTCACCCTCTGGGGAAACAGCGGCTACAACTACGCAAGAGCCTTAGTAATCTTTTTTGGATTAATAATCGTCCTAAAGATATTTCAGGCAATAGTGCTCACCCGACTAAGAAAGCTATCCGCAAGAACCAAGACTGACTTTGATGACACCTTAATAAAAATATTTCTAGACCTGAGGCCGCCATTTTATCTGGTTATTGCTCTATACTTTGCCATTCAGCCTTTTTCTTTTCCTGATATTGTTAGTCGGATAATTTCCGGTTTACTTGTAGTAGTAATTGTTTATGAAGTAATAAAAGCAACAGGAGAAATTATTAACTATCTCATAAAAAAATATTTGGGCCGCAAAGATGGCGATGACCATCAAGGAGAATCCATTGCTAAAACAGCAAAAATAATCGTCAAAATTGCTCTTTGGATTCTGGGAATCATAGTTATTCTCTCTAATTTAGGAGTTGATGTTACTTCCCTTGTGGCCAGCTTGGGAATAGGCGGATTAGCTGTTGCCCTAGCCCTCCAAAATATCTTAAAGGATGTTTTTAGTTCATTCTCGATATACGTCGACAAGCCATTTCGGGAAGGAGACTTTATTGTTATTGGAGAAGATAAAGGGGTAGTCCAAAAAATAGGCCTAAAGACGACCAGGGTAAAAACTCTTCAGGGCGAAGAATTAGTAATTTCTAATCAAGAACTTACCTCAGCCCGAGTTCAGAACTTCAAGAAAATGGAAAAAAGGAGGGTGTCTTTTAGGATTGGAGTTACCTACAGTACTCCGGAGGCCAAACTTAAAAAAATACCCGAGATTATAGAATCAATAATCACCAACAAGGAAAAGACCGAATTCGATCGCTGTCATTTTTTCGAATACGCCGATTCTAGTCTAATCTTTGAAATCGTGTTCTATATTAATTCACCAGAATACAACGCCTATATGGATATTCGTCAGTCAATAAACATCGAAATCTATACGGCATTCAAAAAATTGGGGGTTGAATTCGCCTACCCAACTCAAACCATCTTACTGGACAAGAGCTAGACTAAACTGGTACAATCAACAATCTGAAGCAGAAATTTCAACAAAATAAAAATCGGCGAGGAGAAAGGATTAATCAATCAATTACTGCCCGGGAGGTTCGAGTAATCGACGAGAAGGGCGAGACTATCGGGGTTATGGGAATAAACGAAGCCCTAGATCGAGCCAGAAAAATGGGTCTTGATCTGGTAGAAATAGTTCCAAATGCTTCGCCGCCAGTAGTGAAAATAATAAGTTTCGACAAGTATCGTTACCAAAAAGACAAGCAGGAGAGAAAAGAAAGAAAAGCAAAAAAGACCGCCGAGATGAAGCGGGTTCAGATAAGTGTCCGAGCGAGCCAGAATGATCTACTAGTAAAACAACGCCAATTAGAAAAATTTATAAGCAATGGCCATCCGGTAGAGATTTATGTTCGCCTAAGGGGTCGGGAAAAGCGGAACAAAGATTGGACCAGGCAAAAGCTTGAAGAATTTTTAAAGATGATTACACTGGAGTACAAAATTTCTAACGAGCCTAGATTTGGAGGAGGAGGATTAAGCGTTCAAATTCTGCCCAAAAAGGAATCGGGAGGAAATAAGCAAGATGACCAAAAACAAGAAAATATTTAAAAAAATGCCTAAGAGCGTATCGAAGAGGATAAAAGTGACTAAGAACGGGAAGATACTAAGGAGACCGATGGGAATCAGTCACTTCAAAACTAAGAAAACCGGGAAGATGAAACGACAAAAGAGAGGCTCGAGATCACTTGATTATTCAAACAAAAAAATCTTAAACTACTAAGACCTTATTTATCATGCCAAGAGTAAAACGAGGAGTTATAGCCCACAAAAAAAGAGAGAGAGTCCTTAAACAAACTAAGGGCTTTAAATGGGGACGCAAGTCCAAGGAGCGATTGGCTAAAGACGCTCTTCTTCATGCTTGGTCTCACGCTTTTCGAGGAAGAAAAGAAAAAAAGAGAGTATTTCGACGCTTGTGGCAAACAAAAATCGGAGCCGCCGCAAAAAACGAGGACCTGAAATACAACGAATTAATGTCTTATCTTAAAAAAGCCAATATAAAGCTTGATAGGAAAATCTTGGCTGATTTAGCGGAACACGAACCGGCAGTGTTTAAAAAAATAGCCGAGGTGGCAGCTAAAAAATAACACCCTCGTCCTTAAGCTTCTTTAATTTCTTTTCTTTGCCCCAGCGATAACCTCCAAGTTGACCGTTTGATTTGATAACGCGATGGCAGGGAATTTCTTGCTTTTGAGGATCATGGGTATTTAAAACTCGCCCAACCGCTCGTGCCGCTTTTTCGTTTCCTGCTTTGCGGGCAACCTCCCTATACGTCAAAACTTCCCCTTTTGGAATCTGGTTTACTATCGAAATAATTTTTTCACTAAACTTCATAAGTTTATCTATTTTTTTCTTTGGGAGATTCGCTGACGTCCCGGAAATAAATCGGGGTTTTGTTTTTTAAGAAATCCATGAACTTGATTTAAAACCTTCTGACTGTCTTGATAGCGATTTAATATTCTCTTTGCCTCACTAAAAGAAAACCAAGCATAACCCTGATGTTCGGAGGTGATCTTAATATCGGGCTTATTAGTTTCGGCTAGGTAAAAAATAACAATCTTATATATCGACTTCCCGCTCCGCTTAAAGGTAAATCTCTCATAAGCCTTAAATCCTCGGGATAGCCGAAGATCTCTGCGGGTAAGCCCGGTCTCCTCCCTGGTCTCCCGAAGAGCTGCCTGGAAACTTCTTTCCTCGCTCTCAATTTTTCCTTTAGGAAAATTCCAATAATTGTGTCCATGATATAGGATCAAGATTTTTGGCCCTTCCTGGGTTTTTCGATAAACAACTATTCCGGCGGAAATTTCTCTTGTTGTGAGTGGCATAAGTTTCTTATTAATTATCTGGGAACACTTGTTGGATTGTGATCTTTCATGAACAGCGGCCGGCGAAGGCGAATGCCCTTTTTATTAGGAATAATAAGTCCGGGAGCGGCTAGGAGAATCAAGGCAGAGAACATTGAAAGAAAGGCGGCCAGAATAAACACAGCCTTGAATCCAAGCCAGCTGGCAATAAGGCCCCCTAGAAATCCCCCTATCCCCGAAGATATTCCCAAGGCAGTGCTATTTAACGCCCAATCAAACGAAACTCGATCGCCATCAAGATGTCGAGAAAAAATTCCCGACCAAGAGGGAACATAAAGGGCAAACCCAATAGCGTGAACAATCTGAACCAAAAACAATTCCCATGGCTCTGCTACTAAAACCAGAAGAAAAGCGGAAAAAGTAGCGATAAATAATCCGGCGATAAGAGTATAAAAATCATCAACCTCGCCCTTTCTCTTATCTAGGTAATTAGCAACCGGAAGTTGCAAAACAGACTTTACCAACCAATATAGACCAGCAGCGATTCCCACGGTTATCAAAGTTGCCCCAGCAACTTCTTCGATTATAAACACGGAAAATATGGGACTAACCAAGCCCCACCCAGCAAACAGAGCCAAATCAGCCAGAATAAAATATCTAACTACCCGACCAACTTTTAAATCAATTTTTATTTTCATGGCTAAAAATTAAAACTGCCCTCTAACAAATAGTATTGTACTCAAAATAAACCGCGAAGAGAATTACTCCTCGACAATAAAATTAAATTGACTATCCTCGACCTTGATCCTAACCCGATCTCCCTTTTTAACTTCTCGACTTAATATTTTCTCGGCCAAAGAAGATCGGAGATTGTCAGCAATCGCTCTCCGGAGAGGTCGAGCCCCGAAAGCGGGATCATAACCAAGGTGGGCAATTCTCTTAATAACTTCGGGCGAGAATAAAATTTCAATCCCCTGCTCTCTAACTGTTTCGGCAAAATCACCAAGATTTAAGGCGGCAATCTTCCTAATATCTTCGGGGGTAAGATCATTAAAGACCACCACCTTAGAGAAACGATTAAGAAGTTCCGGCCGAAACACATCAACCAGTTTGCGTTTTAAGTAATCTCCAATTTCCGACATCGTTTTTCCCGCGTTTAACGCTTCGTTTATTATGTCCGAATGAGCATTAGAGGTAGCGATAATTATTGTATTTTCAAAACTGACCGTTCGGCCAAGATTGTCAGTCAATCGTCCGTCGTCAAAAACCTGGAGAAACAAATCCAAAATATCGGGAAAGGCCTTCTCAAATTCATCAAGCAAGATTAAACTATATGGCTTTTTGGAAACAGCGTCCGTTAAGGCTCCGGAAATTTGTCCATCTGGAGAACCGATGAAACGATAAAAGCTTTGCTTATCTTGATATTCGGTCATGTCGAATCTAATCATCATCTCCTTGGAACCAAACTGAATATCGGCCAAAATTTTCGAAAGTTCAGTCTTGCCAACTCCGGTTGGTCCGACAAATAGAAAACTGGCGATTGGGCCACCAGGCCGAGATAGTCCACTCCTATATTCCCGCAAGACGTTACTAACCGATTTTACCGCCTCGTTCTGATCAACCAATCGCTCATGAATAATATCCTCAAGATGAAGGAGGCGTTCTGCTTCTTCTGTGTCGGCTTCTCTAATGGGGATGTTGACCTTTTCCTCAGCAACCTGAATTACCATATCCGGATCAACAAGACCTTCCTCAAGCCGTTTCGCCTCTACGAGAGCACTCTTAAGAAGTTCGTCGGCACTTGAAGGCAAAAACTTATTCCGAAAATACTTTTTCGCCAATCTAACTGAAGTTTTAACCGCTCCAAAACTTATCATCACTCCGGTCTGACTCTCAAGAATTAAGCTTTGATAAATTAAAATTATCTCGGCCTCTCGCTCGGATATTTCGTTTGTTTGAATAGTCTCGAAAACACCGACAAAATCACTTCTCTCTTCAAGATACTCCTTAAACTCTCTTGGATAGGTTGTTCCAATTATCGGAAAGGCGTTATTCATAATAATAGGGATAAGGGCATCGGCCGCCGAGAGGTATGCCGTTCCAGAAGTTTTTACTAAATTATGGATTTCCGGAATACAGAGAATAACATTACCCGCTATGATAATTTCATCGACAATCGCTTCCAATCTCTTTTGAAGTTCTTCGGGAGTCGCCCCGGCCACTAAACTACTCAACTGGATTGAAACTAGACGTTTATCGAATAACGGAGATGGAACCTTGTCTTTAATAAGCTTGTAGGCTAGATGAGAAATCATCGTCTCTTTGCCAACACCAACTTCACCAATTAGAAGGGCGTTCGGATTTATCGGTCTGGCCAGAGTATCAACCAACCGTTGATATTCCTCGCTATGACCGATCAAAAAACCAACTTTCTCTTGCCGAGCAAGATCGGTTAGATCAACGCTATATTTATCCAAGATGGGTGTCGGCCGGCTAGTCCAGGCTCGATTCATAATTCGATGCCTTATCTTCTTCCCCCCAATTTTGGCAAAGCCCCCCAAAGCCGTAGGCAGATGACGCATCTTGGAAAATTCGTCTCGAAGAGAACTGAAAAGAGAGGCCATTTCTAGATCTTCCTTCTCGACGGAAAAAACGGTGAATATCCGATCAATCAACTTGTCATTAAGACCGTGAAGAGATGAGAAGAGATCGGACGAGTTAATAAATTGATGACTACTGGCAAGAGCGTGATAAAAGGCATCTACAACCAACCGCTCAACTTCTTTAATTTTTTCTTTCTTCCTAGTCCCGGAGGAATCATTGTGTTCAATGCCGGAACTACTAACGTTGTCGTCTCGAGAAGAAAGCTCATCCACTTTTTGAATAATCTCCCCGGGATCAAGATCCATTCTCCTTAAACTTTCCTTAATTTCTTTAAGATCTAAAAGTTGCCTAAAAACTTCAAGAAGAAAACCCTCCTTAAAAATCGACGAACGATTAAAGGATTTTTCCAAAACCGAGAAAGCTAACGGCTTGAGATATCGAGCTAGGTTAATTTTTCCAGACGAAGGGAGTTCGATAAGTTGTCGATCTGCCCATCGTCGATGGATTAACCGATTAACTAAAAACAGGAAAATAACAACTCCAAGATATTGAAATCCGGAAACCGAAGAAATCAAGAGGGTAAATCCAGCGGCCACAACGACAAGATAACCAACGTATCCTCCAACCCTCACTACAAAGCGACCCGCCACGGTCATTTTTAACCGTGGGTCGTTAAAAAAATAAATTGGCTGAGCTTTATTCTTTTTCATATCAACTAATTCCACTGGCCCCAAGAAAAATTAAAGCTGGCAAAAACGAAATCCAAGCTAAATAAATAGCCAGAAATATTAAGCTGAAGAATAAATAAATGATGGAAGCAACAACTATTCTTCCCGATCTAAAAATTACCCCTAAAACCCGACCAATAACCGTGTAGTCTTTATAGAGAGGCCTAAAAAAGTGCTGGACCGTAATCTTTAGAGCGAACGTCTGATCAAGCTTCTCCAGGAAAGAGATGAAAAAATGAGAAAGATTTCGAGATCCATGAATATACCAGTGATGAATAAACTCGCCAATCCGCCAAAAAAACCGGCTAATCAAGTATACCAAAGAAAAACTCATTACTTATGATTATAGGTTTTCTTAACTCAAAAACCTAGAACAGCTTGGCTTGGGGTGGCTTTTTAGATGTTTCTGGAGCGGGCCGAGATTCCGGAACGTCAACTAGATTTTTCCCGGCGATAATATTGGGTAATTTTTTAAAAGCTCCTCGCAATTCGTTTAAAACACCCGTTGAGCGAAGGGCGGCCGCCGGATGAAACAGGGGAACAATTAATGTTTCGCCCAGTCGGAAAACTCGGCCGTTATCCCGGGTCATCTTGGCATCAGGCAAAAAATAATTCATCGAAAACCGCCCCAGGGGAACAACAACTTTTGGCTTCATTATCTCTAACTGTCGTTTTAAATATGGTTTGTAGGCATCAATTTCTTCCGGCAGGGGATCTCGATTATCTGGCGGGCGGCGCTTGACGATGTTCGTGATATACACATCTTCCCGCCTCCAGCCGATTTCACTAATTAATTGATTTAAAAGCTGGCCACCCCGGCCGACAAATGGTCTTTTCAGCCTATCTTCGTGAAATCCCGGCGCCTCACCTATGAAAACAATTTCGGAATCCGAATTGCCCTCACCAAAAACCAAGTTAGATTCCCGAAGAGGCAGAGATTTATCTTCGGCCATCTCGGATTCAAGTTTTTTTAACTCATCGGCTTTAATATTGCTCACAAATACAATATAACTCTAGGAAAAACAGTAGTCCAATAAAAAAGCCCATCGCGCAAGTGATGGGCTAAAATGCCTTGAGTTGTGGGGTCGATCTTAGTCAAAAAAAACTACCTTCCGGCAATGTTTCTCCCTGAACGCCCTGTATGACGCTCCGAGAAAAGTTTCGGGATTCTGAACTGCCCGGATAGTCTTCATGACCGAGACCGCAAGTACTGCCGTAACCACCAGGACAACAATAAACGGGAATGGTCCCAGTTGCCAGACCGCGGCACTATAGACTAAGGCCGTCAACTCCATGGAGGCTGAAGCGATCCACGATGTAACCGGCGTCCAGCCAACCAGAAAAACCATGACGCCTAACCATAGAACCGAGGGGACAATCAGAATGACATGGTTGCCGATTTCAATCTTCCATGGAATATCTTGTGATAAACCCTCGCCACCAACACGAAGAGTCTTATTGAAAAAAGCTCCCCCAACACCAACTACCGCAACAATTAATGTAAGGA
>Ga0066639_10001998_pt1 | contig 17976 bp, 23 predicted proteins | sample CryGeyCG2114_010_2_FD_59504 | JGI IMG/M metagenome (GOLD analysis project Ga0066639, IMG submission 59504) | Groundwater microbial communities from aquifer - Crystal Geyser CG10_big_fil_rev_8/21/14_0.10 | ecosystem: Environmental > Aquatic > Deep subsurface > Groundwater | place: USA: Utah...
ATTTCTCAGAGTGGTACACTCAAGTTATGATAAAGTCAGAACTGGCAGACTATACAGAAGTCTCAGGCTGCATTGTGTTCAGGCCAGGTTCTTATGCAATATGGGAAAAGATAAGAGATTATTGCGACAAAGAGTTCAAAAAGACAGGTGTAAAGAACGCATACTTCCCATTACTAATTCCAGAAAAGCTTTTATCAAAAGAAGCAGAGCACGTTGAAGGGTTCACGCCAGAAGTCGCATGGGTCACAGAAGCAGGAAACACAAAGTTAGCAGAGCGCTTAGCAGTACGCCCAACCTCAGAGACAATCATGTATGATTCCTACAGCAAATGGATTAGGTCATGGAGAGATCTGCCTTTAAAACTCAACCAGTGGAACAATGTAGTAAGGTGGGAATTCAAGCACCCAGTACCTTTCTTAAGAACCAGGGAATTCCTATGGAATGAAGGTCACACTGTTTACGCAACAGAAAAAGAAGCAGATGCAGAGAGGGACATAATCCTGAACATTTACATCAACTGTTTAAAAGAACTGATGGCCTTGCCATGCCTGCCAGGAAAAAAGTCAGACAAAGAGAAATTCGCAGGAGCAGAAGCATCTTACTCTTTAGAATGCTATCTCCCAAACGGAAAAGCGATTCAAGGCCCTGACTTCCACAGCGACGGGCAGAACTTTGCAGAAGCATACAATATCAAGTTCATTGATAAAGATGAAAAAGAGCAATACGCTTATCAAAACACCTGGGCAATAACCACAAGAATGATTGGAGTAATGCTTGCAATACACTCAGATGATAAGGGATTAGTCATCCCTCCAAAATTAGCAGAGAACAAGGCAGTTATCGTGCCTATAATCTTCGGTGATGATACAAAAGAAGCGATATTAAAAGAAGCAAAGTCCCTGGAAAAAGAGCTAAAAGATTTCAACCCAATTTTAGACGACAGAGACGACAAGACTGCTGGCTGGAAATTCAACGAATGGGAATTAAAAGGAATTCCAATAAGGATTGAGATAGGCCCAAGAGATTTAGAGAAGAATCAGGTAATTGTAGTAAGAAGAGATACTCTTAAAAAAGAACCTATAAAATTAAAAGACCTAAAGAAACAGATACCTGTGATTCTTGAAAGCATCCACAATGATCTTTACAAGAAAGCAGGAAATCTGCTAAAAAACAACATAACAAAAGCAGAAAAGTGGAATGACTTAGCAAAATCAATCAAAGATCAAAAGATAGTGCTAGCTCCTTGGTGTACAACAACTGCATGCGAAGAATCAATCAAAGAGAAAACAGGAGCAAAGACACTTAATATGCCTCTAGATCAAAAATCAGTAAAAGGAAAATGCATAAATTGTGATAAACCTGCAAAAGCTTATGTCTATATCGGAAAAAGTTATTAGCTAGCTTGCATATTTTCTAGGGCTTATATTCCATCTCTTTAGCAAAAATGAAAGTAGTGATGGGACTATAAATTTAAATAATATAGTGGTTCCTACAAGGATTGAATAAAGCTCAGACTGAATAAACCCATTCTCAAATAATATCTTAATAATCACAATGCTTGTACTAAATTTAACGCATAAGCTGATACCCATTATTATAGACTCTCTTGAACCAAGAACATTCCTTCCCATCAAATAGCTTGTTGTAACCTTTGTTAAGTTTACCATAAGCATAATCAAGATTATCATCAAGGGATATTTGATTATATAAGCAACATCCGTATCAACTCCAACCCATAAAAAGAATATAGGGGCAAAAAATCCATAAGCCATTGTCCTTATCTCATTCTCAATTGTTTTAAGCTTTTTATCAGGAATAAAACTTTTTAGCGCAACACCTGCCAGCAAAGCGCCTAATGGGGCAGATTCTATATATTTTCCAATGCCTATAAACAAAAAGATAAAGAATATTATGAACAAGAAAAAAGACTCGTAGCCATAATTTAATTTTCTAACTTGATTTTTCCATCTTGAGAGTCCATAAGCCATTGCAAATAATAATGCAAGTATGCCAAAAAAGAAGAGTATTTTAATCTCTGTGTGACCTGTAGCAAATCCAAGAAGAAGGCTTACTAAGATAATTGTTATTATCTCAACTAGGTCATCTAGAACACCGATTCCTAAAATAGTCTGTCCGAGCTTTGTTTTAGTAAGTTTAAACTCATCAAGTATCGGCAGAAGCATTGCTTCTCCTACTGTAGCGAATGAGATTGAAACAAGGCCTGAGATCATCCATGAATAATTAAAAACATAATGAAGTAAGAATGTTCCAACTAATGACTCTGAGAGGATTATTGCAATCGTCGTCTTAGCTATGAATCCTCCATTTTTCTTTATCTTTTTAAAGTCCAGTTCAAAACCGATTATAAAGAGCATGAAATACATTCCAAGCTCTGCAAGAAGTTTAAAAGAAGGAGAGCCAGTTATTTCTTTAAAAGGATTATATGCTGCTAAAGCAAGCCCTATCAGCAAAGCAGAGAATATCCAGGGGATCTTTATTCTTTCAAGCAGTTTCCCGATCAGATATGTTGCAAGAAAGACACCTGCTAAAAACAATATCAGCTCCATAATCCGTTTCCAGAATTAATTATATAAAAACTTGTTGGTTTACTGCTTCAGCAACCTTTAACCCAGCTGTTTCCGATTTTTTATAACTGTCTGCAAAAGCGATTATTAGAATATTTCCATTTTTATATTCAAATATCCCATTCAATTCATCAAACTCATTGCTGGCTTCATGCTCAGGAATCTTTAGTTTTCCATCAAAAACCAGAATGACTGCGCCATCTGCTCCTGCCTTGACTGCAATATCTCTTAATTTGTAGTCTATCTTTACTTTCTTATTGTATTTTCTCACTAAGACTGCTGTTTTTTTGTATTTTGGAAATATCCTGTCTGAGCTGATGTTTTTAATCTCAATGTCAATGTTTTCAAGCAGACTTTTCCCTTTATCAGTCATATCATGTCCCTGTCTTGTTGAATTTATCAATCCCTTACTTTTAAGGATATCAAGGATACTTCTTACAGTTCCTTCCCCTAGTCCCAATTCATTTACTAAGTTTGCTCTGCTCACCCCATCAACTTTAAGAAAGCATCTTAAAACATCAATATCTGTAAAAACAGGTTTTGTTGGCATAACTTATAAAAAATAAAGATAATATATAAATATTAGCAAATTTTAAATATCCTGCAATCAGGAATAGTAAAAAATGGGTGATAAAGTACAAATTATAATTTTAGTAATTTTACTAGGCTTTTCAGCATTCTTCTCAGGAGCAGAGACTGCTCTGACTTCTTTAAGCGACATTAAAGTAAGGAATGCTCTGAAGAACAAGAAAAGAGGGTCTTATATACTTCATAGGGTTAAGTCAAATTCAAGGAGGCTGATTGTTACAATATTGATAGGGAACAATATTGTTAATATTGGCGCATCTGCAATTGCAACAATTCTGGCAACAGGATATTTTGGTTCAAAAGGGGTTGGAATTGCAACCGGAATCATGACATTTCTTGTTCTTATCTTTGGTGAAATAACTCCTAAGTCAATAGCTCATGCGCATGCAGAGGGAATTTCTTTGGTAATATCTCCAATAATCCTTGTGCTTGAATACATTCTTTATCCATTTGTTGTCTTCTTTGAGATAATCACTAAAATAATAATGAAAGTTTTAAGAATCGATAAAACACCAAAACTTCTCACAGAAGAGGAATTTAGGTCATTTATAGAGATTGGCGCAGAAGAAAAAATAATAAAGAAAAAGGAAAAAGAGCTAATAGAAGGAATACTGGAATTCAAAGATATAACTGTTAAGGATGTAATGACCACAAAGCAGCAGATGTTTTGCCTAAGCTACAATCTTACTCTAAAAAAGGTCCTTAACACAATAGCAAGGCTGCCTTACTCAAGAATACCTATTATCAAAGGTTCAAAAGATAAAGTTATTGGGATAGCCTATACAAAAGATATCTTGAAATATCTTGCAAAAGGAAAAAGTGATATGACCTTAGGCAGTATAGCAAATCCTGCAATCTACATTCCCGGAAATATGCTTATCTCAGATGTTTTCGAAGAATTTCAGAAAAGGCATGTTCACATTGGAATTGTGTTTGATAAAGACAAAAGAACAATCGGACTTGTAACTCTTGAAGATATTATTGAAGAGATTGTAGGAGAGATAATTGATGAGAAAGATCTTTCTCCTAACACAGTTCTTAAGATAGACAAGAATACAATCCTTGCTCATGGAAAGATTTATGTTAGGTACATAAATGATTATCTTTGCGTCTCACTCCCTGAGGCTGAAAAGACAATATCTGAGCTGATAATAAGTAAAGCAGGAAAGCTTCCTAAGAGGGGAGAGAAGTTTAAGCTAACTCCTTTTGTAACTGTCTTTGTAGAAGAAATAAGCAAAAACAAGATTCTTAAAGTTAGGATAATCAAGAAGGTCTAGGCTCTGCCCCTGCTCTGCCCATCTACAACACCAGAAGCAATTATGTGCGCTACTCTGATTGGCTCAGGGATATTGCTTTTTGTGCATGTCATCTTAACAATATCTTTTGCCTCATCTAAGTCAATACCTCTTATCTGCATAAATATCTTCTCTACTGGATAAACTTTCCCTGCTTTTTTAATCAGTTCAAACTTTTTCTCTTTGCCTAGTTTCTTTAAAGCTGCCTCAATCCTTTGGAAATCAGGTTTTGTCCTAATCACAACAATTATTGGCAATCCGGTTTTCTGAAAAAGCTCATCAATATCAATAACATTAAATCCGCCGACAGCGATGCCGTCTAACATCAACAATTTCAACTGCGGTTTAAACTTAGATTTATTAACCATCTCAATAATATTCTTAGTAGAGTCATCCCCATCTATAGTTATTTTTGTAGACAAAACACCATCTAAAGAAGAACCACCTCTAAAGAAAGTTCCGATAACTAGAATTTTCCCTTTCATAAATCGTTTTAGAAGTTTGTTTGTTACACGTTGCAGTCCAGGAATCCACATAGGGTTTTGTAATGTGTTAAAAGGAGCATCATCAATACCTAGAATTCTTATTTCTTCCTTTATTTTTGGCATATTTTTTTGTTAAGAATAGAGAGTATTTAAGGTTTTCTTAGAATTTCCTAGCAAAAGTCAAGAACCCAGTATGCCCTATAATCGTGTTTGCTGGCCTTGACTTTAACTCATCAATCACCCAGTCTCTTTGGATGTTTTCTATTGTTTTTAGATAAACAAAACCCTGCTGCTCCATTTCTTTAATAACTTGCATTGTTTGAGAAATATGAGGCAGATAAACTACTAAAAATCCTCCTTTTTTCAAAGCCTTAGAAGCGCTCTTAAGAGCTGCCCATGGCTCTAAAAGATCAAAAATAACAACATCAACCTCAGTTTCATCAATATTCTTAGAAACATCACCATGTTTAAACTTGATATTCTTTAAACCTAGCATTTTCTTATTCTTTTCTGCGTTCTTGATAAACTCTTCTCTAATCTCATAACTAACAACTTCTTTGGCAACTCCAGCCAAAAACAAAGAAAGAGCTCCAGAACCAGTGCCAGCATCAACCACTTTACTCTTTTTGTTTATGCCTGTTTCAGCAATTACAGTACCAATATCCTTTAAAGTCATAATCTGGGCTGTTCTTTTCAATTTCTTATACAAATCAATGAAAAAAGGGCTAAAAATGCTCATTTCAACCCCTAGGTTAGTCTTTAGATTCTTACCTAATTGTAGCTCTTTTGATCTTATAAAACCATCTTTACAATGAAAATCACTCTTGATATCCTTAACTGGATACACCCTCCCCTTTTTTGTAAGCAAAACATTTTTAAATGCCATAGGATATGGCTATTTAGGGTGGCCTATAAAAGTTTTTCCCAATAATATATATTGTGGGATATATATTATGGACTACAATAATATTTAAATAGTAGCTACTCCAGAAGAGTAACAGATAATAAAAAAGGGTGTTAGTTATAGTAATCTTCAAGAATAACAAAAAAAGGCAAAATGAGAATAACAGACCAGATTGTACAGGATATAACAAGAGAGACTGTAGGGGAAGACGCAGTCAAGATAGTTGATTTTTTAAAAGATAAGAAGAATATTTCTGAGTTTAAGATCGCTGAGAAGATTAAAGGCGAGATAAATCATATAAGAAATATCCTGTATAGACTACATTCTAAGAATTTAGTTACTTATATAAAAAAGAAAGACAGGCAAAAAGGATGGTACATAAGTTATTGGACATTTAACAGGAAAAGGGTTAAGGATCTTATAGATATAACAAAAAAAGACAAATTAACAATGCTTAAGGAAAGGCTTGAGAAAGAAGAGGCTAACAAAGGCAATTTCTTCATGTGTACCTCTGCTTGTATAAGGCTAAGCTTTCAGGATGCAACAGAGTTTGAGTTCAAATGCCCAGAGTGCGGTAAACTGCTGAATCAGATAGATAATGCTAAAACAATTGAAACAATTAAAAAGAATATTAAAGAGTTAGAGAAAAGGAAGAGGTAGTTCTTTAAGATGAGCAAAAAAGAGCAGAAACAAAAATGGGATAATCTTCTTTTTGATGGAATGTGTGAGCTTGCTGAGACTCTTTATCAATGGAAAGAATATGGTCCTTCTACTGGAGTTGAAATAATCGGAGATTGTCCACTCCCATTTAAACCAGGATTGGGAGATAAGTTATTATTCAAGAGAATTATGCAAGACCATTATCATGAGATTCCTAAAGAGGTTCTTGATTATGGGCATGTTGATATGATCGGAGGGGCAGGACGACCGATTTGTAATGCTAGAATCCTTGGGTTTCTAATGTTAGGGCAGCATTATTTCAACCAATACGGCTGGTTTGATGAAAAACAGCTGGAAGAAGCAAAAAAAGAATAAATTATTTAATTCTATCACAAGCAGCAAATAAACTCTTCTCTGGAAATGCCTAAGTCTTTTTTGATAATTTTGTTAAGAAGTCCAGGACCGATTTCTTCTCCTGAATGATGAGGAATTGTTGTCTTTCTTCCATCACGATGTTTGTATACCATGTGACTTCCAGTTGTATGGCTGTAAACAAAACCAAATCTCTCAATTATTTTTCCTAACTCTTTGCCTGTTAACTTTGGCAGTTTTGCCAAGAACTACACCTCTATTTGCTGGACTCCAACAAACCTATCAGAAACAGCATGCTCATCTTCTCCTAAATAAGCTTGAATTGCTTCTTTTGTCCTTTCCATAAGCTGATCCATACTTTTAGCTTGGGTGTGACAACCTGGAAGCTCAACTACTTCAGATACTAACCACCCTTCCTCATCCTTCTCTATAACAATGGTATATTTCTTTGTCATAGTGATTCCTGGAGATTATATTCTATTTAAATCTTGCTCTTTTGAAAAATGGCGTATCCTTTCTAGAAACATGCCCTCTAATCTTATGCTCTTTTTAAAAATCCGAAATTAAACAAAATCAAAGATTTTGAAGTTTCAAATTCCTTTCAGAAATCCGAAACTAATATAAACCCTTTATTCTAAAAACAATGAATGAGTGATTTGCTATTATGGTTAGGAATCTTCTTGATCAGCATGGCTGTCTTAGTAAAAGCAGCAGACTATTTTACAGAAGCAGCTGAGAAAATCGGATTATATTTTGGCCTGCCCGCATTCATAGTCGGAGTTACAATCGTAGCAGTCGGAACATCCCTTCCTGAATTAATCACTTCTATAATTGCAGCAACAGGCGGCAACTCAGAGATTGTTGCAGGAAACGTTATAGGTTCAAACATCGCAAACATATTTCTTGTTTTAGGTATTGCAGCGATCATCGCAAGAAAGATGCAGATAGAGTATGAATTAAGTCAAGTTGATCTTCCGTTGCTAGTAGGCTCTGCTTTTTTGATGGCAATAACAATATGGGATGGGATATTTACATGGAAAGAGGGTATCTTATGCCTTCTCCTCCTTGCTGTCTACCTTCTTTACACTATCCAGACAGGAGAAAAGCACCCTCAGAAGATAAAGAAAGAGATGAAAGGTGTTCTTGTAAAGAAAGAGAAGATAAAGGCAAGCACATGGATAACACTAGCAGCAAGCGCTGTTTTCCTCTATCTCGGAGCAAAATACACAGTTGATTCGCTCGTACAGATATCAGATATCCTCAATATAGGAAAAGATATAATCGCTGCAAGCGCTGTGGCTTTAGGCACTTCACTTCCTGAGCTGACTGTAACTATAAATTCAGCAAGAAAAGGCAAGGGAGAGATAGCGATAGGAAATGTTCTGGGCTCAAACATCTTCAATTCTTTGGCAGTAATGGGGATCCCTGCTTTCTTTGGAGTTTTAGTAGTTCCTGCAGGAATGATAACCTTTGCACTGCCAATGATGATAATTGCAACTTTACTTTACTTCTTCATAACCCAGGTAAAACATGTTACAAGATGGGAAGGATGGATGCTTGTTATCTTCTATGTCCTGTTTATAGGTAAATTGTTTGGTTTGTTTTAATAGATATGCAGATACTTTCCAATCTCCCACTCAGTAACTTGTGTCTTAAACTCATCCCATTCTCTTGTTTTGATGTCAACGTATCTGTTAAACAAGACAACTCCAAGAGCTTCCCTGACAACATTGCTGCTTCTCATTTCAGAAAGAGCTTCCAACAAAGAAGTTGGTAATGTATCGATCTTCTTATCAGCCAGATTTTCATTGTTTAAATGGTAAACATTTTCTTCAACAGCAGCAGCAGGTATCAGATTATTTTTAACCCCATCTAAACCTGCTTTCAGCATAACAGCAAACGCTAGATAAGGATTGCATGAAGGGTCGCCGTTCCTCAACTCTATCCTTGCAGAGCCTGCCTTGCCATGAGCCCATCTTGGAACTCTGATTAAAGCAGACCTATTCATGCTTGCCCATGTTATGTAAACAGGAGCTTCATAACCAGGAACTAATCTTTTGTAAGAATTGACTGTTGGACATAGAACAGCGCATAATGATTTGATATGCTTCATCTGGCCGCCGATAAATCCATAGGCTGCTTTTGATAGATTATATTTATCATTTTCATCAAAAAAAGCATTCCTTCCAGAGCCAGAATAAGACAAGCTTTGATGGACATGCATCCCAGAGCCAGCTGCATTTGCAATAGGCTTTGGCATGAACGTAGCCTGTAATCCATGAATTTGCGCAACCTTTTTTATAGTGTACTTCAAGGTCAACAACTTATCAGCGATGTCCAGTGCTTTGCCGTATTTGAAAGATATCTCATACTGGCCTTTGCCAACCTCATGATGTGAGGTTTCTACATCGATCCCAAACTCTTTTAGGAAAACCATCACTTCCCTTATGACTTTATATCCTTCATGAGAAGCAAAATCAAAATAACTGCTTGAGTCAATCGGTTTTGTTCTTTCTTCTCTTCTGAATAAGTAGAATTCTGGCTCTGGACCAACATTATACTCATATCCAAGATCCAGTGCTTCTTTAACAGCTTTCTTCAATATATATCTTGGGTCTCCTTCAAAAGGAGTTCCATCAGCGCTGTACGTATCACAAATAAGTCTTGCAGTTTTCCCATTCTCTTTCAACCACGGAATTTGGGCATAAGTATCCAAATCAGGCTTTAAAAATAAGTCACTTTCTTGAATGCGAGCAAAACCTTCAATAGAAGATCCGTCAAACCAGACTCCCTGATTAATAGCTCCCTCAAGTGCTGTTGAGGGTATTATAACCTCTTTTATAACTCCCTGAAGGTCTGTAAATTGCAGGCTTATAAACTCTATCTTATCGTATCTTACTTTCTCTAGAACTTCAGTTATCTGCATTAGATTAAGGAGTAGTAATCAGTTTATATAGATTTGTATAGCAGAATTTATAGATTTAAACAACACCATTAATACTCAAGCCGCCAACCCAATCACCAACAAAATGAGTTACTAAAACAACAGCCATAGCTATCAGCAGATGCTCAAGAACAATATGCCATGGGCTCATATTCCTTTTTCTTGCAAGATAAATGCTGAACATAATTATAAGCGAAGCCCCCCATACCAGGCAAAGGATGACACCTAAATTAAGGCTAAACGGAAGGAAAAACGGAATCATAAACGTTGACGAAAATACCAGCTTTGAAACAAACGTAGCACCAGTCGCTTCCCATATATCTCTTGCTGTGTTCTTTACAGCAGATTCTTCTGCAATATGAACTCCTAATGCATCTGACATTGCATCAGAAATAGCTATGAGTATTATTCCGATGATAACGACCATTTTAGAGTGCGTTCCAGAATACAAGCCGACAATCATACCTAATGTTGTTATGACCCCTGAAGTCAGTCCAAAACCAAGTCCCTTTCTGAATGATAGCTTCATATGAATCTAATTATCGGTTTGGTTTAAAAGGTTTGCGAAAACCAAATGTTTTGAACATAAAAAATCTTGATTTCTGTATGATTTTGGAAATGTTTATAAATAAATTTTTATTCTCCATTACTTGCATGTCAAATAAACTAAGTGATGTCATTGATACCCTTGTGATGAAAGTCGAGCTTATCCCTACTTCAAGACTAGAAGAAGATATGAGGTATGTCAAGGGTAAAATAGATTTTATTAGGTCAAAAATAAGCAAAAGAATACCTAAAACAGGAGAACCTCTGCCAACACAAGTTCCTATTAATTATCGCGCCAAGTATGCTGCTTTAGAACATCTTAAATGTCTAATGGCTTGTCCAACAATGATGCAGGCGAAGAATAGGGAAGATAGAACAAGAGTAGTAAATGATTTCTTCAAATTATACAGATTAGATCCAAAAGAACTGATGCATATGCAGATTTATCTTAATGGGGTTGAAAATAATTCAACTTATGCAAGTATCTAGGAAATAGGCTCATTTAAAATAATTTAGTCTAATAACTTAATAATCTCTCTCTTAATCTTCTCCTTGTCTCCACTTTGAGGGATACCAATTATCTTAATCTCTTTCAAAACACCTAATTCCTTCATCAACTTTAAGAAAAAGCCTAAGTCAAAATCATGCAAAGAATAGAGTTTGTGGCTTTTGATTTGGTCAATATCAGTAATCATCTTAACTTCATCAATCCCTTTAACAACATCCAGAACAAACACTATTTCGTAATCCTGATAATCATACAGCTGGTCAGGTGAAGTGCATCTTTTCACATCAACATCGTCAATCTCTAATTCCCTAGAAATCTCAACAGCTAAGCTGTCCTCTTTCAAATATTCGTTTCCAAAGACTAGTAGTAGTGTTTTCACAGCCATCTCCTAACTTTCTTTTTATATTCTAAATATTTGCTTCCAAAAGCTTTCTCCATGTTCTTCTCTTCAATCGGTATGAATATTGTTTCCATCAGGATAAAGAATATTACTGGAAAGATAACAGCAACCAGAGAACCAAGCATAACCGCCACACCTAATAAAACCAACACCATGCCTAGATAGATAGGGTGCCTGCTGAACTTAAAAGCTCCAGAAATCTCAAAGTGAGTAGGAATCTCATCTGGCCTGATTGTTGTCCCTTTCTTCTTAAAGACTTGGTCAACCCATATATTTACAACCAAACCAAACAAGAATATCAAAGCACCAATATAATATTTATGCCAGCTGCTCACCAGCATCTTTATCGGAAAAACAAAGTGCAAAACAATTGCCAATAACAAGAATATCCAGAGGTATGTTGGAGGCATAATCCTTTTCATATAAACACCAGACTCAAGGCCATGACAGCCATTCCAGAGATAATCCCAAGGATTATCTTATTTGAGCTCTTCTCTTCATAAGCTTTTGGAAGAAGCTCATCAAAGCTGATAAAGACCATGATCCCTGCGACTGCGCCAAGGATCCCATATAAAAGCGCAGGTGTTATGAACTTGTATAAGAACAAGAAGGCAAACAATGCTCCAACTGGCTCAGCAACCCCCGATAAGAAACTATACCAAAACGCTTTCACTCTGCTATTTGTAGCATAATAGATAGGCATTGCAACAGCAATCCCCTCTGGGATATTATGGAGGGCGATCGCAAATGCAACAGCCATTCCAACATGTATATCAGTTAGTGAAGAGAAGAATACAGCAATCCCTTCTGGGAAGTTATGTATCGCTATCCCTATAGCTATCAATACACCGCACCTTTTCAGGTCGCACTTTCTTTTTGATTCAATGCAGGGGTTTTCCTGCTTGTAAGAGTGAGGGATAAGCAAGTCTATGATATAGATGATAAGCATCCCAAAAAAGAAAGCGATAACAGCAGGGAAATACCCTATCCCATCGATGCTCTCCTTAAGTAGCTCTGCAAAAGCGACAAATATCATAACTCCTGCTGAGAAGCCCATGCTTATACTGAGAAACCCATCAGTCTGCTTCTTAACAAAGAATATAACAAGACCTCCCAGAAGGGTGGAAAGCCCTGCAAGAACCGTTAAGATAAGCGCGCTTAGCATTTTATCATATTAATTTAACAAAATATTTATATATCTTCCTATTACTCAATAGGCTATGAACAGTAAAAAAGGGATGATGTTTATATTATTAACTGCTGTAATCAGCGGTTTCTCTATATTTGTGAATAAGTTCAGCATTACTCAAATCAACCCTTACATATTCACTTTCTCAAAGAATCTTGCTGTCCTTTTGTTCACAATCGGTTCAATCTTATTATTTAAAGAATTCAACATTCTGATCAAACTAAAGAAATCACAATGGTTTAAACTAACTTTAATCGGTTTATTCGGAGGTTCAATCCCGTTCTTACTCTTTTTCAAAGGATTATCAATGACTTCAGCAGTAAACGCAGCATTAATCCACAAAACAATGTTTATATTCATAGCAATCTTAGCAATTTTTTTCTTAAAAGAAAAACTCAGCAAAGGTTGGTTAATAGGAGCAATCTTACTCTTAACAGGAAACTTCTTATTATTAAAAATAACTAACCTAACTTTCAACACAGGAGACTTTCTAATCCTAACAGCTGTCTTGTTCTGGTCAATTGAGAACATCATATCAAAACACGTTCTAAAAGAACTCACTACAAGAACTGTTATCTTTGGAAGATTCTTTTTTGGTTCTTTATTCATGTTAATCTATTTTGCACTAAGCGGAAATCTTACTCAATTTGCATCCTTAAACACACCAAGCTTTTTATGGATTGCATTAACAGCAACATTCCTTTTACTATACAACCTAACATGGTACTCAGGATTAAGATACTTAAACGTATCAAAAGCAGCTTGCATCCTGCTCCTAGGAGCGCCAATAACTACTTTACTAAACTTTATCTATTTCGGAACAATGATCACTTTATCACAATCAATAGGAATCTTATTCATCTTAACTGGAATTATCTTTGCAATAGGTATTTCTCAATTTAATTTTACAATAAATAAATCATATTACTAAGGGGGCAAATAATGGATGCAATTGAACTAGCTGCGAGATACTCTTTTATACCTAACCGGTTGAAATACTGCGGTCCAGAAGATGCAGACAAGGTTTTCTTTGACTACATCATAACGAAAAAGAACAAAGAAAGAGTAAAAGAACTATTGCATGATTTTAAAGCATTAAGATTATACTTAGAATTAATAGCAAAAAACAACAACAAACAGCCTTTTGACAAAGAAGTGGTTGAAGCATATTGGATAGGAAACAGCTTATTAGATAATGTAAACAATCAAGAAATAAGATCCTTAATTTTAAATGAGTTCACAAAACAGGGTTTACCAAAGACCACAGCACAAGAATTAGCAGATAACACACCAGTAGGAATCACCCCCCATCATTCCTTTCATGTTCTGCATGTGAACTTCATAACAAAAAAGGTTGATCCTCACATAACAAACTTAGACAAATGCAGGATTAGTTGGGGAATAGTAAAAAAAGTTGAAGACACGCACCTTTTGATCGAATACAAGCCTGTAATTTCAGCAGATGGAAAAACTGTCCTTGGAAAACCCAAAGAGAAAAGGGTAAACTACCTTAAAGAATTCTTTGACTCAATCAAAGAGGGAGATGCTGTCTCTGTACATTGGGATTTAGCTATAGAAAAACTGAACAATGAACGGTTAGCAAACATAGAAAGATACACTTTAAAAAATATTGGAGTTATGAACGATCCCACTCCTTAATCGCTTCCAAAGCTTCTTTTTTATTTAGTTTTTTAGCAATCATTTGCATCTGGACAAGAACGTAATCACCAACAGAATATTTGCCCTCAACTATCTTAGCTTGTCTCTTCTCATCACCATAACTGATAACAGCACTATCTCCATCAATCTTCACAATCTTGCCAGGGATTGCCAGGCACATCTTACTCAACCTCAACATCTTTCAAGACAATATCTTTTCCCTCAAGCGCAACTTCAGGTATATTTCCGCATTTTGGGCATTTAAACAATGTGAAATCATGTTTTTTATCAATAATCTTTGGCTCTCCTGTAAACCCGCAGGAACAGCTAACTTTTGCTTTCTTCCGAATAATCTTAATCTTCCAGTCAACCATCTTCTTAAGAGTCTCCTCAAGCTCTTCAGCAGGTAAATGTCCAAGATCACCAACTTCAACAGTAATAGATTTAACTTTACCCTGCTCCTTTGCCTTCTTGATAATATCTCCTGCGATTATTGTTTCATGCATTTTCGTCGAAAATTTTATATATGATTAACGATTATATATCTTATTATGAAGAGTTTCGGTCAAACTATTAAAATCTTTTTATTTGCTGCAATAATTATGATACTTTTTCTTGTTGCATGCGATAAAGAAGAGCCTGCAAAATCTGAACCAGAAGTCATCTTTGAGCTAGAACCAGAACCTGAACCTGAACCAGAAGAGCAGATAGTCAATGTCAATATCTACGAGTTCATTTTCAGTCCTGATAATATCACAATAAATCCAGGAACAACAGTTGTCTGGACAAATGCAGATGATTACAGGCACTTTATAAGGACAATCAACTCAGGATTCCAAAGCCCAATCCTAAACCCTGGAGACAAATTCAATCTTACTTTTTTTGATGGGAATATGACTTACAAGTATGTAGAGCCAGGTTTTGGCGCATTAGGGTATATCACAGTTAAGTAAAAGATATAAATAAGTTTGATAATTCTGATTATAAATGACAAAAGAAGCCCTGGAAATGATTACGCAGTCATTAAAAGAAGGAAAAAATGTTCAGATGGGCATAGAGATTAAAGGCAAATTCTTTCATTTTAACAGTTCACTTCAAGATATTGTCTTTGAATCCCCTCCAAAAGTATATGAAAAAGGAAGCTCCATAGATTTAATTGAGAAAAGAGCGATAGATGCAAATGTTTATTCGACTGATTTTAATCCAAGGTTGATAATCTGGATTGGAAACAAGTTAATCTACGATGGAGAATACCAAAACTTTGGAAGCTAATTCTTCTTAATCTTGCAGACAAAAAAACCCTCTGTATCATTATCTTGAGGCCAGATTCGTAAACATTTCTTAACCTCTGGATTGAACGTTTTGCCTTCAAACTCTAAAACAGCAGAACTTCTTTTCAAACCCCTTACCTCAATCTCCACCAATCTAGCATCATCATGTTTCTCCAGCAAATAACTGACAACACCTTCATCCTCTTCTGGCTCTAAAGAACAAGTAGAATAAACCAGAATCCCTCCTTTCTTCAGATTATTAAAAGCAGTATCAATCAATTGCTTCTGCGTCGCAGCCAACCTTCTTACCATATCAGGATTCCATATCCTTAATGTCTTAAAACTCTTCCTTATTGTTCCTGTTCCAGAGCAGGGAGCATCAACAAGAATCTTATCAAAAGAAAAGCCCTTGAAAAACCTTCCTTCCATCAAGGTCAATACACAATTAGTTGCACCGACCCTTTGCATATTCAAACCAAGTGGAGCTAAACGCATACCCTGATAATCATTTGCAACTAACAACCCTCTGTTTTTCATCATCGCTGCAATCTGAGATGTCTTTGAACCAGGAGAAGCGCACATATCTAACACCATTTCACCCGGCTTTGGATCCAAGACAATCGGCGGCAGCATCGAAGCAGCTTCTTGGATATAAACATAACCAAACTGATGCTCCAGGGTATTGCCAACATCCCTCCTATAATCATCACCCTTTCCTTTATGGTCAATCCAAAATCCTTCTTTACACCAGGGTATCTGTTTTAATGACCAATCTTTGCTCATTCTCTTCTTAACCTCAGCAACACTCATTTTCAAGGTATTAATCCTAATACTTCTTCTCAAAAACTCAAGAGAATACTTCTTGAACACATCAAAATCAGTAAGCCTTGAATAGCGCTCAATGAACTTTTCCTTGAATTCAACATCTTCTTTATTAGTCATATAGAACAAAACTATAAGCTGTATTATAAATCTTTTCAAAAGTTTTTTAAATGACTCTTAATCTCTAAGCACTAAGGGGTTCTAGACTTGTTAAAATGGAAATAAATCAAATTAGATTAAACAATGGAGAACAATATATAGATGTACTTCCATTAAATAATAATTTTGGGCATTGTGATATCATCATGGATCCTTACTATGAACCAGCATGCACTGGTTGTGATGTAACTTTTCAAGCTAGAGAAGACTTAAATTTAGGTTATATATTGAAAACAATGGGATTATACCTTCCCTTAGAATCAAGCAGACTTAAAATAACCTTTCCTGCACATGGAGGGATATTTTCTGTTTCAGGTGTCCCTTATAATATTCCTAATGGGGAAAATTATAGGTACGAGTTCCTACAAAGGGAAGGATTTCCTAGTTTTCAGGGGATCTCTTATATCGGACCGACTTTAGCAAGCTCTTTGAAGAAAAAGTCATTTGTTGAAGAGATAGATAACACCTCTGATGTTTATTTCTCTTTGATAACTCCTAAAAAGTTCCAAGGAGGTTGGATAAATTATTTCATTTATAAGCGTGATAACAAAAAACATCTTTTTGTTGTTAATCTTTTTGAAGACCTATTGAATCATGATGGAAAACCTAATAATCGTTTGTTTAGATTGTTATCAAAAATGTCTAATCTCAAAGTAGAAGGAGAGATACGTAAAGAATTAGAGCAGTTGATTCTAGATTATAAAGATATCAAACATTCTTAACCATATAGGGTCCTTCTTTATGGTACCCTAATTTTTTATAATATCCACGAACACCAATACCCGAAATAACAACAATTTTCTTCTTAAAATAAGTCTTAGCAATCTTCTCAGCCTCTTTCATCAACTCTTTTCCTAAACCTTTATGTTGTACAGAACCAGTTTTACCAATCCCAGCAGCCTCCCCATAAACATGCAGCTCACGGATCAATACAGATTCATCAGTAATCTCTTCTCTCAAGAACTGAGAAGGAAACCTTAAACGACAAAAACCTAATATCAAGTCATTCTTTACATCTTCTGCAGAAATAAAAAATTCATTTCCATCAGAAGCAATATAATGCACTGACTTAATCTCTATTTTCTTAGAGATCTTTTTCTTTCCGGGTTCTCTGCATCTTATACATCTGCAATTCTCCTTATCCTGATCCATAAATTGCTTAACATACTGCCTCAAATTAGTCTTATCAACACCAGCTTCTACCATAAATGTTGGGATATCGCGTTGCACACGCATTATTCTCATAAACTCAGGAACTTCTCTCTTAAAATCAGCAATTAATCTAGCAGCCTTCTTTGTATTCAAAGGTTTAAACTTTTTCTTCTTATACAAATCATAAAGCTTTGTACCTTTTAATACCATACAGGGATAGATTTTCATCATATCAGGCCTGAACATTTCTTCGTAAACAAAAGCTCGCAAAGCATTCAAATCCTCCTTCAACGAAACACCTGGCAAGCCAGGCATTACATGATAGTTTATCTTAAATCCTAAGTCCTTCAAGATTTGCGTAGATTCAACACTTTCCGCAACACTATGTCCTCTTTGTATCTTATCAAGAACATCATCATAGATAGTCTGAACACCAA
>Ga0066639_10002003_pt1 | contig 17966 bp, 15 predicted proteins | sample CryGeyCG2114_010_2_FD_59504 | JGI IMG/M metagenome (GOLD analysis project Ga0066639, IMG submission 59504) | Groundwater microbial communities from aquifer - Crystal Geyser CG10_big_fil_rev_8/21/14_0.10 | ecosystem: Environmental > Aquatic > Deep subsurface > Groundwater | place: USA: Utah...
ATGCAAAAGCTAAAAACTTCACGACGAATTAAAGAAGTAATCGCATCACCAATACGTAAATTTTTACCATTGGTTAAAAAAGTAGAACAACAAGGGGTTAAAGTAATTAAATTAAATATTGGTGATCCTGATATTTTGCCACCTAAAGATTTTATTCAGGTTTTACAACAGATTAAATTAACTGATTTTTATTATGCGCCATCAAGTGGTGTAAATAAATATTTATTAGCTTGGATTAAGTATTTTGATAATTTTAAAATAAAAATAACAGCGGAAAATATTGTGCCAACGATGGGAGCTTCAGAGGCAATCATTTTTGTTTTGCAGGCGGTATGTGATATTGATGATGAAGTTTTAGTTTTTGAACCATTTTATACTAATTACAAGGCGTTGAGTCAGACATGTGGAGTAAAATTAGCGCCAATAACTTTAAAAATGGAAGATGGTTATAAATTACCAAATATTAAAAAAATTGAACAAAAAATTAGTAAAAAAACTAAAGCCATTATTATTATTAATCCAGATAATCCGACGGGCAAAGTATGGCGGAAAGACGAAGTGGCCACTATAATTAAAATTGCCCTTAAATATAATTTATTTATTATTGCTGATGAGACTTATCGGGAAATTATTTTTCAGGGTAAGCCCATATGTTTTTTGAGAAATCAGAGAATTAAAAATAATTTAATAGTTATTGATAGCGTTTCTAAGAGATTTTCTGTGCCCGGTATTAGAATGGGCGTAGTGATAAGTTATAACAAGGAAATAATTAAAGCTATTCTTAAATTAGCAATGGCACGTTTGGCAGTCTCAACGGTTGGACAATTGGCAACAGCTAAAATAATAACGCAATCAAAAAAATATATTAAAATAATAATCCAAGAATATAAAGTGCGAGTTGAGGTTTTAAATAAAGGTTTAAATAAAATAGATGGCATTGAAACTTGTCGAGCTCAAGGTGCTTTTTATCAAGTAGTGAAATTGCCGGTTGAAAATAGTGAAGATTTTATTAAATTTTTAATTACTAAGTTTCGTTATAAAAATAAAACTTTATTATTAGCGCCAATGAGTGATTTTTATATTACGCCAGGTCTGGGAAAAAATGAAGTACGTGTAGCACTAGTAACTAATATTAAAGAATTGAAAGAGGGGATGGAAATTTTAAAGCGAGCTTTAGCCGAGTTTAAGGGGTAATTTTAATAAGTGTTTAAATTATGGAATTTTATAAAAGATTATTAATAGGTTCAGTTTTAACAATCCTGGCAATAATTGTCGGTGGTGGTTGGTGGTGGTTTAATGCGGTGATGATGGAGAAGGTGGGGCAAGAAGATAGGGTAGAATTTTCAATTTCCAATTTTCAATTTCCAAACAATAATAAAATTTTAAAATTTAAAAATGAAAAGAATAATGGAAGTATTAAAGAAAATAATTTATTGGAAGAGAAAGTAGTAGCTGATGAAGAAGTTGAAGAAAATAAGGAAGAAGAAATTATTGAAGAAACTATTGAGAAAGTTATTAATAATAAAATTTTAAAAGTGCCATTTACGGTGCAAGCGCCTTATGGTGATTGGAGTAATTCAATTTATCAAGATGGTTGCGAAGAGTCCTCAGTATTAATGGCAATGTATTGGGTAAGCGGCGAGGAATTAACTAAAGTAATAGCCGATGAAAAGATTGTCGCCATGGCAAATTGGCAAGAACAAAATTATGGATGTTATATTGATACTTCGGCTAAAGATACAGTTAACAGATTATTTAATGGATATTTTGGCTATGAAAATGCAAGAGTTAAAAATGTAAATAGTATAAATGATTTAATTGATGAATTAGTACAAGGCAATTTAATTATTGTGCCAACTAATGGGCAGTTGCTGAATAACCCTTATTACACAGCACCAGGACCAGAAAGACATAATTTGGTAGTTTATGGATATGATGAATTAACTAATGAATTTATTACTAATGATCCTGGAACTAAAAGAGGGGAAGCTTATCGTTATTCAGCAAGTATTTTATTTGAGGCGCTTAGGGATTATCCGAGTGGGTGCCATGTAGAGAGTTTAGAATATAATAAAGTGATGATAATAATTGAGGCGAATAAAGAATAACGAATTACGAATAATGAATATTTATATAAGTGTTAGTTTAATATTTAATATCTAATATCTAATATTTTGATCAAGATTTATGATTAGCATATTTGCTCATTGTATTCATGGATATTGGAAATTAGATATTTTTTTATTAAATTGTTTGACAAAAAATTAAATATATGTTAAAGTATTTAGAAAATCAAACTAATAAAAATAACTTAAAAAATAAATATAAGGAGGTTTGAAAATGGCTAAAGTAAAAGCGTCAAGTTTTATGATAGTAATACCTTTTTTAAATGATAGGGTTTTGCCTTCTGCAAAGCCTGTAGATTTAAAAGGCCAACATTGGGTTAATTGTTCTTTACCGAAATTAGCAACAAAGAACAAGCTTACAAAAAAGGAAGGTTGGGAAATTTTAGAAGCTAATTTGGAAGCCCTCAGTGCAAAGATTAATTTGTTAGAAGCTTCGGATTTAGGTTCGCGAAATCAAGCGGTAGTTTTACGTTCACAGGTGCAAGATTGGCATCGTGCAAATGTAAATAATTTTTCTAAACTTGGTTTGAATGTAATTAAAAATCACAAACCAAAAGCAAGCGCAGATGACCCTGTGTATAGGCAATTGGTATGCATTGCCTTGTTGGATGAGCTTTTTTCTCGTAAGGTTTATATCCAAAAAGAGATAGATCGTGGTCATGAAAAGACTGAGAAACCACCATGGCGCCGACAGTTGTGCTGGTGGTGGTTGGATTTTAAAAATAAATATCTTTAAAATTATTTTTTTAAATTTTGAGTTTAAAATGGTTTAGGATTAATGGCGATTGCAACTGCGATCGCCTTTTTTATTTTGTATTAAAAATGGTATAATTAATAATGAATAAATAATTAAGAATCACGAATTAAGAATAATAATTTATGAATTGGATAATAGTTGCAATTAGTGCGCATTTATTTTGGGCATTAGTAAATATTGGTGATAAATATGTGGTGGGAAGCAGAGTGAAAAATCCTTATATTTATATTATCTGGTTAACTTTATTAAGTTTATTAGTAGTGATGATAATACCTTTTATTGATTTTGTTATTCCAACAATGTTTATATTTTGGTGGTTAATGTTGGCAAGTATGACCCATCTGTATGGGGGTTTGTTTTATATTAAAGCTGCCAAAATAGAAGATATTAGTCGAATAAATATTTGGTGGGGATTGATTCCGGTATTTAGTTTAATAATTGCTTGGTTTGCTTTGGGTGAAAATTTAAATTTTAATCAACTTATATCTTTTATTATATTGGTGATCAGTGGAGTTTTGGCATCGATACATATAGGAAAATTTAAAATTACTTTTTCAAAAGCTTTGGGATTAATGATAGCTTCAACCTTATTGTTTGCAATTTATGCAGTTGTCTTCCGTTATATAACAACCATGGCTATGAATTTTATAAGTGCTTTTGTGTGGTTACATATATTAACAGCAATTTGGGCAGTACCATTATTTTTAATTAAAAAATTTAGACAAGATTTCATTAGTGAGACAAAAAATATTAAAAGTGGCTATTTGCTATGGATTGTATTAATAATTGCGGTTTTGGATAGCTTGGGAATCTTGTTCAATTTTAAAGCTTTATCATTAGGGCCAGTAGCTTTAGTATTTGCTATGGAAAGTTTTCAAGCAATATTTGTATTCATCATAGTAATGTTATTAACTTGGTTAGCCCCTAAAATAATTAAGGAAAAATTTGATTTTAAAAATGGATTATTGAAAGCAGTGGCTTTAATTTTAATGGTGGTGGGGATTGTGATTTTAAATTTAAATTAAATTTTTAATAATAATAATTTATTTATTTGTAATATATGAAAAAAAGATATTGGTTTATTTTAATAATAAGTTTAATGACGTTAATTTTGGTTGGTTGTAATAAAAATAATTATAACGGGTTTGAATATAATGGACCGATTAAAATAACTGTAAATATGCTTTTAAAAAGCCCAGCTTTTTTAGATGATGAAAAAATACCAGTTAAATATAGTTGTGATGGAATTAATGTTAATCCAAAATTACAAATTTTTAGAGTGCCGGATGGTGCTGAGAGTTTGGCATTAATTGTTGATGATGTAGATGCAGTGGCAAAAGAATGGGTGCATTGGTTGGTTTGGAATATTAATCCAACTACTAGAAAAATTGAAGAAAACAGTTTACCATTGGGTGCTTTGGAGGGAGTGAATGATTTTAATGTAGTTGGTTGGAGTGGTCCGTGCCCGCCAGAGAAACAACATAAATATAATTTTAAATTATATGCCCTAGACACGATGCTAAATCTGGATGAGTTTAGTCGTAAAGATGATTTAATGCTTGCTATGGAGGATCATGTAATTCAACAAACTGTTTTATCTGGCTATTATGAAAAAGAACAATAGAGCAATGATATTTGACAAAATATTTAGTTTGTGATAATATTTATTTAACCCAAGTAAGTTTAATGGCTACTGTTAATTTAATTTTATTAGATTAACAGAGGAAAGTCCGGACACCCTTTTCATTAATTTGAATTGTCATGGTAGTCCCATTAAGTGGGACCGGGTATAAGCAATAGAACAAGAAGTCTACGATCGTAATTTTTTGTTTATCAATTGCAAAACCTAGGGAAAGTGCAACAGAAAATAAACTACCTTTCACAAACCATGTGAAGGGCAAAGGTGAAAATGTGAGGTAAGAGCTCACACTTGATTATGGTGACATAGTCTCGAGGTAAACCCTACCTGGTGCAAAAGCGAGTTTGGTTGCTTGCTTAGATAGATGGTCGTTGGTTAAAATTATTTTATAATTTTAATTTACAGAATCCGGCTTATAGCTTGCTTGGGTTATTTATATAAATAATATCTGATATTTAATATCTGCGAATGAAATGAGCAAATATTTTTTATTGTAGGCTATAATTAGAATATTGGATATTAGAAATTGAATATTATTTTTTATAATACTATTTTAGTTAATATGAAAAAAGCAGAAATAGTTTTTTCTTCTATCATGGTGCCAATTGATTATATACTATTAGTGTTGGCTGGATTGTCAGCATATTTTTTAAGGTATTCAGATGTTTATGCCACCAACATTAGAGAGGTGGTTTTTAGTTTATCCTTATTTGATTATAGTAAATATATATTTTTGATAGCAATAGTTTGGTTGATAATTTTTGCTTTACTGGGTATTTATACTATGCGACCTGGTAGAAAAATATTTAGTATGTTGAGTGAAGTTTTCTTAGGATGTTCCATGGGTGCCTTAATTGTAATTTTAGTTTTTTTCTTTTCTCGGGAGTTATTTTCTTCAAGGTTTATTATTTTGGCGGGTTGGGGGTTATCAATTTTATATATTAGTTTAGCCCATTTAATTATTAGAGGGATTCAACGTTGGTTTTACAAGAATAGGGTTGGTGTACATAGAATAATATTTGTTGGTGGTGATAAAACCAGCATGTTATTAGAAAATGAATTTGAAAATAATTTAAAATTAGGTTATCAAATAGTTTATCGAAGTGATAAAGTCGATGAGACTTTGATAGAACAAATTAAGGTTTTAGTTGCTGAGGATAAAGTTGATGAAATTATTCAAGCTGATCCAAATTTTAGTAGACAACAAACTTTAGAATTAATTGAATTGGCCAATGAGTATCATTTGGAATTTAAATATGCAGCTGATTTACTGGGTGCCAGGAGAACCAATATCGAAATACATACAATTAATGGTATTCCGGTAATTGAAATTAAAAAAACACCTTTGGATGGCTGGGGTAAGGTTGTTAAAAGATTATTTGATATAATTGGAGCTATATTTTTCTTAATTTTATTTTCACCAATATTTCTAATTGTACCTCTTTTGATTAAAATGGATTCCAAAGGGCCGATAATTTATAAAGATTTACGAGTAGGTGCTAAGCGTAGAAAATTTTATTTATATAAATTTCGTTCGATGATAGATAGGGCGGATGAATTAAGAGACAAATTAATGGAACAAAATGAACGAGCTGATGGACCTTTATTTAAAATAGGACATGATCCACGGATTACTAAAATAGGTAAATTTATTAGAAAAACTAGTATTGATGAATTTCCTAATTTTTGGAATGTATTAACTGGAAAAATGAGTTTGGTGGGTCCGCGACCACATCGACCAGAGGAAGTTGAAAAATATCAACAACATCATAAAAAATTATTAAATATTAAACCAGGGATTACTGGTATGGCGCAAGTGTCTGGTCGTTCAACTTTGGATTTTGAAGCTGAGGTTAAATTAGATACTTTATATATAGAGACATGGTCATTATGGTTAGATATTATTATTTTACTAAAGACGCCCTTAGTACTAATTAAGTTTATTGATTAATAAGGTATGTTATTTGACATAATTTATTAATTTATGATAATTTAATTAAAAGCATTAAATTGGTAAAATAAAAATAAAAAACTAAAACAAAAATTTAAAACTAAAAATGGAGGGAAGGTGAAGAAGCTTGGATTAAAGTACGCTTGGATGAATTCGAATTGTCAATGGATTTACTGTTCATTTTATATGGACAGATTGTTTATTCTATTTAAAAGTCTTCTAATAAGAAAACTTAGTCGTTGAATTTGAAGTTAATTAAAAATGGAGAATGTATGGAATCTGATTCATTAAAGTTGTGGAAAGCCGGAGATTATGAAATTGCGATCGTTAAAGTCATAAAACCGGGAAAGCCATTTAATGGCAAAGCTTGTGAAGAAATAGTAGTTCAAAAAGTTTTACCTGGTGTTAATGAGCTTAGAATGAGCTTGTATTCGAACGAATTTGTCGAAGTCGCAGTGGAAAATCTTTTTCCTTTTCAAGGTGAAATTAATTAATCTAAAAAGGAGTATACATGGCGTTGAATGTTTGGCAGGCTGAAGGCTATGAAATTGCAGAAGTTGATGTTTTGGGTGAGGCCGGAGTCATCGGAGAAGAAGTTGTTTGTGAAATAGAAGTGAAAAATCTTTTAGAGGGAGCGAATATTTTTAAATTTGAAAAACCTTTGGAAGTTGGGGATATCCGTAAAGTTGCGAAGGGCAACATTATTCCTGTTCACTTTAAAAAATAAAAAAATAAACAGCTTAAAAGCCGAGTAGTTATGCTAATCGGCTTTTTTTATTTATTAAGAATTAGGTAGATATTTTCTAAGTTAAGAGTTATTTTTTCTTACTGTCTTTTTTGGGTTCGGTTGATTTTTTATTTTGCACATAATTAACAATTTTATCAATACCGGTCACCACTAGACCAACATAATTAGCCGCATTATTAAGATTAATTTTAATGGTTTTAAGAATATCATCAAGAGCATCTATTTTTTTCTTGATGGATTTAGTCATATCATAGGCGTTGCGGATGACAGCGATGATATAATAAAGTATCCAGCAAGTAAAAGCAGTTAACATAATGGCGCAAATAGCCAACGTGTAAAATAATATATCTTGTGATGAATTTAACATAGGGGTTTAAATTAGTTGATATTAAAAAATAGCTTCTAATTTAATTATACACCATTTGGAATTTTTGGGGAATATGTTATAATTTAAAACATAGAAGTTTGAATATTGAATATAAATATTATGTTAGGAAATCAACTAGAGATAAATAATAATATAAATGAAACTAAAGCTAAAACTCCATTTTTTAAAAGGGGTATTTTTATATATATCAGTATAATTTTAGTAATTATAAGTTTTAGTGCAGGAGTAATTTTTGGTGATAGAAATAATAAAATTAAAATTACTTCGGTGGCTGGTGAAACTCAGCAAGGTGAATTATTGAATAAAGATACAGTCATACCTGAATATTTAAGTCGTGATGTAGACTTTAAGGTTTTTTGGCAAGCTTGGAATTTAATTCAAGAAAAATATGTGGAAAAGCCAATCGGTGAAACTCAATTATTTTATGGGGCCATGAATGGTATGTTAAACAGTTTAGGTGATCCATTTTCTACTTTTCTGGAGCCTAAAGTAGCCGAAGAATTTACGGATGAGTTATCCGGTAAATTTGAAGGGGTTGGTATGGAAATTGGTTTGCGCAACGATGTTTTAACTGTAATTAGTCCTTTAGTTGGCACACCGGCAGAAAAAGCTGGTATAAGAGCGGCTGATGTTATTACAGAAATTGATGGTGTTAGTACAGAAGGCATTGATTTATATGATGCAGTTAATAAAATTAGAGGCGATAAGGGCACCGTAGTTACTTTTAAAATATATCGAGCTAAGACGAATGAGTTTTTAGATATTCAGGCAACTCGAGATGTTATTAAGGTAGTAAGTGTTGAATATAAAATTTATAGGGCAGAAGATTTTGAAATTTTAGGTGATAAAAAAATTAGTTTGATTAAAATAACTAATTTTAATTCAGATACTGCTGGGCGTTTTAAAGAGGCAGTGCAAAAAGTTATTTTAGATAGTCCTGATGGTTTAATTTTAGATTTAAGAAGTAATCCAGGTGGTTATTTAGATTCTTCAATTGAGATAGCTGATTATTGGTTAAATAAAGGTGATGTAGTGGTTAAAGAAAGTTTTTCTGATAAACCGGAAGAACTTTATTTAGCTGAGAATGATGCAGTTTTAGGTAATTTTAAAACAGTGGTGTTAATTAATGGAGGTTCAGCCTCAGCATCAGAAATTGTATCGGGGGCATTACAAGATTTTAATAAAGCGGTAGTTGTTGGAGAGAAATCGTTCGGTAAAGGTTCAGTTCAGGAGTTGATTGATTTAGACGATGGTTCAGCAATTAAGATTACCATTGCACGCTGGTTGACTCCCAATGGACGAATTATTGACAAAGAAGGAATAATGCCTGATATTGAAGTAGAGATGACAGAAGAAGCTTATAATAATTTTTTAGATCCACAATTGGATAGAGCAATTGAGTATTTTGTTGAATAGTAGATTAAGTTAGGATTTATTATAATAATTACGAGGTAAATTTGCTTGTTCATAATTATTAATAATAGCAGTTTATCATGGGATCCTTCGTCGCTTTGAGGCTCCTCAGGATAGATTGAGTAAAAACACAACTATGCAAATAATCTTATTACAAGACGTTAAGAGTTTTGGTAAAAAAGGAGAAATCAAAAATGCGGCTGACGGCTATGCTTTGAATTTTTTATTACCTAAAAAATTAGCTGTTAAGGCTACAGAACAAAAAATTGAAATTTTGGAAAAACAATTACAAAAAAATGAACAAGTGATTACTAAATCAACCGCGGAAAACGAAGCTGTAATTGCTAAATTGAAAGGAGTTAAATTGGAATTCAAAGACAAGGTTTCAGCTGGTGGTAAATTATTTGCGGCAATTAATGAAAAAAAGATTATAGCTAAATTAAAGCAAGAAAAGAAAATTGAACTTAAAGAAAAAAATATTAAATTAGCCAAACATTTGAAAGATTTAGGTGAACACGAAGTGTTGATTGATGTTGGTGATAATTTAAAGACAAAAATTATAGTTAAAATTATTGAAGATAAATAATATGAATAGTAAATATATTTTTGTAGTTGGAGGAGTAATGTCATCTGTTGGTAAGGGGGTGGCAGCGGCTTCTATTGGTAAGATTTTACAATCTAAAGGTTATGGTGTCGCCAACATTAAAGCTGATATGTATGTGAATATAGATGCGGGCACGATTCGTCCGGCAGAACATGGGGAAGTTTTTGTGGGTGAAGACGGTGTGGAAGCTGATCAGGATTTGGGTAATTATGAAAGATTTACTAACCAAATATGTACTTTGGATAATTATATTACAACGGGACAAGTATACCAGGAAGTAATTCGTCGGGAAAGAAATTTGGAATATGATGGAGAAGATGTGGAGGTAGTACCAGATATTCCCAAAGAAATAATCCGTCGTATTAAAAAATGTCAAAAGAAAAATAAATCAGACATAACTATTGTTGAAATTGGTGGCACGGTCGGTGAATATCAAGTTTTATTATTTTTGGAAGCAGCGCGTATGATGAAAGCTAAATCCCCAGAAGATGTTTTTACTATTTTAGTAAGTTATTTACCAACACCTAAATTATTAGGTGAGCAGAAATCTAAGCCAACTCAACATGCTATTCGGACATTGAATTCAGCTGGTATTCAGCCAGATTTTATTTTATGTCGCGCCGATAAAATGACAAACAAAGGCGTTAAAGAAACTATTAGTAATGTATGTAGTTTGCCCCAAGAAAGAATTATTTCAGCGCCAGATGTTTACTCAATTTATGATATACCAGTTAATTTTGAAAAAGAAAATTTTGGAGATGTTATTTTAAAAGCTATTGGCTTAAAACCCAAGAAGAAAAATATGCAAGATTGGGCAAAATTGGCCACTAAAATTAAAAAAATAAAAAAAGAAATTACCATTGGTATTGTTGGTAAATATTTTAATTCAAAATCTTGTCGGGATACTTATATTTCGGTAATTGAATCCATTAATCATGCGTGTTGGCAGCAAAATTTAAAACCAAATATCTTATGGTTGGATTCGGAAAGATATGAAAAAAATAAAAAAGAGTTAAAAGAATTAGATAAAGTTGATGGTATTATTGTGCCTGGTGGTTTTGGTAAGCGGGGGACCGAAGGTATGATTTTGGCTGCCGAATATGCACGAGTTCATAAAATACCTTATTTTGGTTTATGTTTGGGGATGCAAATTTTAACAATTTCTTTTGCACGTTTTGTAGCAAAATTAACTGGGGCCAATTCAACTGAATTAGATGCTGAAACAAAGCATCCAGTCATTGCCACAATGGAAGAACAAAAACAATTAATTGCTGATAAAAATTATGGTGGGACTATGCGTTTAGGGGCCCAACCGGCTAAATTGATAAAAGGTAGTTTGAGTTATCAAGCATATAAACAAGAAAAAATTTCTGAACGTCATCGCCATCGCTATGAATTTAATAATAAATATAAAGATAGATTAGTTAAGGCTGGTTTACGTATTGGTGGAGTAAATACTAAACGAGATTTGGTAGAAATTGTAGAAGTTAAAGATCATCCGTGGATGGTGGGGGTGCAATTTCATCCGGAATTTAAATCACGGCCATTAACACCACAGCCGTTGTTTCGGGAGTTTATAAAAGCAGCTAGTAAAAATACAAAAATAAAATAATAAAAATTATATTTTACAAGGATGTTTATTTAAAGGCGTCTTTTTTTTTGCTTTTTAATATATACTATTGACCTTTTCTCTAATATATTGTAGGATAAAATAAACAACAAAAATAAAGAAAACTAAAATAAAATAAATAAAATCAGCTTAAATTTGACTAATATCAAGTTTGAGCTAGTAAATATTAATATTTAGGAGGAAAGATTTTTTATTGGTTTTTATGAATTATTTTTTTATTTGTAAATTAACTAAAAGTAAACTAACCAAACACAATGGGAGGGTTGTGTAAGATTTTAATTGTTGGTTGAAATTTAAGTTAAACTAAAAAATGAGGTTAAAAATGAAAAAATATACCTTTTTGTTGGTATCAATGTTCATGGTAATGATAGTCTTCGTTGCCTGTGACAATGATAAAATGTCGGTAGGGAGCAACAACCAAATGGATGTTGCCTCTCTAAATTCAGCTGAAGAAATTCAGCAGTATTTTGAAGAGTTTAATTATCCGAAGAATCCCGAGGACTACCAGCGCCAGTTTTATGATGGTATACCTCGAACTCAATTGACCGCCGATCAAATAACTGCTTATGAGCAGGTCCTAAATAACCAAATTGAAGAATTATACCAAACATTGGTAAATCCAGCAGAAACCGGTTTAGCCAAAACGTCAACAATAACTTCTGATTATTACTTCTATGTGAACACCTATAAGCCCTGGGATGATAATGATTTTCAATTGGCTTATCAAATTTGGGGGCCAATGCTTGATTGGGAAAGCGAAAATATTGCTCAATCAGTAATGGCTTTAATGCGGCCAACCCCAGTCGTTTCGGGAAATTGGAATACCAACACTGAGTATATGGATTACACCGCTGATGTAATTGAATGCCGAAACTTTTTATTAACATATGCGGCGAATTCCGGTATTTCAGCCTTAATGCCCAGTACTTCGGCCTATCCACCAGCAGGTACTGGTGGCGGTGATGGAGAACCCGTGCTTTTAGGTGGTGGCACTACAATGTTAGCTAAAACTAACGGTGTTGAAGGAATACTTACTGTATTACCAGGTTATGTGTATTCAAATTTAAATCCTGATTTCGAAACTTGGGGAGCTTATCCTTATGCCTGGAATATTTCTATAAATGCTCCTTATAACATTCCGGCAGATTGGAATCTTTATTATGCCAGTGATGATGTAATGCCTTGGACATATGACGCCAGTTATGGTTTATCAACTAGGCTATATCTTAATCGTAATACAGGAAGAAACTTAGCTAGTGCTTATTTTGAACTGCCTGCGGAACATCAAGAACAGGGCCTTTGGTCTGCTGGAATAAGTTTTGGTGGCAATGATCAAGACATTATGATGGTTCTTGTAGTTACTTGGTTCGATTTTGCGGATCAGATTATTTTAACTGAAGCTAGACAAATATTAACAGATGGTCCGTTTGTGGATCAATCTATGGTAGATGTTATGGTTAGTGAAAAGCCAAAATATGTTCGTTTTGATCTTTTCCAAGAAGGCGGACAGACCAGAAATTATGTTTATGTTGATAATTTATGGTTAAGATCACCAGTAGGTGATGTGTCGCTACCGGTAATATTGGCCGATGACATTAGTGCCACTTTCAATGGTGTAAACTATGTTTTTTGCGAATGGGAAACATGTAGCGAAATTGATAATGCAGGATTCAAACTTTTCTACCGGGATGCCAGTAATCAAATAACATTAGTTAGTAATGATTTTGTTCCTGGTCTTGGAAATGATCCTTACGGACAACCATATTCACATAATTTTTATATGCTTACCGCGGCTTATCAATACATGGTAAGTCAAGGTGATTTGTATGTTTTTCTGGGTGCACAGAGTTATGGTGGCGCTTGGGAATATTATGAAAATCAGGGTGATATGGTTGGTTGGTAAATGTTCTATTTAAGTTAAATAAATAAATTTCTTAAAATTCTAAAAAACACAGCAGGGACTGAATTAATCGGTCTCTGCTTTTTTAATTGTTTTAATGTAATATAATTAATTAGATGCCCCAGCGGGGTGTCTCTACTGAATGAAACATTAAATATTGATTTATTCAAGTAAAAATGCTATATTATTATTAATGAATTTGATCAAATCTATTTTAAAAAAACTTAATAATTCAATAACTGGTGGCGCTATTGTAATAGCGATTTTTTCTATTTTGGCTAAGTTGTTGGGTTTGGTGCGGGATAGATTGCTGGCATCCACTTTTGGTGTGGGTGATATTTTAGATGCCTATTATGCGGCGTTTAAATTGCCGGATTTGATTTTTAATACCTTGGTTTTGGGAGCACTAGCAGCTGCTTTTATACCAATATTTATTTCGTTAAAACAAAAAGATAATAATAATGGAGAGTTTAATCACTGGCAACTATCAAGTGCTGTGATGAATATTATTTTTATAGCTATGGTTATTTTGGGCGCTATTGTTTTTGTTGGTGCTAATAAATTAGTATCTTTAATTGCGCCTGGATTTAGTGGTGAAAAATTAATGTTAACAATTCAGTTAACCCGAGTGATGCTATTAAGTATTTTGTTATTTGGTGTTAGTAATGTGTTGTCGGGAATTTTACAGTCGCTTAAAAAATTTACTATGTTTGCTTTGGCAGCGGTGATGTATAATTTAGGGATAATTTTTGGGATTGTGTGTTTGGTAAAAACGTTGGGACCAATTGGTTTGGCTTGGGGAGTCGTAGTGGGTGCCGGTTTACATTTATTAATACAATTACCAGCAGTTATTAAAGCTGGTTTTAAATGGCAACCAGTTTTAGGCTTAAGACATAAAGCGGTGCAGCAAATTGGTAAATTAATGTTGCCACGAACTTTGGGTTTGGCAGCTGGACAAATTAATCAAGTGGTGATTACCATAATTGCTTCAACTTTAATTTCCGGTTCATTGGCAGTTTTTAATTTAGCTTTTAATTTACAAAGTGTGCCCATTGGAATTTTTGCAGTCTCATTAGCGATTACGGCTTTTCCGGCGATGAGTGAGAGTTTCAGTCAGCAAGATAAGGGTAAGTTTTTAGAGCGTTTTTCAATTACGGTGCGACGAATTTTATGGTTAGTAATTCCGATGTCAATTTTTATGATTGCCTTACGAGCGCAGATTGTGAGATTGGTTTTGGGTGCGGGTCAATTTGATTGGCAGGATACGGTGTTGACGGCAAATGCTTTGGGTGTTTTTGCAATTTCTTTATTTGCCCAAGGTTTGATTCCATTATTAGCGCGAGCGTTTTATGCCTTTCAAAATACTAAAATTCCTGTTATTATTAGCTTAATTTCAGTAAGTGTTAATATTGTTGGTTCAATTATATTAGCACCAAAATTTGGCGTAATCGGTCTAGTTATCGCTTTTACAGTAGCTAGTATAATTCAGGTAGTTTTATTATTAGTGGTTTTAAGACAAAAAATAGGACATTTAGATGAAAAGAAAATAGTACTTTCAGCAATTAAAATAATTACAGCTACTATTGGTGCGGTGATATGTTTACAAGTTACGAAATATATAGTCGGCAATGCGGTGGATATGCAAACTTTTATAGGCGTGTTGACTCAGTTTGTAACAGCTGGAGTAGTTGGAAGTTTAGTTTATTTTATATTAAGTTGGGTGCTGAGGAGTGAGGAAATTAAAAAACAAGGAACAATTAACAAAGAACAAGAATAAAATAATATAAGAATAAAATATTATTTAAAAATAAGAATCATTTTTATTTATATATAATATTAAATATCTAATTTCTAGTATTTTATTAATTAAGGATATTGGATACTGGATATTAGATATTATTTATTTTATGAGGAACATTCGTAATTTTTGTATTATTGCACATATTGATCATGGAAAATCAACTTTAGCTGATCGGCTTTTGGAATTGACTCATACAGTGGAAAAAAGAAAAATGAAAGCGCAGTTATTGGATCAAATGGAATTGGAAAGAGAGCGGGGGATTACGATTAAATTACAACCAGTAAGAATGTTGTATCAATATAAAAATTCACAAGAATATATTTTGAATTTAATTGATACACCAGGACATGTAGATTTTACTTATGAAGTTTCTAGATCATTGGCAGCAGTGGAAGGTGCCCTGTTGGTAGTTGATGCGACGCAGGGTATTCAGGCACAGACGTTAGCTAATTTATATTTGGCCATTGATCAAGGTTTGGAAATTATTCCGGTGTTAAATAAAATTGATTTACCAGCTTCAGACGTACCTAAAGTTAGTCAAGCGGTGATGGATTTAATTGGCTGTAAGCAAGAAGACATTTTATTAGTGTCAGCTAAAACTGGTGAGGGTGTTGAAAAAGTTTTAGAAGCCATTGTAGAAAAAATACCTGAACCGGTAAGTAAGAAATCTGAAATAGGACGAGCTTTAATTTTTGATTCAAGATTTGATGATTATAAAGGTGTAATGGCCTATGTCAGAGTTATGAATGGTAGTTTGGCTGCTGACGACAAGGTTTATTTTATTGGAGCTAAAGCTAAAAGTGAGATTGTAGAAGTGGGTTATTTTACGCCAGTAATTAAAAAAGCAGATAAATTAAATGAAAATGAAATTGGTTATGTCGTTACGGGTGTAAAACATATTGAAGATTGTCGTGTGGGGGATACCATAGCTAAAATACAAGGAGCTATTAATAAAGAACAAGATTATAAAAAATTGGCCCTGGCGGGTTATAAAGAAGTGCGACCAATGGTGTTTGCTGGTATTTTTTGTAAAGAGGGAAGTGATTACCAACATTTAAGAGAATCTCTAGAAAAATTAAAATTAACAGATGCTTCTTTGGTTTATGAACCTGAAGCTAGTGCGGCGTTAGGTTTTGGTTTTCGTTGTGGTTTTTTAGGACTATTACATTTAGAAATTATTCAAGAAAGATTACATCGTGAATATGATTTAGATTTAATTGTGACCGTACCGTCAGTGGCCTACAGAATTAAAAGTCAAAAATCAAAAATTACAAGTCAAAAATTGGAAGCTGAAAGTAATACAGGAGGATATCGGGTTATTCATTCACCGCAAGAATTACCTAATGCTGGAGAGATTGAAGAAGTTCTAGAGCCGTGGGTTAAGGCGGATGTAGTTACGCCCAAAGAATATTTGGGAGTGATTATGGAATTAGTTCAAGATAAACGTGGACTTTATAAAAATACAGAATTTTTGAGTCAGGATTCAGTAATTTTGCATTATGAATTACCATTGAGTTCTATTCTAGTTGATTTTTATGATAAACTTAAAAGTGCCAGCAAGGGCTATGCTACTTTAAATTATGAAATAGCTGATTACCGACCAGCTGAAGTCGAAAGATTGGATTTATTAGTAGCTGAGGAGCCAGTAGAAGCTTTGGCAACGATTGTGTATAAAGACCAAGCTTATAAAGCTGGTAAAAAAATAGTTGAAAGTTTAAAAAAGATTTTACCTAGGCAGATGTTTGAAGTTAAAATTCAAGCGTGTACTAATTATCAAAATAGTGGTAAGAATAAAGGTGGTAAGATTATTGCTTCGGCTAAAATTCCAGCGATGCGTAAAGATGTGACGGCTAAATTGTATGGTGGTGATGTAACGCGTAAAAGGAAATTATTAGAGAAACAAAAAAAAGGTAAAAAGAAAATGAAGTCATTGGGGCGAGTTGATATTCCAGCTGAGGCTTATATGGCGGTGCTGAAGAAATAGAGAAAAATCATGAATTATGAATCACGAATTAAGAATAAAGATATTGAAAATTAGATATTATTTAATAAAAAAAGCCGCGCACTAGGTTTAGTGGCGGCTGGAGAGAGAAGTATTATTTCACTTCTCAAATCTGATATTCCGAAAACCCAAGGTTTCCATTTCTTCTTTGAGTAAGTCAGGAAAATGTAAAACCTTAATGTCTGGTAATCGTATTAGAGCTGCTAATCTGGCACTCGCATAAAGATTGATAAGAAATTGTGCTTGTTCTTTTTTAATGTCATCTGAAGCATTTCTATAACGATTCGTCGCGATAAGATGTAAATCTGACATTTTTAAATCTTTTGTAGAATAAGTATCTTCTCCATATTCAAATATTATATCCGATGTTTCTTTCATAAATTCCTCCAAATATTAGTGATTTTTTAGCGAATTTTTGTTTTAATAGTTTAATTTAGTTTAGTAGATTGTGGTGTTAGTGTCAAGTAAATTCATTTAAACATCTAAATATGTAAACATTCAAACATGAAAACATAAGAAATTAAAAATTGATTTATAATTTGTAATTTATAATTTATAATTTTGTACCCTATGTTATTCAGTAGTAAAAAAATGAAAAAATATAAGAAGATTTTTGCCATTTTGATGGTTTTGGCAATGGTATTATTTACTGTGGCTTTGGCTTTTTAATTATTATTAATAATTATTAACGGGCATGAAAAAATATAGTAGTAGTTCATTTTGGATAAGATTAATTAATTCAAAAATTTTTATGATTTTGGTTATTTTTTTAATTATCGGCGTAGGTTATGCTATCTATGGTGAGTTAAATAATCAGGGATTAATTAAAAGCAATATTGGAAACTTGGAAAAAGAAAGAGTTGTTTTGGAAAATGAAAATATAAATTTAGTTGAGCTGTTGGCATATTATAAAAGTGATGATTATATTGAAACAGAAGCGCGCCAAAAATTGAATATGGCACGGGTGGGTGAACATGTCGTAATTGTGCCAGATAATCAAAATTTAA
>Ga0066639_10002004_pt1 | contig 17965 bp, 16 predicted proteins | sample CryGeyCG2114_010_2_FD_59504 | JGI IMG/M metagenome (GOLD analysis project Ga0066639, IMG submission 59504) | Groundwater microbial communities from aquifer - Crystal Geyser CG10_big_fil_rev_8/21/14_0.10 | ecosystem: Environmental > Aquatic > Deep subsurface > Groundwater | place: USA: Utah...
CCTGCTCGCCCTCGACGTTTACAGCGATTATCTTTCGCTCGTAAGCGACTACTGCAACGAATTCCTTGGCCAAATTCCGGCCGCGGGATACGGTGCCAACACTCGTATCGGGGGGTACGAAGAGGCGAGGGGAACTATTAACATCCTCCCTTCGGGCGTCTACGACGATCGATAGAACCTTCGCCAAACGGCAATCGCCGGCGGTTTCAAACCCGCCGGCGATCTTTTTATACCTGTAGTTAAAAAACTACTGCACCTCAACCAACTCCACCTCAAAGATGAGCGTGGCGTTCGCTGGGATGACGTCACCCACGGCCTGGTCACCATAGGCGAACTGTGGCGGCACGATGAGGCGGCGCTGGCCGCCTTCTTTCATACCAATGAGACCTTCGTCCCATCCACGGATAACTTGACCGGCACCAAGCGTGAACGTGAAGGGCTGGCCATGTCGCGATGAGGCATCGAAGACGGTGCCTTCAGGAAGCATACCGACATAGTTTACGGTCACTTGGCTTCCTGCGGTTGCTTCCGCGCCTTCTCCGACGGATACATCAGATATAGTCAAGTCATTCGGGAGTTCATTGGGGAGTTCTGATTGGTTCATCATCAAGGGGTCTTCAGTGGATAATGCGTCGTCTTCAGCAGCTTGAAACGGCGCGAAGATATTCGGGCCGAAGAAGAGCATGCCGATGGCGACTACGACGGCAAGTGCTACAGCTATGCCGGTCGCGGTGATGTGGGATTTTTCCATACGTATATATTACGGTTTAGCCGATTGTTGCCAGTATATCACTCCGCAAGTCCTCAATCGTCTCTTGTACAGCGCTGTCGGCATCAGGGACGCGCTCCTGCAAGAATGCCATGACATCCTCTTCTGAGGAGTTTCGCTCGAGGAGTGCATCAAAGTCCTCTTTGGTCTTCTCATCCATGCGCTCGATGAGTCTCAGTATGGAGCCATGGAATACGAGGTCGCCAAGGTCGAGCAGGATTTCTTCTTGGGCTTCAGGTGGAAGCTGCGCGATATCGAGCGCTTTCAGAATGTCGGTGGTGTCAGGTTTAGTCGTCATGGTCAATTAATGAGTTTTCGGGAGAACTGATCTGGATTGGCAACCGGCAGTGGCTCGCTCATGGTTGCTGGGTCGAGCACATCATCAATGAGTTCTGCTTGGCCATCAATGTTTGAGTTCCACGCGCGCATATATTCGGTCGCTCTGCCGAATTCATCGTACCGCACATCCTTAAAGAGCACTGTGCTATTCGGGTGACCAGTGACATATGCTCGAGCAAGCTCAGAGGACTCGGTTGCTGTACCACCATATGCCACTTGATATTCTGCACCACTCTCAGAATGTTGCCACGTGTAGCGGGCGGGTTCAGTGGCGTCGATCTCTACTCCATGACTATTTACTAGCGGTTCAGTATGGATAGGTTCAAGACTTGCAGGAGCATCACCCCTCTCCTCAAGCGATCGACCGATGATATCATCGGGAGGACGTTGGCTTAGCTGAGCACCTTCGACAATAGTCTCACTATCATAGGTTCTTTCCTCCAGCGATCTTCCAATCGGTTCATGGGACGTGGCTTCAAACACCTCAGTTTCTTCCACGAGCGATGCATTAGTTGCTTCTTCTTGTGGCAATAGGGTCTCATCAGTTTGAGCCGTTGGTTCAGTATTAGGTGATGTTTCCTGCTCCGCAGCGACGGTCTCTAGCGCAGGAGACGCTGGCTGGTCAAGTGTGGTGTTCTCACTTGTGAGAGGTCCTAGTGGGCGTGGGCCAGAGCGATTAAAGAGCGTATGTGCCTCGCCGTCGCGCTCAAACACAAGCTCACCCTGCTCGTTTATGGAAAGCGAGTCGCCCTCGTACATAATACGGCTGCCATCACCGAGCACGGTGCCGTCTGGGCCACGTACTTCGCCTGAGAACCCGAACGCCTCACCAAGTACGTGTGGGTGCCGTTCGAGAATCATGCGTTCAAGGTCAGTGGCGTTCGTGAGATCGAGCTCACCAGCATCATTCGTGTATTTCTCTGTAAGTTGCTCCTGAAGTTCGTCAAACATCGTGTCGGCGCTGTCGGTTTCGGCCGCTTCGTTGGCCATGGATTCCGGTGATTGTGGCTCAAGCTCATGGATTTGATAGCCGTTCGTGCTGCTTGCGTCGTTTGTAATATAAGGCTGCGGGTCGCCTTCAGCTGGGTCGTACCAGAGGTTCCCGGACTCGTCAAAGTAGAACTGGTCGCCAGAGTGTACGAGCATGCCCTTTTCGCCGAAGACCTCCGAACCCATTTCGCGTGAGATGACGTTGGGATGCGACTCCATGAAATGGCGGAGTGCGGGCGATGCTTGCTCAATCTGCTCTGGCGTCATGGTCTCTTGAACCTGGGCTCGAAGCTCAAAGAATGCACTGTCAGTTCCTTCACCTGGAGAGTCGATAACACCGCGCGCCATGATCTCACTGGGAACGAGTGCTTCCTCGGCAGGTAGTTCCTCCGCCCCGGAATCCGTCTCGACTTCAGAGTCGTCAGAAGCTGCAGTTTCCGATTCGTGTACTGGATCCTGCTGGTCTGCCTGCTCAACAAAAGTTTCATTCGCTGATTCTGAAGGAACAGGCCCATCGGTATCAATTTGCTGAGCGGCTTGCTGAACGGCCTCACTTCCACCAAGCGAAGCGTACAATGCGGCACCGCTCCCAAGAGCTGCGGCACCGCCACCTAATAGCGCAGCAACTATTTCAATGGTTCTCTGTTGGCGTGCACGTGAGGACGCGTTTCCCCTGGCAAAAGATTCTTCTTGCCATTTTAACTTCAACCCTTTTTGGTTCCTCTTTGCGTGCCGTAAATTTTGGTGCTTCCGTTCACCAACTGTTCCCTTGTACAGCTTACCAGCGCCATATCCCGCTGCCGTGCCAATAGCTACGCCAAACGTACCTCGCGCCGCACGTATTGCGAGGGAAAGGCCGACTCCGGCCGTGCCAATGCCCCCAAGTAACACCGTGCCGATAGCGGCTGAACTGACAATTCGTGTGGCGCGAATATAACTTTGCTTGCGAGCCTCAAGCTTTGCGGAGTCACGAGTAAATGCGCGTGCCATGCCTGATCCCGCTTTCTCGGTTGTCCACATATAGCCCTTCGGAAGCGCGAGAGCTGCTTTTCGCGCCCAGCCCGTTACTTTGCCAAAGGTCGTTTTTGACCGCGCATCGAGACCTTCCAGCCGCGCTGCTTGGCGTGCCTCCTCGGCGCGCATAACCGTGTCCTGGAAGGTAATGGCTTGTGCCTTTATTCTTTCGTAGTCGCTTCCCTTTTCATTCACGGACGCAGTAAGAGCTTCCCTCCACGTCTTGCGAGCCAAGTTGTACTTCTCCTGCAATTTTTGGGGCATGTCTTTTTTCAGGAAGCGAAGTGACGTGCTTTCGCGCCTGGCAATCCAGTCTTGATACTCACGCTCAACGGCAAGCATCGCTTCACGCTCTCTGGTAACAGCAAACTTCTCAGCAAATTCTTTGGCTCGGTTTTCACGTCGCTCTCTCTTTTGCTCTGGCGTTGGGCGACTCATGCTCTCGAGTTCCCGTACTCGTTCTCCTAGTTTTTTCTTTGCCTCACGTGGCGTTTGATCAACTTCCTGATCGCCGGTCAGCACCAGTTCCTCCTGCTCGTCAGCGCTCCTTCCTATGCTCAGGCCCTCCTTTGCCGCGCGTCCTCCAAGTACCAAGAACTGTGTCTGAAATGGAGTCATTGAGTCAATTTCCTTGCTGGTGTATCCCACGCTTTCGAGCATCTTCCTGTTTCTTATAGTTGTCTGACTGGGAGTTCCTCCAATCTGGTCTTCCACCCATTGCCTGTCTCCTTCGGAAAGATCCGGGATGATGTGCGGTTCTGCAGCAGATTCCATGGACGCGGCTCTCAGAGCGTTCATATCCATGATGCGCGGTCCCTCTTGTTCCTCTTGCCCTGGAAGTTTCGCTTCTTCTTTTGCTGGACCTCCTTCCTCCTTCTTCAAAAGCACCTCGTACTTTCTATCAAATCGCTTAGCTAGGGCGTACATCTGTCGCGCAATTCCTTTTCTCTCCTCGTCGTCTGCTGTGTTCTCGTACCTTTCTTTGAGTTGCTCAGCTATGTTAATTATTTTATCAAGTTCCTCGCCACTTGAAGAGTCAGTCCTGCCCATCTTCTGCAGCATTACATCAAAGCCTTCACGTCTGCCAAGCAGATACCGGTACTTGCCCTTTAAAGCTTCCTCAAAGAGCGCGAGCGCTTCCTCCTTTTCGATCTGTTGCTCGGACTGGGGAGTGTTGGATTGCCCCTTTTCGAGAGGTTGTTCTGTCTTTAGGTTTTCTACTTCCTTTGCTGGTACCATCTCCACTTCGCCACCTTTAAGGCGAACGCGAATATGTTCCTCATACTCGTCCCCTGACTCTGGTGTCGCTAAATAAGCACGCTCATCTTCGAATACCTCGCTTAGCGCGTGGCTCCCTCCAAACCGACTATTCCAAACGGCTCCCTCATTCGGCTCACTACCCTCCCCTTCAGTCTCCCCTCTCTTTTTAAGCGCCTTAGCCGCGTCCTCAAGCGTGTTATGAGTCTTCTCTTCCCATTCTTTTGGGGGTGGTGGTGGCTTGGGTCCTTTTTCACCAGGCATAGTACGAAAATAGGGCTAGCTAAGGTAACGGCTTTTTATAGCTGCCTCAATGGTAGCACGGTCGCGCCCGTAGGTAAGGGCTGAAAGCTCACGTAGGTCGTCCACCTGATCGAGATTGCCGTTCTCGGGCGGCAGCGCACGAATATTGAAGGGCTTTTGTGGCACGCCTCCAGCAAGCAAGCGCACGTAGGCATTATAGTTCTCGATGTTGATAAAGTCGGTGGCTCCGAATGTCGGCGCAAATTGCTTGCCAAAGAACTCGCCATCCTCCTGCCCAACACGGAAGACCGCCATGTTACCCACGTTACCGAATACAGCATCACGTGTGCGCTCTTCAACCTGATCAAGGAACTGGTGCGCCATCGTGAGCGAGAGCTTGTACTTGCGAGCTTCCGAAAGGATCGACGGGATAGAGTCGGTTGTGATGTTCTGGAATTCGTCGATATAAAGATAGAAGGGTGGGTAGTCAGCGCGTGGGTCGTCAGCTCGTGAAAGTGATGCCATAAAGAGCTTGCCAACAAGAATGAGACCAAGGAGGTTTGCGTTTCGTTCCCCCAAACGGCCCTTTGAAAGATTCACCAGGAGGATCTTCTTGGTGTCGATGACGTCACGGAAGTGGAACGATGAGTTCTGCTGACCGATAATCGGTCGCATGAAGTCGTTAGCCGTGAAGTCGTCAAACTTGTTCGTGATGTACGGCACGATGTTCTGGAGTGATGCCTCCCCTTCCGCCTTGGAGGCGATCTCTTGCCAGAACTGATTCACCACCGGGTTTTGGCTCCGGGCAAGCTTCATATTTCGGAACGAGGCGTTTGCAAGCACGCGTCCTATGTCCATCAAGGTCGAGCCGCTGTCCGGATCCTCCATGACCAGGAGCGTCGCGTTTCGGAAGTACTGCTCAAAGGCAGGACCCATGCTCTCGGGTACGTCGCCATAGAGGCGACGGAAGATGGCAAGGAGTTCGTTCACAATGAACGTCTTCTGTTCCGGGTGTTCTGGGTCGTACTCAAGGAGATTCAGACCAAACGGTCGTGCAAGGTTTGCAGGGTCGAAGTAGATCACATCCTCAAAACGTTCAGGGGGGATGGCTGCGAGTACGTCGAGAATATCGTTGCCGTGCGGGTCGATGAAGCAGACACCCTCCCCGTTCTGGATGTCCTGCTGAATGAGCGTCTTCATAAAGGAAGTCTTTCCTGTTCCGGTCTGCCCAATGACGTACATATGGCGCAGACGGTCTTGAAGCTCCATACGCACCTCGGTCGTGTGGCCACGGTAGGTGTTCGTGCCAAGTAGAAGTCCTTTACGGGGCAGTTCAAGGGGAGCTGGAGCGTCGGTGAAGCGCGACTGCTTCAGATGGGGCGACGACGTAATGCCCTGTGGTGGGAAGTGGTACAGGGTAGTGAGTTCACGAAGCGAGAACGGCAGTGCGATACTCTCCTCAAAGGCGCGGAAGGCAAGGTCCCGGAAGAAGCGTTGGCCAGCCTTAGGTGCTACGCGCTTCCACTCAAGCCGGTTGCCTGAAGGGTTTTCGTACTGATGGAATGCCGACTCAAGGTCGTCAATAATCTGCTTGGCGCGCGCAGGATCACGTGAGGAGACCGCAAGCCGCACGTTCATTGCGACGATGGGCGCAGAAAGCTTTTTCTCAACCTGTTCAATATCGCTCTGGTTCGCATTCGTCGAACGACGTTCGGCCTTCTTCTCGTCCTCCTTTTCCTTCGACTTGCCAAAGAGTGACTTTCCGATATCACGCATGGTTTCGCCCATGAACGTATCGGGGAGCCGAAGCGCATCGTGGCTGCGCTCACCATCGCGGAGCATGCCGAGGATACGCTTGAAGTGCTTAGTGTAGCGGTCACGTTGTGGCTCGATGATGAACTGAAGCGTTGCCCCTTCCTCTTCAGGAGCGATTTTTGCAAAAGCGTTCAAGAGCGAGTTCAGGGGATCATAGTCAAAGTCGGCATAGTCCTTAAGGGGAAGGACGGGAGGGTTGGCGAAGGTTGAAAACGAACCAAGTGAGGTGCCCTCCTGTACGAAAACGTTGTAGTCATTTGGTTGCGGGGTCAGGTGCGCGCCTGGAAAGATCGCCGCGACCTGCTTCTCAAAAAGCGTGCAGCGTGAGTTGGGCACGGCGGCATAGAACATGAGGTGCGTTCGGTCGACAGGCACGGAGAGTTCAAGCGAGAAGTAGGGCGGCTCACTGGCTGCCGCGTCCTCGACTGAGAGCATGCCGGCATAGAACTGCTCCATCGCGGATATGAGTTCACGAAGCGGCTTTGCGCGGTCCTGCTCTGCGCCGGTCTCGGGAAGCGATACCTCGTAGAGCGTCAGGTGAAGCGCCTTCCATTCAGGTTGCTTTTCAAGCCCCGCAGCCGGCATACCGGTAAGAACGTACTGCACGAGAAATCGATGAAAGTCGTCCTCCAGGTGCGGGTTGTTGAGCTTTTCAAGCACCGAGAAAGCATTCTTGATGCCCTTTTCCTGCATGATGCCCTGAAGTTCGGCCATCGTCTCATCATCGCTGTCTGGATCGAGTGGGAGCGCAAGCTCGTCGATCGCTGAGGATGAGAGCTGCATCTCGGGTGCTAGCAGGTTATCTGCAGACGCAGAGCGGTGCTCACGGATGCGCTCATGCGCAACCTCCTCGCGTGGACGCTCCTGCTTGAGCGCGGCAAGCTCACGCTCCTTCACGGCAATCTGCTCGCGCAAATATGCGAGTTCGTCCTCGGGGGTACTAACAGGATTTGTCGGTGCCTCAAGCGCCATTACGCTTGAGTATACCGTGCACGAGGCCCAGAACTAGTCGATGGCGCTGAAGACAGCGTTGATAAGTGCCAGGAGAATGGCAAAAAGGAGGGCAGCGAGGAATCCGGCAACCATCACGCCTGGTACGATCGCTGCGGCTAGCATGATGAGAAGTGCGTTCACGACAAGTGAGAATAGGCCGAGGGTAAGGATGGTGAGTGGCAATGTCAAAAGTGTAATGAAGGGCTTAATGAAAAGATTAATGATGCCAAGTACGACGGCAAGGACGAGCGCCCCTACGAGCGTCGTCTCAACACCCGGGATAAGATACGCAGCGATAAGAATGGCGAGGACTGAGACGATCCAGTGCAAAAGCGAGTTCATACAATGCCAGTATACGCTATCGCGCGAACGAGAAGTTACTTAGCATAAAATCGAAACGATCTGCCGTCTCCTTAGCTACTGGGTCTGCGCGTAACAGCAACGTCTCAATGGCAAAACACTGCTCGCCGTGAAGCACGCGGTAGCTGGTGATGCCGCGTACATTTTCCATACCAAGTTGCTCAAAAATAAAAACTTGCCACGTCGTTTCTCCAAGCGTTCTCGTACCAGCCGACTGCTCGAACGGAGCCGAAGTAAGGCACGCTCTTCGTGCTTCCTCACTTTCCCCCACACCGATACGCAGCTCACCAGCAGGAAGATGAAAGGAGGCAGTGGGCGTACCTGATTCGCTGTTGGCGCCGGTCCTCCAGGGAAATGCCTCGGCTCCACTGGCCGGATCGAGCACCTCGGCCGCTGCCGGATACACGAGCGAGAAGCCAAACTCACCGTTTGCGTACAGAGAAAGATCTTTCTGATCAATAAACAACGTGCGTTCGTCCTGGGGCTCGAGCACGCTCGACTGACGCGAGAATCCCCACACAAGGAACGCAACACCGACTACGGCAAGGGCAATGCTTGCCACGATGAGCCAGTTGGTTCGATTCATGGGTAACCTCATGACCCTAGTATACTATCGTCCTTCTTCAACCTCCGACTCAAGCACGTACAGGGCGCGGATAATTCGCAGGTCGTCATGGTCCTCGGCACCACCGAGTGCGCCCGCGATCGGTGTCAGCCGCTTGATGCCGTGCTTTTTGAATGCACGCCGTGCGGCTGGTAGCGCGCGCACAAGCTCTGGAGACATACCTTTCTTGAGCGTTGCAGCGCTGAGACGTCCTCGTTGTGCGAGTTTCTCAACGTGTGTGGAAATGGTGCCGTAGGTAAGCTCGCGCTCAAGAGCGACGTCGCGCAACGACCGGCCCTCGGCAAGTAGAGCTCGGGTCTGTTCGTAGGTATCGGGCTTTCCTCCTCGTTTCTTTCCAGCGCTCTTTTTCTCCGGATGCAGGGTACCGCCCGATGCGCGAATGAAGTTCTGTTCTAGATCACTGCGCTCACCCGACTCTTCAAGCTCTTCAAAAGCTGTTTCTGCTTCACGGGAGCGAGTACGAAAGTCTCGATCTACGGCTTGCACTTCAGGGTGTACGGCAAGCGCGGCATCGTTCCAACCGAGCACGTAGAGACCAGCGAGCTGCCGCACGCGAGAGAGCGCCACATACCCTTGACCATAGGTAAAGCACCGCGACAGGTCCATCGCCGCTGCATCCATGCTCATCCCTTGACTCTTATGCACCGTGATGGCCCACGCGAGCCGAAGTGGAATCTGCGTGATGGTCGCCCGCACGCGCCCGCCTTCCTCGACCGACCAGTCAACGGGCGAGATGGTGATGGTACGTCCGTCTTTCGTCTCGACGCGTGGATGGCTCGTACCGCGCTCAAAACCCACGACGGTACCAAGTGTGCCGTTGGCAAGCCCGACCGCTGCAACGTTCTTGGTTCCCATGACCACCGCACCTTCCTTGAGCTTAAGTTGCTCGGGCGAGAGACAGCCGCGTTTGAGGGACTCCACCAGTGTCGGCCTGCCTGAACTCGTCATGCCGTATCCGACCGTACTGCTCGGCACGGCCGCAAGCTTTTCTTCGTTCAGGCGATCCACATCCTCGTTGTGGGTATACAGCCGAGGAATAGTCTCGAGTGGCGTATCTGCCTTTGTCTGACGTGTAAGAATCCGGTCAAGCATTGATTGCTCAATGGCGCCGGCACGAATTGCAGCAAGCACTTCAAGAAAGTCTGGGTCGTCATGTCGGTGTTGCTCGGTGAGGTAGCAGACAACAGGGTTGAGCGTTTCCCAGACAGGTGACGAGAAACAAAAGGAGGCGGTATCCGTGCGGGATATGGGAGGAAGCTGGTAGAAATCACCGACAAGCACAACCTGAAGTCCCCCAAATGGTTCGTTCATTCGTCGCACTGCGCGGCAAACACGGTCAACCATCTCGAGCGTTTCAGCTGAGAGCATTGATATTTCGTCGATAATAAGGGTTGTCGCCTTACCAAGACGACGTGCGACGTGCTCGCGACTTGCAATGGCGTCAACATCTGCTTTTGATAGAGCACGCTGTATACCAATGCCACTCCAGGCGTGGATGGTGATCCCGGAAAGGTGGGTAGCGGCAATGCCAGTTGAGGCCGTCACAGCTGGTTCGATGTCGTGAATACGCAGCCAGTCGACAAACGTACGCACGGTATGGGTCTTCCCACTCCCCGGCTCACCGGTGAGGAAAACGTTTACGCCTGTCTGAAGTATGTTGAGGGCCTCGTGTTGAGTCACGAGGCGTATTGTACCAGCCGCCTCGCTTAGTGAGCCATAGATAAAAGCTGAGACAGTCTAGAGAGCCGGCGACAACGGTGCGGTACTCGTTGCTGGTGGCTCATCGACGTTAGGAGGAGTAGTCGTCGCAGGCGTCATCGTTGCCTTGGTCAGCGCTTCAAACAAAGGAGTCTTTCTGAGAAGTGTAGCTGCTGTATCAGATGAACGCTCGGCTTGCCCTATCTTGCGGAACGCGTCACCCACGTCTTCTTGGTTATCGCTCTCAAGTGAGCGCTTTGCGTCACTCAGGGCTTCCTTGGCGTCTTCCATATGCTCAGCGACTATCGTTGAGAAAGGGGTGGTAGGTGTCGTCGTGTCAGACTCTTCAGGCACCACCGCGTCGGTCTTTGTAACGAGCGCAAGCGTTTCCGTCTGCGTTACCTTCTCCTCGAGCTCACGCTCAACCGCCTGACGCGACTCGCTCACGACCTCCTGGCGGAGTTTAATGGTGTCAAGAATGTTCCTGGCTACTTTGAGGTCATTGCCGCCCTGTTCCTTTACGGTATCCAAATGCTCGTTCACAAGATCGAGAATCTCAGCGTGCGCTTCAAGGCGCGACTCGAGACGTGAGCGCGCATCAAGCGACCCTTTAGCGTCGCCAGACGCGGCAAGCTTGTCAGCGGCCGCAAGCGTACCGTCGACGTGTTCGCTAAACTTCTGTTCGAGAAATTCTCCGGTGGAGTCGTCGAGCTTCTCAGTTACAGCAAGTTCCGCGACCTCGTCGAGTCGTCGTTCGGCGAGGGCCGTAAAGACCTTGGCTTTGCCTTTGGCTGTGGGAGTGAGCGCGACTTGGACTGGCTCGGTCACGCGTACCTTGACCGAATAGAGCCTATCGCCGGGCAGTGAACGTTCAGCGGCATATGCCGTGCTGCCAAGAAGCCCGACGACGAGCATGGCTGCGGTGAACGCTACGCCCGAGCGGTGAAGAACGAGCCAGACAAAGCGCGATGTGGGTACGCTTGTGGTAATGGGATGAAAGTCCGCATGTGAAGAAAGCTCGGCACGTACGTGCCAACGAACTTCCTCCGGAAAGGTGATCTTTTGAAGTTCCTTAAGTCGGTATGCAAATTGGTCGTTGTTGTTTTTCATGATTCTTCGGTGCGCATGGCGCTTCGTACCTTTGCAAGCGATCGATTGATTCGTACAGATACGGCGTTTGGGGTCTCCTCGTTATAAGCGGCGATTTCCTTAGGCGTCCACCCCTCGACAAAGCGAAGCACGAGTGCTGCTCGCGAGGGCTCGTCAAGCTCGTTGATGGCGGCAAGCAGTTCGCGCGTCTCTGCATCGCGTACGATTTCGTTCCCACTGGTGCCTTCGAAGTCAAACCCGCTATCCGTCATCGCATCAAGCGAAACAGACTTCTTCTTGCGATACCAGTCAGTGATGCGGTTGCGGGCCAGGGTGTAAAGATAGGCCCGTGGGTTGTCCGGTATAGTGCCGCCACGCACGACTTGCCAATAGCGGGTAAAAACATCCTGCAGAAAATCCTGAGCCCGCTCGCCGCTGCTTACCTTGAGAAGACAGAAGCGGTAAAGCTCGTCGGCGTGCGTATCGTAGGCGCCTAAAAAGTGCTTTTTTGCCTCTTGTTGATCCATAAATAAAGACGTGCGACGGACGTATTCCTTACCAAAAAGGGAAATCCGTCAAGGGTATGTGGGGCTATTTCTTACATTAGCGTGCGCTCTAGCATAGCATGCCGCCGGCCCACTAGAAGCAGACCGCCGGCACGTAGATGCATTTCCTATGGCTTAGGTGCCGACTTCAGACGTGGCTGAGCTGGAAAGCACAAGATAGAGGCGGTCAATAAGTTCGGCCTCGGTCGTGGCGTCGAAGCTTGCCTCACCTACCGCAGAAACGCGCGCTATCAGGTCCCCTACTTGGGCCTCGATGCGCGCCTCAAGATCATTGCTGTTATCAACCGAGAAAAGGAATCGGTACCATGGGTAGTCAACGTCTATGTCACCATCAGCCGTCACCGTGGCCTGAGTGGTTACGCTTGCCGGAAGAAAGCTCAAGAATCGAGCGTCTTGACGATAGCTCACCTGTACACGGTCACCCGAAGCGTCAATACGTTGAAGTGACGCGTCGCGTTTGAGCTTTGAAGTTACGTAGAGTGAAAGATCCTCGCCCGACACCACTGACGACGCAGAGAGCGTTGCGCTCTCTGCGTCGATGCTTGCGCGAGCGGCTTCACGCTGAGTGATGGTTACGCTTGCGGCACCCGAGTCTCCGAGCACGACGCCGGCATCGCTCGAAAGGTTAACGTTTGCAGAACCTTCTGATGACGTCGTACCGTTGGCAGAGTCGGTACTGGTTTCGGTATCGGAGGTAGCGGAACCGTTCACGTTAAGGTCTACCTGCGCGAAAGCGGTTACGCCAAGCGCTACTGAGGCTACGAGCGCCAGTGCGAGGGTAACCGCGAGGGTTTTCGAGAAAGAGAAGGTCATGAATATATAAGATTACTCGTAATCGCTCACTAGTGTGCCACAGAATGCGCTCTGGTAACACTCACCAGCAACAGAGCGGGCACAGCCATGATGAGCTTGAGGTTACTACTCTTGAACATGGCATAGTACGAGGAGAAGCATGAAGTCGGTGTGAGGGCCTTTTTGAGCAGACGGGTATACTAAGGCAATGCAAAGACCGGAGAAGAAAGAACAGGTGGGGGGAACCCAAGACGAGTCGTCTGCAGACTTCCCCATGCGCATCAACCGCTATCTTGCGCTCCAGGGCGTCGCTACTCGGCGTGGAGCCGACGAGCTGGTGAGTCGTGGGCGTGTATTCGTAAACGATAAGAGGGCTGTGCTCGGCCAAACCGTAGACGAAGGTGATCGGGTCGAGGTCAAAAAGGCGGGGCGTGGGGGCAGGAAGCTTCGCTACTACGCATACAACAAGCCTGATGGGATTGTTACTCACTCCCCCACCGAGCAGGAAGATGCTATTACCGACCTGCTTCCCGACGAAATGCAGGGACAAGGTCTCTTCCCCGTAGGCCGCCTCGACAAAGATTCACACGGGCTCATTATCCTCACCAACGATGGACGTGTCACTAACCGGCTCTTAGCTCCTGAGTACGAGCATGAAAAGGAGTACATCGTGAAGACCAAACTTCCGATTCGGGGCAACTTCAAACAGTACCTGGAAGAAGGCGTCGCTATCGAAGGGTATCTTACTAAGCCGACACAGGTGCGCGTCCTCGGTGATAACCGCTTCAGCATCGTTCTTACTGAGGGCAAGAAACATCAGATACGACGCATGGTTGTAGCACTCAAGAACGAGGTCATCGACCTGAAGCGTATTCGAGTTATGAACGTCCTGCTCGGCAACCTTTCTGAGGGGAGTGTGCGACCGGTCGAGGGTGCCGAATTGGAACGATTCCTTGAGATGCTTGGTCTGCCGGCACTACCTTGACATACTTTTGTGGTGCGTATCGTCATTAGAGATCCAAGAAAGGAGCGTTTGGCTACCCATACAAGACCACCGCATACAGCTAGATGATAATGGGCAAGATACACTAGTCGGTAAAGGCACGGTGTCGACGACACGCCAGAAAACTGCATCACCGACGCATTCGATACCTGTGTTATTTGCAAATGCGAGCAGGAGTTCGGTCTCACGCCAGTGGCATTTGAAGAACCGGCTGCAATTACATGTTACTGGGGTGAGGATTCAAACGTCGTAGGCATGTTTATCTATCGCCTCTTGTTGTTTGCTTTCACCTTAGCGATGTTTAGTCGTACCGCAACTCAATTTTATCACCATCTTTCATTAGGTATTCACCGAGTTCCGTGTTTTCTTTTCCATTTACCGTCATGGTGACCGATGGTCCAAACTCCATCATGTCTTTACCCCAAATCATAAAGAAGTTACCGAGCGTGGTGTCCTCTCGAGTCACGCGACCGGGAAACTCAAGATGAATCGTGCCGTCTGGTTCGTGCGTATGCATAGCGGTCATGCGCATGCTCTGATCAAACGTCGGCATGGATGCGTATTGTGTACCAATGCCGATGTTTGCCGGAATGTCTTGCTTTTCGTCGTTCACGTAGATGGTAAGTTGCGGATGCCAATGTACGCCACGAGTCGATATAATGTTTGGGTCACTTGATTGTTGCGAATTTGACCACCACACACCTCCTGCGAGGAGTAAGATGACAATGCCGCCGATGATGAGTATGTTTTTCATAAAAGTATTCGATTAAGTTATATTAGTGATGTCCACTGCTTCCTCCACAAGCGTCCGAAAGTTCCCATACCTCGGCGATCTGCTCTGCGGTAAAGTTTTCGTTAATAATGAGATGTTTTGCCAGCCCTTCGTATGCGTACCAATGCCAGCAGACGCAGCAACACGGGCCGCCTTCCTCTGACAGCTCCACTGCCTCGTCGTAGAGAGCTTGCTGCTCAGAAGTCAAGGTGGTCTGGTCGCTATACTCAATCATCTGCTGCGCCCACGGTGCAGGAACGTCATACGGGTCAAACGGAATGATGTCGTATTCTCCATACGTTTCTTTGAGGCCGGTAATCTGTTCCTCGTAGCTGTGCGCATCCATTGCCTCACAGCATGAACCTTGCAGGCGGCCGTCTTCTGGCAAACCAAAGACAACCGCTTTTCCTCCACCGCAACTGTTCGTTGTTTTGCTGCTGAGGTCTTCAAACTGCGCTGCGAGTGCGGTGTTCGTTATCACATAGGTGCTGCGCTCGTCGTCGTTTAGTGAGCGTGGCGTACTCCCAAGGAAGAGTGCTCCCGAAACGACGACGAATGCTGTGGCGCTAGCGAATAATATTTGTTTATTCATGGTTATTTTTAGGTTTACACACAAGCGGTTTGGCGATTTTGTTGCCGAGGACGCCAAGAGTAATGCCGAGTAGAGCGACGCTTATGATGCCGAATTCTCCACCTTTGAGAGGCAGAATCGCTATCGCGCTTGCTGCGCCAACTGATGCAAGGATCGTGGAGAGCAGGAACGAACCGCATGCGGCACACCCGACTCCGAGGGTTCCGCTTGCAATTCCTCCCACGCCCGTCGCTATTCCTTCTTTCGCTAGTCCATTTTGCTTCCGCATGAGGTAGACGACCATCGCGGCATTCACGCCAACAAGAATCGCAATGAGAATCGTGTAGATAGCGGACAACGTACTGAAGTTGGTTTTGATACCGCCAAGAAGTGACAGTGTGAGGTTTATTTTTGCTTCAGGTGAAGCGGAGGAGCCGAGCACGACTTCATTAAGAAGCGCAAAGTTCGGCAACAGTACCGCCAACACAAAGATGATGATGGCGAGTGTCGCAGCTCCCACAATATATGGCGTCCGTGAGAACACTTCACTCCAAGCCACTTGCAGATTACTAATGTGATTTTTCACAGTCGTTACTGTTCCGAGAGCGCAAGCTCGATAAGCTGCTTCACGGCTTCATACGGCTGTGCGCCGGAGAGTGGATATTTTTTACCGCTTTCTGTTACGACGATGCTCCACGGTGTACCGTTTCCGCCTGTAGCGATTGCGTTATCAAGGTCGTTTTGAACGTGTTCGTCGTACTTTCCACTTGTAAGGCACGTTGCAAACTGCGATTTATCAAGCCCAATTTCTTGCGCAATCTGAGGAAGTACCGCATCTATGTCGGTCTGATTGTTAGAGGGCGTTACCTCAAAGAAGCGGTCCGTGAACTTCCAAAAGGCATCGTTTCCGCCAAGCTCGTTTGCGCACTCAGAAGCCACGGCTTCCGCACGCGCCTTTACTGGATGAAGTGAGTCGAGCGGGAAATGCCGATATATCCATGCAACCTGCCCACTCTTGCCGTACCCATCCATGACTTGCTGCATGGTGGAATGGAAGCGTTTACAGAAGGGACACTCCATGTCTGAGTACTCAACGATTTTGATGGGTGCATGCAGGTTGCCGCGGACGTGGTCCTCGGCAGTAACTGGTGTCATTTGCTCAAGGTCGCCCGATTCCTGTTGTTCAGTAACTTGTGGCTGCTGGCGTTCCACTGAATTCGCAGGACCCGCCGCAAGATAAATGGCACCCGCAACGAAGACACCGGCAACGACTATTGCAGCAGGGGTTGATAAGTTGTTTTGTTTTGGTGATTCTTCCATAACTGATAGCTAAGCTTAAGAGTCAATAAATAGTAGAAACCAGGCTTTAAGAATAATAGACTGGTTCAAGAAAAGTCGTTAGAAAACTTTTGAATGTAGGATGCCGTTTGAAAACAGTTCTTGAAGTGGGTTCAGCGGTATAGTATCTGCTGCCCGGTATACTGGATGAAATTGAAAATCTGCTGTAATCGTCAGATATGCGGCACGGCGTATCAAGACCAAACCACCTACTAACGTTGCGATAAGTAAAAGAATGAGCGCGAGACCGTCTAGCTGATTCGACACGGCAGTGAACATGTCTTGCCACACGGCAATATGTTCAAGAGGGCTCATCTGGCACAAGGAAGCCGTCATGCCAGGCATGAAGCAGCCCGAGGATGACATGTTCCCCTCCAAACTGATCGCCATATCGGCATGAAAGAATCCTGGGGAGCTTATCAACAGGAAAACTAGTGCCGCGATAAGCAGTATGGACTTTGCTATAAACCTTGAAGAGCAAGGTAATCTCATTACTGTAAAGTATAACCAGATTTAGCTCTAAAGAAAACCGATCACCTTGGTTGTTGCTTCTCTCTAGAGAGAGTGTTCGCAGGTATACAACTTCGGAATAGATACGTGGATTTATCGAGACAGCTTGGTCACTCGATACTTCCTACCTTGGCTGGGGGACTAGGAGTCGGACCTAGATTGACGGGACCAAAACCCGCTGTCCTACCATTAGACGATCCCCCAAGGGCGCTCTGGAGTACCTTTGAGCATAGTGCCGAGCGACGGCCTATTTTGCAAATCAGCCCGCTTCCCCATCACCGTATAGCTCAAAGACCGCAAGCTCAAGCGCAAGCACAGGAATCGGAGAAAAGCCCATGCGGTCAGCGGCATCGAGAAACACCTTAAGCGTACGGTAGGTAAGTTTAGAGTCTTGGTCAGAAGCAGTTTTCTCAACTTGCGTGTACGCGTCCTCACCAAGCTCGCCAGCAATCTCCTTTCGTAATTCTGGCGCGTGCCGCACCAGAAGCACCGTACGAAGTTGCTCAAGCACGAGCGTCAGGTAGAGTTGCATATCGACGTCCTCGTTGGCAGCGTGCTCAATGGCAACTAGTGCTTGGCCGGAGCTTCCTTGGGAGAGTGCGTCAACGAGTGCGTCAACGAGTGCGAGCCGTGGTGCACCAGTCGCCTTCTCGGCCTCCTCGCGGGTGATCTTCTTGTCTGCCGATGCGGCAAACACTTTCTCAAGTATCGAGAGCGCGTCACGGTATGACCCCTCAGCAAGGAGTGCAATGAGGTCGGCAGCGAGCGGCTCAATGGCATAGCCCTCCTTTTTGGCAACTGACACGACAAGCTTTGCAAGGCCCTCGCGGCTTGGTTTCTTGAACTCGTACTGCTGGCAGCGTGAGCGTACGGTCTCGGGAATACGCTCGTGCTCGGTTGTCGCAAGAATGAAGATGGCGTGCGCAGGAGGTTCTTCAAGCGTCTTCAGAAAAGCGTTCCAGGCAGATTTAGAGAGCATGTGGGCCTCGTCAAGAATATAGACCTTGTACGGAGAAGCAAAGGGCATGGTGAAGACATTCTCCGAAAGTGCACGGATACCGTCGACGCTATTGTTTGAAGCGGCGTCGATTTCATAAAGGTCACTTGGCTTGGTCTTGAGCTCCTTAGCAAAGATACGCGCCACACTTGTCTTCCCCAGGCCCCGCGAACCGGAGAAGAGATACGCGTGACCGACGGTTTCGTTCTTGAGCTGCTCGGCAA
>Ga0066639_10002009_pt1 | contig 17945 bp, 21 predicted proteins | sample CryGeyCG2114_010_2_FD_59504 | JGI IMG/M metagenome (GOLD analysis project Ga0066639, IMG submission 59504) | Groundwater microbial communities from aquifer - Crystal Geyser CG10_big_fil_rev_8/21/14_0.10 | ecosystem: Environmental > Aquatic > Deep subsurface > Groundwater | place: USA: Utah...
CTTATCGCTCCTTTAATAGAAGCGGTTAAAGAACAACAAGCCGAAATTAAATCTCTGGAAGCGCGAATACTAAATATAGAAAACAAAAAAGAAATAAATTATTGTGCTGTTAGAAAGTAGACGCATTTATTATTGACCACATATTATAAAATTGTTATAATATCAATATCTTAAAAATTAAGCTTGAAAAAATCTAACGCTAACGTTTCTTTTTTAAGCATATTATTTATTTATGAAAAAAACACTTATCGGCCCCATTTTAACTTCGATTGCCTTGGTTTTATTGGCGGCTATGTTTATTTATTTTTACATTTCGCTTAATCGCTTAGAGAGTAAATTATTAACCATTCAAACATCAACAATCACCGACTCCGATAAAATTACCGGAATTGTTAATTTTATAAATACACAAACTAATCCTAAATCAAATGGTCAGACCGTTAAATAATAATTCGACCAGAGTTCTTAGCTCTCGTCGTGCTTTAAATAATAATAATAATAATATGAAAAGAGAATTTGTTTTTCCTTTAATTATCGGTTTAATTCTAGGAGCTTTAGTGATGATTTTTTGGCAGTTTAATACCCGTTTAAATAGCATGATGAATGGAGTAACTCAATTAGACCAGGCCACCGCTCAGAACACTAAAACTGTTGGTGAGATTGTATCTTTTATTAATAACGCCACTCAAGGAAGCAATCCTGCAGCCGCCGGGACTCCAGCTGCTCCTAGCGCACAATAATTTTTTCGGCTTAATAGCTGTTTAAGTTTGCTAATCTTTTAAGTTCATAATCTTTAAGTAGATTAAGAAATTTTAAACAAAACCCTGTTAAAAGCAGGGTTTTGTGTGTGGCACAAAATAAAACTAGCAGTTTTTTTTATATGATTCTATAAAGTATGTATAATACATATTATAAGGAATCTTATATTTTAGACTTTGCTAGCATGTTTATATAAGGTATTATCATTCATAATATCTTTTAAGACAGGCGTTGCCCATTGTGGGCTATGGCCTGTTTTTGTTTGGCATAACCTTGTTTATAATGTATACTGGAAATGAGAGATAATCTAAGTTCCAGTATACATTTATGGATAGTCTAATCACTAAATTATATAAATCTTCAAAAACAATTTTTACCAATAAAGACTTGGCTTTGTTTTGGCAAGAAAATGATAAAAAAAATTTAAATGCTAAAACCGCTTATTATGTCGGACAAAAATCTTTAATAAGATTGACTAGAGGAGTTTTCGCTAAAAGCAATAATTATAATTTTAAAGAATTAGCTGTCAGTATTTATAACCCTTCTTATATTAGTTTTGAAACCGTTCTTCGCGAAGCAGGAGTAATTTTTCAGCATTATGAAACTACTTTTGTCGCTTCCAGATATTCTAAAGTTATTAAAATTGATAAACATTCTATAAATTTTAGAAAATTAAAAAATATTGTTTTATTTAATTCTAACGGAATTATAAGCCGTGATAATTATAGCGTCGCTACCCCGGAAAGAGCTTTTTTAGATATGATTTATTTATTTCCAGATTATTATTTTGATAATCTGCAGGCTATTGATTTTAAAAAATGTTTTGAATTGGTAAAAATTTATAAAAATCAACAATTAGTTAAAAGGTTAAATAAGTATCGTCGAAATATTAATTAGTAATTAAATAGTATTTTGAATATTTTTTACAGCGTCTTTAATAGTGTTAAAATAGTGTTTTAAATATGACCGTTTCCGAAGCCGACAAAAGAATAAAAAAATTAAAAGCGGAGATTGAAATTCACCGTTATAATTATCATGTTTTAGACCGGGAAACTATTTCTCCGGCGGCTTTGGACAGTTTAAAAAATGAATTATTTAAATTAGAAAATGATTATTCGGAATTAATTACGCCAGATTCGCCGACGCAGAGAGTTAGCGGGCAAGCCTTGGAAAAATTTAAAAAAGCTGTTCATTCCGCTCCGATGATTTCTCTTTTTGATGCTTTTAGTGAAGATGATATGCGCGGCTGGGAAGAAAGGAACAGAAATTATTTAAGAAGTGTTGGGCAGTTATTTTCCAATTCCGGAAAGGGATTAAGTTCCGGAAAGGGATTAAACAAATCATCCGCCCCTCTATATTATTGTGAGTTAAAACTTGATGGCCTAGCGATTAATTTAAAATATGTAAACGGATTTCTAATCCAAGGAGCAACACGTGGCGATGGAAAAACCGGGGAAGATGTAACCGGTAATATTAAAACTATAAATAGCATTCCTTTAAAATTACGCCTACCGACGGAAAAGGAATTAAGTGCTTTAGATTTAAATTCAAATGAAATTAAAAAAATTTTAAACATAATTTCTTCCGGAACCTTAGAATTACGCGGGGAAGCAGTTATGACTAAAAAAGTTTTAGCGAACTTAAATAAAAAATATGCCGCGGTCGGAAAGCCGCTGCTTGCTAATCCCCGGAATGCTGTGGCCGGCTCTATTCGTCAATTAAATTCTAAAATTACCGCTGAAAGAAAATTAGAATTTTATGCTTATGATTTATTGTTGAGTGATTCTGGTTTTAAAACTGCGACCGATTCTAGAAATAATTCCGGTGGCGAACCTGCGAAGCTCAACCTCCTGGCTCGCGGTGAACTATTAACCCGCGGCGAATTATTAACTCGCCGTGATCAAGCCGATCGTCTTGCCAATCTCTTAGGGTTTAAAACACTAAAAGAAAATTCCAGCGTCCCTGATTTAGAAGGAGTTTTTAAATTTTATAGCGACGTAGAAAAAAAACGCGAGGCGCTGCCTTTTGAAATTGATGGGACGGTCGTTAAATTTAATGATTTAAGAATGTGGCCGATTTTAGGAGTTGTCGGGAAAGCACCGCGTTATATGATGGCTTATAAATTTTCCGCCGAGCAAGCGACCACGAAAATTTTAGATGTCGTCTGGCAGGTCGGTCGAACCGGAGCCTTAACGCCCACGGCAATTTTAGAACCGGTTAAAGTCGGCGGAGCAGTTATCAGCCGCTCAACTTTGCATAATTTTGATGAAATTAATCGTCTCGATTTACGACTGGGCGATACAATTATTATCGAACGTTCCGGCGATGTTATTCCGAAAGTTATCAGCGTTTTAAAAAAATTACGTTCGGGAAAAGAAAAGAAAATTGATGCCCCGGATGTTTGCCCGATGTGTTCCGGAAAAGTTATTCGTCTGGCCGGAGAATCGGCCTATCGCTGTTTAAATAAACGATGTTACGCCGTTAATTTAAGGCAGATTATTCATTTCGTTTCTAAAGGAGCCGCTAATTTAGAAGGTTTAGGTCCAAAATTAATTGAACAGTTTTTGATGAGCGGTTTAATTAAAGATGCCGCCGATTTATATGCTTTAAAAAAATCAGAATTATTAAGTTTGGCACGTTATGGCGAAAAAAAAGCTGACAATATTATTAATATGATCCAGGCGCAAAAAACAATTGATTTAGCACGTTTTATTTATGGATTAGGAATTAGGCATGTCGGCGAGGAAATGGCTTCCAGTTTAGCGCAGTTGGTTCCGGCTAAAAATAATTCAGAAATTTTAGAAATTAATGAGCTGGCTGATTTTTTTCAAAAACTTAATGTTGCCGATTTAGAAAAAATTAACGGCAGCGGCCCGATAATTGCGAAAAGTGTTTATGAATATTGGCACAATCCTATTAATCTCGCTCGGCTGAAAAAATTTCAAAAAAATGGCCTTAAATTATCCTTCTCAATTTTAAAAAATACCGCTAATCAAAAATTAGCTAATCAAAATTTTGTTTTGACCGGAACTTTAGCCGGTTTGACAAGAGGGGAAGCGAAAGATAAAATTAAAACATTAGGAGGAAAAATAAAAGAAAATGTTAGTCGGGAAACTGATTATGTTATAGTCGGTGATAATCCCGGTTCTAAATACACACAAGCGAAAAAATTAGGCGTTAAAATATTAAGTGAAGGGGAATTTTTAAAGATGATAAAATAATTTTATGTCCATATCTAAAGAGGAAATTGATAATATTGCCGAATTATCTCGCTTAGAGTTAAGCGCTGAAGAAAAAGAAAAATTTGGCGAACAATTGGGTTCAATTTTAGATTACGTTGAACAGTTGAGCGAAGTGGACACCACCGATGTTGAACCGACCGCTCAAGTTAGCGGCTTAATTGATGTTTGGCGAGAAGATACTGTTCAGGAATGGGATAGAGATGAGGTTGAGAATGCTTTAAGTCAAGGAAAACTAGAAGGTGGACAAGTAAAAGTAAAGCGAGTTTTATAAAATAAAAACCCCCTGTGAAGGGGGAATTTATTTGTCTACGATCTGGTGTTTAATGATTTTAACCAAACTCAACACTTATAATTATAGAATAGCAAATTATTATTTAGCGGTCAACCGCTGTGGACCCGCGGGGGATTGAACCCCGGAGACCTAAATGTTGAGTTTGATCCGGTCGCCAGACCCGGGCCCACACCATAATAAGTTTAACAAAACAAAGGTGAATAAAATCTAAAATTTTTCTGAATAAAAAGTAAATTTATGAATTTAAATGATTTAAACATAAAACAAGCTCGCGCTAAATTAGATAGCGGAGATATAAGTTCTCGAGAATTAACCGAGGCTTGTTTAACGCAGATTAAAAAATTAGATTCAGAAATTAACGCTTGTTTATTAGTCGATGAAGCCGGTGCTTTAGCGGCCGCCGATCAGGCGGATGCTAAAATTAAAGCCGTTGATTATAAAGAACGTCAAAAAAATGGCGAATATAGCAGTCTTTTAGGTATCCCTTATTTATGTAAAGATAATATCATGACTAAGGGGCTGAAAACGACCGCTGCCTCTAAAATTTTAGAAGATTACGTCGCTCCTTATGATGCGACGATTATAAAAAAATTAAAAGAAGCTGGTGCCGTTTTACTTGGTAAAACAAATTTAGACGAATTTGCTCATGGCGCCTCAACCGAAAATTCCGCTTATGGCCCGACTCATAATCCATATGATTTAAGTCGCGTTCCTGGCGGATCATCAGGCGGTAGTGCGGCGGCTGTCGCGAGTAATATGTGTATATTTGCCATTGGTTCTGATACCGGCGGATCAATTCGCCAGCCGGCCAGTTTTTGTGGTATAGTTGGCTTAAAGCCTAGTTATGGACGCGTTTCTCGTTTTGGTTTATTGTCTATGACTTCTTCAACTGATGTTATTGGAGTTTTAGCTAAAACAGTTTATGATACGGCGATAGTTATGGAAATTATTGCCGGGTTAGATACATTAGATGTCACAACTTTACCGAAAGAAGTTGATGACTATGAAGAAAAAATTTTTGAGCGTGTAGATTTGAAAGGGATTAGCGTTGGTTTACCGGTAGAATATTTTTTAGAAGGATTAGACCCGGCCGTCACTGCTCGGATTAAAGAAGTCGCGGCTAAATTAAAAAATGCCGGGGCGGAATTAAAAAAAGTTAGTCTACCTTATACTAAATATGGAATTCCGGTTTATTATATTATTACCCCTTCGGAAATCAGCTCTAATTTAGCACGTTTTGACGGAATCGGCTGGGGTTTATCGCAAGATCATGTTAAAGATTTGCAAGAATTTTATAAAACAAATCGCGGACAAGGTTTTGGTCCGGAGGTTAAGCGTCGCTTGATGTTAGGAACTTATGCTTTAAGCGCCGGTTATTATGATGCTTATTATAAAAAAGCTCAGGCCGTTCGCACTTTAATTGTTAAAGATTTTATCGAAGTGTTTAAAGAAGTAGATATATTATTAACCCCGACCACTCCGCATCCTGCTTTTAAAATTGGCAAACAAGTTAATAATCCTTTGTCCATGTATTTAGAAGATGTCTTTGTTACCGGAGCAAGTTTAGCCGGTTTACCGGCTATGTCAGTTCCGGCTGGGCTTGTTACGATTGAAGAAAAAAATTTACCGATTGGCGCGCAGTTGATTGCTCCGCAACTTGAAGAGTCTTTATTACTGCAAGTAGCTAAATTTTTAGAGTAGAGGTTAAAATAATAATTAAGTAATTTATATGAAAAAATTTACTAAAAATGTTTATCTAATTTCTATCGTAATAATTATTTTAGTGGCGGCCGCGGTTTTGATACTGCGAACTAATATTCAAAAGATTGCGGAAATTAATAAATTAGAAGATAGTCTAGAAAATTTAAAAGCTAGTACTAAAATTCAAAGTTATTCCTCAGAAAAAATACCTGTCTTACAAAGTGAAGATAAAATTTTTGGATCTCCTGACGCTAAGGTAAAAATTTTTGTTTATGAAGATTATTCTAATATTTATAGCGCTAATTTAGCTGATATTTTAAGTAAGGCCAATGATGAATTTAATGCCGATTCAAATAATAATTTAGCTTTTATTTTTAGACCTTACTTGAGAAGTCCAGAATCACTTTCCGCCGCTATTGCTGTTGATTGTGCCGGAGCGCAAGGGAAGTGGTTGGAAATGAGAAATTTATTATTTGATCATGCGAAAAACGGGCAGTCAGTGATTGCCGATTTAAATTCTGATTCTCAAAAAATTGGTTTAGATTCTGATAGTTTTAATTCTTGCTTGACTAATGAACAAAAATCAGGAAAAATTGAACAGTTAAGTTCCGATCCGCTTGAGGAAACAATTCAAGGAGCGCCGACTATGTTTATTGGTAGCGAGATGGTTTTAGGTGCGCGTCCTTATGAGGAATATGTTGATTCCAATGGAGATAAAATTGAAGGTTTAAAGCAAGTTATTGAAAGACAGTTAAAAAATTAGAAAAATTACTATCAATTAAAAACAAACAATTAAAAACAAAAGGCCTTTTATAAATTTTTACGGCATTAAAATATTTTTTAGAGTCTTTTAAATATTTTGAGGTATTTTGTTAGCTTCTATATCATAATGACTGGCGCTGTAAACCGCCTGGCCATTTTTTACTAAAATAATCTGAGGAGACTCATGTTTAATATTCAGATTTTTTTCTATTTCATTAGAAAGATTTCTTTCAGTTTGCATGATAATAATATATGTCGGATAGCTTATTAATTTTTCTTCTAGACCGACTTTTATTCGTCTAAACGCTTCAGCACTAATAGAACAAGTTAAGGAATGTATAAAAATCAAAACAGCTTCTTTAGAAGAATGATTAACAATTTCCGATATTGAACTGGCGCTTATAAAATTTTCCATAATTATTTTTTATATTTGTGATTAATTAATCTTCGAAGTTTAGCATTTTCCTAAATTCGTTTTAAATAATGGATTAGATAGTCTTAATGTACATATAAATATCTTCTAGGGCCTTAACCGCATCTCCAGCAGCTATATTGTTTTGATGATAAAGACCATCAGTGCAGTCGCCTGCTGCCCAGACACCAAGAGTTTCCGTTCTTTGATTTTTTGGATTAACCGGAATTTGATTATATTGATTTAGTTTAATTATATTTTTAGCAAATTCAGTGGTTGGCAAAAGCCCTATTTCAACAAAAATTCCTGTTACAGAAAGACTAGTTTCTTCTTTAGAAATAGAATCTTGATAATTAAGGCCAGAAACAACACTAGTTCCATTTATCCCCGTAATAATGGCATTTTCTATGATTTTTAACTTTGAGTTTGTTTTTAATTTTTCTAAAGTTATTTCATCTCCCCTTAAATTTTTAGTCCTATTTAATATTGTAACACTTTTACAATAGGCTAATAATTGTGCAGTTGACTCTAAGGCCGCATTGCCACCACCAACAACGGCAACGTCTTGATTGCGATAGAGAGGCCCATCGCATGATGCACAATAAGTTAAACCTTTATGTTCAAGCTCAGCCGCTCCCGGAATTTCTAATTTTCTTCGGTGACTTCCCGTGGCGATTAGAATACTTTTAGTTTGATATTGTGATTTATCTGTTTTAACTTCAAATCCTTCCTCTATTTTTATTATATCTAAAGCTTTCTCATTTTCATTAATCTTTACTGCCTCTCCCGCGTAAGCTAAGAGATGGGCCTTAAGATTATTAGCAAGCTCTAGGCCTGATAACTTTGTTGTTCCAATCCAGTTTTCGATTCCTTCAGAAACTGTTGACTGGCCTCCGAAATCTGAGCTAATAAATAAAGTATTAAGTTTTTTTCGGGCTGCATAAACGCCAGCTGATATTCCGGCTGGGCCTCCTCCGATGATAATTAAATCGTACATATTTTTATTATTAATTGAGTAATTTGATTATTAATTGAGTAATTTGATTATTTTAATAAGCTTATTACTTCTAGGCGAGGCCGTAATCATATAACAGATAGATTGTCCCATCCGTTTGCTATCGACAACACCTCTGGCCTCTAAATAGGCTAATTGATGAGAGGCTAGTGATTGAGAAATATTAACCCCTTTTGCTATCTCATTAACACAAAAGTCTTTTTTGATCTTTGATAATAAAGATATTATAGCGAGCCTATGAGGATTACATAAAGCTTTAATGATTATTAGATTTTCTTGCTCATTGTTCATAGCAGTTATCTTAATTGTATTATTAATATATGAAAATACATTCATATATTAATATGTTAGCATGATAAAAAGCACTCGTCAAGAGGGAAGTATATAAGAGATATACCCCATATTCATAGTTTGTTGTTTTGAAAATTCTATGATAAGCTACTTTTAGTTTATATGAATTAAGTTTGTAAAGTGTACGAATTAAGTCTGTAAAGTGTATGAATTAAGTTTGTAAAGAATTAGTGACTGCTCTTAATTGTATAGAAAATGGAGAGTTCGCATAGTTGGTCTAGTGCGCAGACCTGGAAAGTCTGTATGTCGCAAGGCATCGAGGGTTCGAATCCCTCACTCTCCGCTAATAAAATAAACCTGCCCTTAGCTAAAATTAAATAAAAACTGTTCAGTTCGGATATTTATATTTTATAAATATCCAGTCTCTCGACGCTTCGCCTGGACGCGCTCAAAAGCTTCACGGGTCATCGGACGATAAATAGTTTTAAGTAGAATAACTAATTTTAGGCATTGATCATAAGCCTCTTGATAAGTAATTTTTTCCTGAAATGTTTTTTCATAAACCTCAATAAATCGGTTTATATGCTCGTCTTTTAGATTCATAAAATTTATGATAAAATAATTAATATGGATAATAAGAATATAAACAATTACGCTTTTATTGATAGCCAAAATTTAAACCTTGGTATTAATAAGCTAAATTGGAAATTAGATTTTAAGAAATTTAGAATTTATTTGAAAGAGAAGTATAAAATTTCTCAAGCCTTTTTGTTTATTGGATTTATTCCCGAGAATCAGGATTTATATTCATCTTTACAGAAGAACGGCTATATTTTAATTTTTAAGCCAGTTTTATTTGACAGCGATCAAAAACCCAAAGGTAATGTTGACGCCGATTTGGTTTTGCAGACGATGATAGAGTTTGATAATTTTGACCAGGCAATTATTGTTTCGAGCGACGGCGATTTTTATTGTCTGGTTAAATATTTATATGAAAAGGGGAAACTATTTAAAGTTATCAGTCCGGATGTGAAAAATTGTTCAAAATTGTTGAAAAAGACCGCTAAGGAGAAAATAGTATTTATGGATAATTTGAGAAAAAAGCTTGAATATATCCCTAAAGAAAAAAGCACCGCTTAAAGACGAAACTTTAAGAGGTGCCTTTTAATAGAAATTCTATTATTAAGATAACACAGATAAATTAAAAAAGCAATGACCGCATTCCTATACCAATCTAAACCGCTAGGGGGTATTTAGTCGGGAATGTTTGTTTGTTATTTTTCATTAGCCCTTTCTTCCATTTCAGTTCTGATAGCGTCCCTCACTCTCCGCAGTTAGGTAAAAAATAGAGTTTAGACTCTATTTTTTGTTATATATAAGTAAATTTTTTAGTTCTAAAAGGAAATAGTTACCATAGTTCCTAGTAGACTAGGAACTAGGAACTTTTTGTGGTATGATTTTAGTATGATAAACACAACAAGTAAAATATTGGAGTATATACGAAAAAATAATCAGGCCACTGGCAGCGAGTTGGCTGATGTTTTTGATATTTCCGATCGGGCTATCAGAAAACAACTTAGTAAGTTGCTTGAAAATGGTGAAATATATAAAATTGGTAAACCACCAAAGGTTTATTATTTAATTGCTGAAGCTAAAAAAGCGGTCAAAGTTGAAAATATTATTGATAATAAAATAGCCAAAGAAATAGAACAGAAGTTTTTAATTATAACGCCAAGGGGTGAAAAAAAAGAGGGGGTCAGTGGGTTTATTTACTTCTGTAAAAAAAACAACTTGCTAGTAGAAAAAACTGCTACTGAGTATTCGCAAACAATTGCAAAATATGATAAGTATAAAAAAAGTGGACTAATTGATGGTTCAGGAAAATTAAAAAATACATTTGCTAAGGTATATTTAGATGAGGTGTTTTATTTAGATTTTTATAGTATTGAGAGATTTGGTAAAACTAGACTGGGTCAGTTGCTACTTTATGCCAAGCAAAGCCAGAATAAGGCATTAATGAAAGAAATAATTATTGAAATTAAACCAAAGATTGATAGTGTTATTAGGAAATATAAAATAGATGGTCTGGGATATATTCCACCCACGGTTAAAAGAGAAACTCAACTTATGAGAGTTTTAGAGAAAGGGTTAAAAGAGGATATTAGAAAAGTTAAAATCGCCAAGGTAAAGACAACTGTAGCCGTGCCGCAAAAGACTTTAAATAAACTTGCAGATAGAATTGAAAATGCCAAGAATACTATTGTTATTGAAGAGAACTCTAGCTACAGAAATATTTTGCTAATTGATGATGCTGTTGGTTCCGGTGCTACTTTAAATGAAACGGCCAAAAAAATCCGGGATAAAAAAATTTGTAAAGGTAAAATAATCGGATTGTCACTTACGGGCAGCTTTAATGGTTTTGATGTTATTAGTGAGGTTTAATTAGTTTGTTAATTTTATTAAATTTATGCAAGAAATTACAATAAAAGAAGCACAAACAAGAGTAGATGATTGGATTAAAACAATTGGCGTTCGTTATTTTTCAGAGCTAACTAATCTGGGCCAATTGACCGAGGAGGTTGGTGAAGTCGCTCGTATTATAACTCGAACATATGGTGAACAAAGTTTTAAAAAATCAGATGAAGGCCATAACTTAGGTGATGAATTAGCTGATGTTTTATTTGTCGTCATCTGTTTGGCTAATCAAACTGGAATTGATTTAACTGAAGCTCTACAAAAAAATCTTGATAAAAAAACGAAACGAGATTCCGGTAGGCATCAAAATAATGAAAAATTAAAAAATAATTAATACAGTGTGGAAATAGTGTTTAATTGGTATTTTTTTTCATTCCAGTTCTAATAAAGTCCCTCACTCTCCGCAGATGGTAGGGATTTAGATGGGCTTCGTTTTCGTAGTGCATGCAAAGAATTAGAAGCATATAAACTATCCCAATATAGTGGTATTTGCAATTTTGAAATTATTGGGAAAGAAAATCAAAAAAAGAAAATTACTCAGACAATTTATTATAATTATATTAATAATTTTTGTCAGTAATTTAAACCTCATTTTTTCATTTCAAACTTTTTGAATGAACTATGAGGTTTTTTATTATTTTGTTTCTTTAAGCCAATTCTTTACAGAATTGGCTTAAGGCAATACGAAATACTATTAGAATTAAAATTTTGATGGCGTGCCCCTCTTAATCATATCTTCCACATCCTTGTTCGCATTTATAAATTGAATTTCTATAAAAGGATGTTCATTTTTATAAACTCTGAACACCTCATCGACAAACGCCTGCCCGAGAAAAGGAACATTCTCAAAATCTAAAACTACGGTTTTAAATTTATCTAGACCCATCATTAAACGCTTTGCCTGAGATCTAGAAACGTGCGGATCATTAGGATCAGCACTCAGAGCTACAGCTACTATTGTTTTAGAAAAACCAAATTCCTCATCAGTATATTTATCCATAATTTCTTTTGTCGTTTTTTTTGAATTTTTAGAAATAATCATTTTTATTAATGTTCCTTTACCAAAAGTTTCAGTTTTTTCCCTAGAAAGTAACCAATCCTGATCTTCAAAGTTATAATATAAATCACTCGACAATATAGAGAACCAATCAAAAATTCGCGAGGTAAAAAATATTCCTTCACCTGTGTGTTTTGAGGGGTCAGTAGTAAATTTACCCTTTGATAAATGTAATAATGACTCTCTTACTAAATCAAGCTTTAAGGAGTCTTGAATCTTTTTAAATATTCCTATTCCGTTGTCCATTATTATTATTTCGATATTTCCGTCTTTGACTTCAATTTGAGTATATATTGTTGTTCCTCCAGAATGATCTATGGCGTTATTATACATTTCCGTAAAACCAAAGGCGATTATTTCTTGAACGTTATAAGGATATTTTAAAATCATTGGCTTTACATATTTTGACCACACCCGATCTTCTTCTAGTCCGGCCGTTATTTTACAATTAAATTCAATCTTATCACCACCAATTAAAAAATATCTGACCGATCTTGTTTCTCCAGTTTTAACTATATTACCATTTTTTATTTCTTTATTTATATATAAATGAGCGGCCTGACGAGTCATGCCAAACTCAGCCGCTATCAAAGCAACTATATTATTAGGATGTTCCGGCAACATTCTTATAATGAATTCTCTAATTCTTACTGATTTATTATTCATAATAATTATTGTAAAGTAAATATTTATCATTGTCAAGCAAATATACTAAGATTGTCAATTTTAAATAAAAAAATAGACTAATATTAGTCTAATTATTTCTATGCTCCAGCTTTCGAATCCCTCTCTTATTTAATCCATAATAAAATAAACCTGCCGCAGGGCAGGTTTATTTTATTATGGATTAGGTTTAATACCCAAAAATAGTTGGTAGATTATTTATTATATTTGAACCAACTATTTTTGGGTATTAAACATTTTTATTATACATATTAATTTTTTAGCTAGAGGTAATAATTTAAAAAATTTTTTTAAAATGTTTTAGTTTTTTTATTTCATTATACTATGTATTGACAATTTATTTAAAACGCAATACAATATAATTATGATTATCTTAACATAAAAATATGACTACTAAAAACAATAAACAACTTCAAATTCGTATTGACTCTAAAACTAAAAATGAGGCAAAAAAAATTCTAGATAGCTTAGGTATGGATATGAGCTCGGCTGTTAAGATTTTTTTTCGTCAAGTAATAAATACTAAAAATTTTCCCTGTGAATTAAGAGATGAGAATGGATTTACTTTACGAAATGCCGAAATTTTGCGTGAATCAGTTAGCGGTGCTAAAAATAGTAAAAAATCTTTTAATAAGGCTTCAGAACTTATTAAAGATGTATTGCGTGATTAATTTATGTTTGTATTAAAATATTCTAATAGTTTTAAAAAAGATTTAAAGCTTTATCAGTATAATAAGGTTCTACTTCTTGAACTTGTAAAAGTTTTAGATATTTTAATTAGAGGCAAAAATTTACCTTCTAAAAATACTAATCATCGTTTGACTGGGGAATTTAAAGATTGTTTTGAATGTCATATTAGGCCGGATGTCCTTCTTATTTATAAAATAGAAAAATTAGAAATAACGATTTTACTATTAAGAATTGGTTCACATTCAGAACTTTTTTAAGGAAAACAACAAAACAAATCTCTGTTTAAACTTCACAGAGCTAATCTCTGTTTAGACCTTACAAAATAAATTTCTTTTTAATGAATCTCTTTTTAGATTTTATACATCCCCGCCAATTCTTTACAGAATTGGCTTTTTTTTTCTATTATTAGTATATTATGTCTAATTCAATTATAGTTTCTAATTTAACAAAAAAATTTACCTTTCCCCTAAAGAATGAGAATTCTTCCTGGTTTAAGAATCTTTTTTGGCCGGAAAATAAAGAAATTATTGCTGTAGACGATATTTCTTTTTCAGTTGCCGAAGGAGAGCGGATTGCATTTATTGGACCCAATGGCGCCGGTAAATCAACCACGATTAAAATGATTACCGGAATTTTATTTCCCACAGCCGGTAAAATAAATGTTCTCGGTTTAGATCCCACTAAAGATAGAAAAAAGTTGGCTTATAAAATAGGCACAGTTTTTGGACAACGCTCTCAATTATTACCCAACTTACCTCTAACCGATTCTTTGGAATTTTTCGGGGTGATGTATGATTTATCTGATCAACAAATTAAAGAACGTATTAAAGAATTAATAAAAATTTTTGAGTTAGAATCATTTATTAATCAGCCGGTAAGAAAATTATCTCTGGGACAAAGAATGCGCGCCGAAGTTGCCGTTTCTCTTATTCATAAACCGCAAATAATTCTTTTAGATGAACCAACTATCGGCCTAGATGTTGTGGCTAAAAAATTATTAAGGGATCTTTTGTTAAAAATTAATAGAGAAGAGAAGACGACAATTTTTTTAAGTTCACATGACGTAGGCGATATTGAAATGCTTTGTAATCGAACTATAGTTATTAATCATGGTCGAATTATTAAAGATTTACCAACCGAAGATTTAGCTAAAACTTTTGTATTTGAAAAATATATCGATCTTATTTTATCCGTTAAAACTGATAATTTTCCTGTTTTACCAGCTAATATAAAATATCTTAGTAAAGAGCCTAATAAAATTACCGTGGTAGTTAATACTAATAAGATAAGCATCAAAGAAGCGCTTAAAAAAATGTTTGATTTTTTTGAAGTAGAAGATATTAATGTTCATAATGCCGATTTAGAAACAGTTATTAGAAACATATATGAAAGCGATTCGTTTCTCCCTTAAAATATTAAAGATACTGACTAAGGATCGAATGCATTATCCGGTTCGTTTGATAGCCGATACTTTCGTGATGATCGCTCGTTGCGGAATTTTACTGGTTTTATATTGGTATGTTTTTAAATTAAATGGCGGAATAATTAATGGAGTTACTTATCAACTTGTCGCTTGGAGTATGTTTTTTTATTTTGCTTTTTCTACTTGGCGTTTACGCGAAATAGCTCGTTTAATAATGTTTGATGTTCAGTCGGGTGCTGTGGAAACTTTATTTAATAAACCAATTTCTTATTTGCGTTATCGTCTTTGGTGGCAAGTCGGCGCGGGTCTTTATCCTTTTGTAGTTATTACCGTTTTAGGTTCAATCGCTTTAGCTTTTATTGTTGGAATTCCGGAAACAATGACTATCGCTTTATTTTTACCAACAGTATTCTTAGTTTTTTTAGGAGCAGCTTTTCTGTCTTTAATGCTTTATTCAATCGTTGGTCTTTTATCTTTTTGGATTGAAGACATAAATCCTGTTTTTTGGATTGTTGATAAAGCGGTTATGATTTTAGGAGGATCATATTTACCGGTGGCATTATTTCCGGATTTTATGTATAAATTAGCTCTTTATAGTCCCTTTGGAGCTTCACAATTTATAACTCATACAGTTTATAATTCCTGGAAATCAGAGTGGCCATTATTAATTGGTATTCAGATATTTTGGATTTTAATTTGTACAGTTATTGTGTTTTTTATGTTTAAAAAAGCCAGAAAAAAAATATTTGTAAATGGCGGATAGTAACGATTAATATAATAGCGATTAGTATATAGTATATGGAAAATTAATATGAAAAATGAATTACGCTTTGCGATTTGTGCCATAAAAAAGAATATCAAAAGTAGTGCGGAGCTCCGAACTAGTTTTTTAATGAATATTGTTGGCATGTCCATTAATAATATCGCTTTTATAATTTTATGGATTTTTTTCATTAAATCAGTCGGTACTATCGGCGGTTGGACAGCTTCCGATATAATTGGTTTGCAGGGTTTTGTCGCTTTATCTTATGGATTAGTTTTTTCAATGGCGATGGGTATTCGTAGATTACCTGATTATGTCGCTTCCGGTTCGTTTGATCGCTTTATGTTATCGCCGAAAAAATTATTATTACGAGTAGCGACCGCTTCTTTTAATGCCTCCGCTATTGGCGATGTTGTTTTTGGAATTAGTTGTTTGATAATCTATGGTTTTTTAGTTCAAACTAGTTTTTTCCAGATTATTATCATGTTAATTTTAGTATTTTTAGCGGCTTTAAGTTTTTTTGCCATGGCAGTAATAGTTTCTTCTGTTAGTTTTTTTATTATTGACGCCGGTTCTATTGCTAATAGCCTCTTTGAATTATTTATTACTCCAGCTCTTTTCCATGGAGGAGCGTTCCAGGGGTTTATGCGGATATTTTTTACCTTTTTAATACCATCACTTTTAATTGGCACTTTACCGGTTGAAGCGGTAAAAAATTTTTCTATTGATAAATTAAGTTTGATTGCTATTCTGACTTTTGTTTGGTTATTTTTATCCTTTAAAATTTTTGCCGGGGCGGTTAAAAAATATGAAAGTTCAAATTTTATGACTTTCGGGAATTAGAGTGTTTAAGCAAAGCAATCCAATTTATTTAAGTCTGATTTAGTTAAATCTAATTCAATTAAATCTAATTCAATTAAATCTAATTCAATTAAATGTAGTCCTGAAATATAAGCCTTACGTTTTTAAAAATATAAATAAATATAATTAAAAAAAAATGAAAAAAGTAATTATCGCTTCAAAAAATCCTGTTAAAATAAAAGCGGTTGAACGTGCTTTCGCTAAAATGTTTCCGGCGGATAAATTTGAGTTTAGCGGAGTATCCGTTCCTTCAAATGTACCCGATCAACCACTTAGTGATCAGGAAACCTTTCTGGGCGCCCGCAATAGAGCTGATAATGCTGCTCAGGAAATTATTGATGCTGATTTTTATGTCGGAATTGAAGGCGGAGTTGAGACTATTGGAGAGGAAATGGCTGCTTTTGCTTGTGTGGTGATTAAGTCTGAAGGGAAGACTAAGTCTGGAGAGAAGTATGGCAAATCTCGGACAGGAACATTTTTTTTACCACAAAAAGTTTCCGAATTAATTAAACAAGGCAAAGAATTAGGAGAAGCTGACGATATAGTATTCCAACGTAATAATTCTAAACAAGAAAATGGCGCCATTGGACTTTTAACCGGTAACGTGATTGATCGAACAAGTTCTTATGTCGAAGCGGTAATTCGGGCCCTGATTCCTTTTAAAAATCCAGAGTTATATTAGAAATTTCCTTATACTACAATTTTTAAAGGGAATATGCTATAATTGTTATAGACTTTAAAATCGAAGAAATAATAATAATAAAATTTAATTTAATTAATTTAAAAAATATATGAAGAAAAAAATTTCATGGATAGCGATTAGTGTTTTTTTAATCGCTGGATTAGCCTTTATGGCCATGGCTCAGGCCGATGATACAACAAGTGCGACATTAACATCAACTGTCACTTCAACATCAACTTCAGTTTATGGGACTGCGTCTGTTACTATAGTCAATTCAAGCGATGGAGAGTTAGAAAAAATTGAATCACCGGAGAAATTAAAAGAATTTAAAGTAATGAAAAGAATTGGTAATACTTTATATGGTATTAGGTTAAACAATCTTAATAAAAAATCTCCCGCTTCGACTGCTGCTTCTGTCAGCGGGCAAGCAGTTAATTCAAGCGACGGAGAATTAGAAAAAATTGAATCTCCCGAACAATTAAAAGAATTCAAAGTAATGAAACGAATTGGTAATGCTTTATATGGGATTAGAATAAGTATTTTAAATCAATTAAAGAAAGGTGAAAAAACATTAAGTGCCCAAGGAAATGCACCGACTTCAGGTTCTCAAGGAAGTGTAACATCTAGTAATAAATTAGAAAAAATTTCCGCTCCCCAGTTAATCAGTTTATATGAAAAAATTCAAAAAATTGGCACCGCTCTTTGGGGAGTAAAGAAACATAACGGAGAAAAAAGGGAAAACAAAGAATATAATAATGAACAAGGATTAGGGAATAATAATTCTTCTCATGAAATTGACTCTGAGGATAGTAAGAAGGCTCCTTTTGTAAAAATTA
>Ga0066639_10002010_pt1 | contig 17940 bp, 15 predicted proteins | sample CryGeyCG2114_010_2_FD_59504 | JGI IMG/M metagenome (GOLD analysis project Ga0066639, IMG submission 59504) | Groundwater microbial communities from aquifer - Crystal Geyser CG10_big_fil_rev_8/21/14_0.10 | ecosystem: Environmental > Aquatic > Deep subsurface > Groundwater | place: USA: Utah...
CGGCGCGAGGTCCTATCACGTCTTTGTGGAAAGTTTTTGGAAACGCTGCGTTTACGGTCGCAAATGAATCAGGATTAGCTCACGTTGCTTCGCTTTGTGGAAGTCCGGTTCAAATCGTTTGCGGAGCAGCCGATCCGAGGAGAACAAAGCCTCTTGGCCCAGGAAAGGTCGAAGTTCGAGTGAATCCGGTTGACTGCTGGCCTTGTGAGAGGAATGTTTGTATTCAGTCCGCAGATCAAAAATTAAAATGTCTGCGCGGTATTCATGCAGATAGCCTATGGGAGGATTTGAAACTTGGTTTTGGGATTGAAGCGTAAGCGCCCAAAAAATACAGACCTTGATACGCTACTTTATGTATTAAAGGGTCGTATTCAGCCAGTTGCCGTATGCCTGTCGAATTCTTGGGGTGGATTGGAGCAAATTGCTGCAATAGACTCGGTGGACCTTGCGCGATTAGACATTCCCTATCAGGTGATGGTTATAGAAGGCTCCCCAATCCACGAGTACCTGTCCAAATTTCCCGAAGTCGGATTGATATCGCTACCTTTTCAGCCAAGAAATGTGTTGGATTTTAAACTCAGGTTGGAGCTCAAGAGATTAGTTCGAGCGGGAAACAATTTGTTTCATGTCCACCAGACGTCAATTTTGTCATCCATCGTTCCGTGGTTGTGGAACGAGCGACACCTGGTGATTATGGCTTCGCGGCACATATTAAATAGTCATAATAAAAAGGGACCGATTCATCGATGGATTTATCGCCGTCTAGACGCATTCGTCGTGATGAGTGAAAAAATGAAAAGGAATGCTCTTTCAACCCACGCGCTTAAGGAAAAACAGGTTCGGATGATTCCCTACGGAATTGATTTTGAAAAATTTGACCCTGAAATGGTTAGAGCTGAGTATGAACGAGAAAAGTGGGGCATTCCGCAAGATTCGATAGTTATTGGTTTAGTGGGACGAATTGACCCGGCAAAAGGTCAGGCCACCTTTATTCGCGCCGCCGCTGGATTAATGAAGGGTCGAGCAACCGCGCTTCGAGATAAAATTCGATTTGTGATTGTTGGTGAAGAAACCCGTGGAAGCAGCGAAAATTATTTAGCCGAGCTAAAAAAAATGGTTAAAGACTTTCATCTGGAGGACTGTGTTGTTTTTGCAGGATTTCAGGAAAACATTCCTGAGGTGATGAAAGCATTCGATATTTTCGTAATGCCATCGAGGCAAGAAGCATTTGGGTTAGTGGCCTTAGAGGCAATGGCAATGCAAACTCCAGTAGTTATTTCTGACGGTGGAAGCGCAGACGAAATCGTTGGAGACAGTGAGTATGGGTTGTTGGTGAGGCCCGAAGATGCTTTTGATCTGCAATCTAAGGTTAAGCTCTTAATCGAAAATGAAGAATTGAGAGTAAAAATGGGTGAAAAAGCTCGGAGGCACGTTTTGGCTCATTACGATCGTCGGGAACGGATTAGACGAACTCTGGAGCTTTACGAGTGGTGCTTGCGCAAAAGGGGGCAATAAATTGAGATTAAAGAATGCTTATGCGGTTTTAATTATGGCTGTAGCTTTTAGCGGGAACGTTGCTGCTCACGCCAAAACGGTAGAAACGAATCAAGTACGAGTTTATCAAGCGCCAGCATGGCTGTACCCACGGCAAGTTGCGAAAAGCGCAGACAAAGCTGAAGATTTTATGGAATGGTCGATCAAGCGCGTCGATGCGTTTTATCATCAAAGCGAATCGAGCTTCAGCGACGCGAATCCGCCCGGAAAGCTCGCTATAGCGTTTTCAAGACAGAGCGATCAAACCATACATCTGAGTCCTCGAGTCGATCGAAAAAATTTTAGTTCTATTCTTACGCATGAGTTAGTTCATATTACCGTGTATCAAAAATATAAGGACTCGATTCCGGTTTGGCTAAATGAAGGATTGGCAAATTCAGTAGCGAAAAACGGGAGGGTTGATTACTCGGTTCTATCTCGTATCAATCGAATTTCGGTCACCTCGCTTGGTCATCCTTTTTCTGAAACCGGGAAGGTGAGCGTGAGCGATCAATATCAAGTATCGACTGCGCTGATGGAGATGATTTCCAAAAAATGTGACATCCACGATCTTTTGCAGATGTCCGTGAAAAAGAAACTTCAGGATTATTTAGACAATTTATGTGGAATTGGAGATTTGAACGCCGAATTTTGGAAATGGGTCGATTTTAAAGCGAATCAGCACAAAAAATTAGAAAAGTTGAAAGAAAAGAACCTTAACGCATAGAGTCCCACCTTCTTTTGACTGGTTTTAGGTTTGACAAGGGGAAGTAACGTTTTTATACCAGTCTGACACGGTTTTGATTCAAAACCACTATTACTTGATTTGAAAGGTCTAACAATTGCATATGGTCGATGGACAAAACGTAGGGGGTTCTGCATCCGGAACTACCCCAAAAAACCAAAAATGGATGGAAGAATTTGAGTCTTCGCAAGGAGACTTTCAAACAGAAGACAAAGACGCTGCGGGAGCAGCTTGTGAATTTTCTAATTTATTCGAACAGTCTCAAGCAACAGAAACTCGAGAAGGTGAAGTGCTTGAGGGCAAAATTGTTGGCGTTAACGGCGAAAACGTTACAGTCGACATCGGCTACAAAACCGAAGGACTTATTCCATTGTATGAATTTATCGATTCAACTGGAAAGCCTACTGTCAATGAAGGTGCCTCGGTTGCTGTTTTTGTAGAGAAAATCGAAATGGAAAAAGGGTATGTTCTTCTTTCAAAGGACAAAGCCGAAATCATTAAAGCCTGGGACGAAATTTCTTCGGCAGTTGATAGCAATCAAATACTAGAAGGTTTAGTTATTGCCCGAGTAAAAGGCGGATTTTCTGTCGATATCGGTGTAAAAGCATTCTTACCGGCAAGTCAGCTTGATATAAAAACAAGCAAAGACAATCCGTTGGTTGGCCAAAAGTTAAAATTTAAGATTATTAAATTTAATAAAAAGCGCGGAAATATCGTTTTGTCTCACAAAGCGGTTTTACAGGCCCAGCGTGAAATTCAGCGCGCTGAAACCCTTAAAAACCTTGAAGAGGGAATGGTTGTTACAGGCGTTGTTAAAAATATTACCGAATATGGTGCGTTTATCGATTTAGGTGGTATGGACGGACTATTGCACATTACGGACATGTCATGGGGACGTATTAAACATCCTAGTGAGTTGTTCAAAGTCGCCGACGAGGTTAAAGTTAAGATCTTAAAATATGACAAAGAAAAACAAAGAGTATCTTTGGGTCTAAAACAAGTATCTCCGAATCCTTGGGAAGAAGCTGAATACAAATTCCCAGTAGGAAAAACGGTTAATGGAAAAGTGGTCAGCTTGAAAGATTACGGTGCGTTCATTGAATTGGATGACGGAGTTGAGGGCTTAATTCACGTTTCTGAAATGTCGTGGACGGAGCGGGTAAAACACCCATCTAAGATTCTTAACGTGGGCGACGAAGTAGAATGTAAAGTTCTTGAGATTGACTCGAAAAACAAGCGTATCAGTCTTGGAATGAAGCAACTTCTGTCGAATCCGTGGGATGATCTTGAAAGCAAGTATCCAGTCGGAACTATTATTGAAGAGGGTAAAGTTAAGTCTGTTACTGATTTCGGAATTTTTGTCGATGTTGGTCTTGGTATTGATGGGTTAGTTCACATCAGCGATCTTTCTTGGACGAAAAAAGTGACTCATCCAAGTGAAACCTTTAAAAAGGGTGATCCAATACGGGCGGTTGTACTTGGCATTGATAAAGAGAACGAAAAATTTTCAATGGGAGTGAAGCAGCTTGAAAGAGACCCTTGGGACAATATCAAATCTCGATACCGACCTGGGCAAGCGATCAATGGTACTGTTACTAAATTAACGGATTTTGGTGCATTCGTCGAAATTGAAGAAGGCATTGAAGGCTTAATTTACGTGAGCGAGGTTTCTGATAAGCGTGTTGATAAGCCGTCTGATGTACTCAACCTTGGCGACAAGGTGCAGGCTGAGATTCTTTCAATTGAAGCGAAAGAACGTCGGATTGCGCTTTCAATTAAGCAATTGAGCCGCTCGGAAGAGAGAGCCAATTACGAAAATTACATGTCAGAAAAACCATCTACCGCGTCAATTGGAGATGTTTTTGGCGATAGCCTCAAAGGCATGTTCAAAAAGGACGAGGACAGCGGCGAATAGCTGATGAATGACCGCAGCATTGTTCGAAGTTGAACAGGTTGTGCTGCGGTGTTTTTCATTGTCTCATCTATTGGTTTGGGTCATATTTGTTTGATGGAAAACAATCAGAAAAAAACGCTTTCACCATTATCAATCGTATTCATCCTGTCGGGGGGGTTTTTCGCAATTTTTTTACTCGTCTCGGCGGTCATTTGGTTTGGAATGGGTGGAAACACCGACTCCGGTCGAAATAACTCCGCAATTTTCGGATCCGGAAAAGACGGGATTGGCGTATTGGAAATTCATGAAGTCATCATGGATTCCAAAAAAGCACTTAAGGTTTTAAAAGAATTTGAAGAAAACGATCGAGTTAAAGGAGTCCTGATTCGATTAAATTCACCTGGCGGAGCAGTTGCCCCATCGCAAGAAATTTATGAAGCAGTAAAAGCATTTCCCAAGCCAGTGGTTGCCTCGATGGAGTCGGTCGCGGCAAGTGGGGCGTATTACATCGCCTGCGGGGTGGAGCGAGTTTTCGCAAATTCAGGAACCCTGACTGGATCGATTGGAGTGATTATTCCATTTATGAATCTCTCTGGTCTGCTCGAATGGGCCAAAGTGAAACAGTATTCAATCAAAACGGGAAAATTTAAGGATGCTGGAGCAACCTATAGGGATATGGGTCCAGACGAGCGTCGTGTTTTTCAGGCGCTGGTCGATGATGTGTTGGAGCAATTTAAGGATGCTGTTGAGACTGGACGAAAATTACCACGTGATCAGGTCACGGCCCTCGCCGACGGTCGAATTTTTTCGGGTCGCCAGGCTATGAGATTAGGTCTTGTCGACGAGCTTGGAACAATTACCGACGCGTCTAAGTATCTTGCCAAAAAAGTTGGGATTGAGGGTGAGCCCAAATTGATTTATCCGAATGAACGGAAAAACTTTAGACTGCTTCAGTATTTGATGGACATGGATGATGGCGATGCGGGATCAGACTCTCGATCGACTTTGGAGCGGCTCGTTGGGTTGGCGATCGGCTCAAGTGGAAAACCATCGGCAGCGTTGCCTTTAAACCGACTGAACCTGGAGTCTGGCGTGTATTGGCTCTGGGATGGAGTCTAGATACGATTCCCTTCGAAGGGACGCGATCCGCATTTATGGATCGATTTTAAAAGACCAGCAGATATTTGATTCGTTTTCACCGGTAGAGCCCGATTCTCGAGGTTGGATACAGGAAATTGTACTGGGTTCGCTGCGATATCGTACCCGGATTGAATCTTTGATTCGATTTTATTCTAAGAAACAACCACCAAAATTAAAAGCGATTCAATTTTTAACATTGGCTGGATACCAAGTTTTGACTGCAAAGGAAGAACATCGAGCGAAAGCCGTTAGCCAGTGGGTGGAATTATCTAAATCTGAATTGGGTAAAAATCAGTCTGGTTTTGTTAATTTTCAACTCAGGCGATTTGCCGATGAAAAGGTTAGAGCTGATTTTTTTTCGGATGAAAAGCCTGATTGGAGTGAATCTGAATTTGAGTGGTATTGCCTGCCAAAATGGGCTTATGAAAAACTTAAAAAAGAACAAGGCGAAGCCTGGGTCCGAGATTTTGCATTGTCGTCACTTGAAAAACCGACTACCTGGAAGCGAAACTTGGCCAAAGTCGAGTCTAGTTTATATACTGCGGGCTCCGAGCTAGCCGATAACGAAATTATTCAGGGTATTTCGAGCCAGAAGTCAGTTGATCTAGTTTCGCAATCGATTGATGGCTACTCCGGAAAGACAATTATTGATGTTTGTGCCGCTCCGGGTGGTAAGGCAATTGCGATGGCGGCATTGGGTGGAAATGTGACTGCTACCGATCAAAATCAGCGCCGTTTAGAGCGAGTATTGGAAAATGTGAATCGTGTAAATTTATCCATAAATGTGAAGCCATTTGATGAGGCATTTACCGGCGAATATGAATTGGTTTGGGTGGACGCCCCCTGTATGGCATTTGGCACTTTACGAAAAAATCCAGAAGCCAAGTGGATTAGGGGAGAGGCTAAGCTCAATGAGTTGTTTGAAGTTCAGATCGGAATTTTGAATCGAGCTTCAGGCCTTTGCACAGACAACGGACACCTAGTGTATACGGTTTGTTCGCCATTTCAGCTAGAAGGCGGAACTGTAGTTGAGCATTTTTTGGAGAACCACCCAGATTTCAAATTAGATAAAAAGTGGCGTGTTGCATTGAATGAATACGAAGGAGCTGAGGGGTTTCAGGGCTTTTTATTGTCCAAGTCTTCCTCAAATTCTTCTTGAATTGACTCCGGAGCTGATTTTACGGCATCGATGAGCGATTTGCCGACTCCTTCAATGCCCCCTTTTGTCGCATTTTCAAATTTAGATTTGATCTTATTCGGAATCGACAGCCCTGTCTTGATTGGATCTATTCGTTCTCTTTCTTTCCAATTTTTTACAAGCGCTCTTGGTAGCTCGGCATCGTCGATTTCAAATGGATTGGGTAAAAACCCTTTGGGTTGCTGTTTTTTCTCTTTTGGAATCAGGTTGAGAAATTGTCCTACCTCTATTGGATCTAGGCCAATCGTAGCTATAATATTTCGGTAGTTGGCGCTTTCGTCTAAACCGAACCCGAAGTTCACGACCCAAAACTCCCCTTTGAAACCACCGGTAAAGTGAATTCGATTTGTTTTGCCTTCAATTCGGGTCGACTCAAAATATGATCCAGAAAATAAAGAAACAGCGATCGACCGAAAGTCGAGAAATCGATAGGATACTCCAAGGCGAGGTTGAATATTGAGCCGGTTTCCTACTTCGATTCCTTGATCGGATAAAAGGGCAGTGTTTTTTGTTTTTCCAATAATATGAAAACTGAAATCTGTTTTGAAGTGGTGGTTTGGCATCCAACCCAATCCGGTTGAAATTCGTAACGGCACTAGGATTGTTTGATAAAAATCGCTTAGCGCTTCATCAGGACGGTCTCCGGGGCTAAACGAATACACCATTGGGGTCGTGGCTGCTAATCCAGCCATGAGGTGATCTGCAATCTGCGATTGGGCTCCGACTGTTAAACCAAACTGGTGTTCTCTGTTCAATTCGATGGGATTTGATTCATCAAGGAATACAAAATTTTCTTCCGCTAGTCCGTAGTTGAGGCTTAAGCCAAACGAAGTTTTGATTGATTCAAAGTATCTTGATACAGCAAATCGATATTCAAAATTTTTAACTTCGAGGTGGGCCGACCGAGACAATTTTGTGAACTCATAGTTTTGGTTTTCTAAGCCAACGTCGCCAATTCCAATTCCAAATCCCCAGGGGTAATTCGAAATGGCTAGACCTGAGGTGTAGGCGACAAGCTTTTCGTCGAATGATTGAATATGCTGATCACCGGTTGAGTTTCTCGAGAAAATAAGGCGAGCGCCATCCAACGTATGTGAAAGAGCCGCCGGATTCTCGAAGCTTCCCATGAGTCCATCGGCAAGTCCTGCGGTCGCTCCAGCCATCGCCACTGATTCTAGGTCGCCAAAGATGGTCGTAGGGTACCCGCTATAGGTTTTAATTCTTTCATCGTATGGAAGGCTTTCCAGGGCATAGGCATTGTATGCGAATACAGTGGTAGTACAGGAGGCGAGCAGAGCGAGAACGAGTTTAGGTAGTCGGCGGTAAATCATTGTATTATTAGTATCTTAGCCTGGTTTTTGAGATTAGATCAATTTTCATTCAAAGTAATATTTACAATCCCTAGCATTTTGAATCGGAAAAAAGAGCATGACTCGGTTTGACAAACTGGTGACGCATATTGTAAAACTTGCAGACTTTCTCTTTTGGGAGAAGAAAGTGAGGGATTTGGTGAATCGGTACTTTACAACTTTGGCACTTAGTTTGGCTTTTCTTTCCGGTTTTGCGAGTTTGGGCGCGGGTAGCGCCGAAGCGAATGTCGTAACCGATCGTTACCGCCAAGTGGCTAAAGAATGCCTTGAACCAACCTTTGCTGATGCAAAATGCATTTACTATAGCCACGAAGTTCCTCTAACTCCGGTTGGCACCATTCAAGAAGCTGCAGCCTATAGCGTCGATTATTGGGCCGAAAAGGGAAATGCTGGCAAAGAATCCGTTTTGGATTGGATGGCTAAAAACATTACTGGCGGCTCCGATCGATATTGGATTGAGAAGCAAGCAGAATTATTTTTCAAACGCCTTGCCAAAAGAGCAAACGAAAAGGCGAATAAAGAAAATTTATCAGACTGTCAGAGGGTTTGCCTTACTCAGTGTATTTCTAGTCGACTATTTGAAACACGATTGAATAATTCAGAAACCCAAAGTGGCACAGATGATCTAAGCGGAGATCCTTGGTGGAAGATTGTTATCATGAAACGAAGCCTCAGGGAGTCAATTCAAGACCTCGAGGGTTTATGCGTCGAACGAAGTAAAATATCTGTTGAGCTATTGGCGGCAATGGGGGTCTCAGCACAAAGTATTTATGGAGTTCGAACAGAAGAATACAATAGTGTTACGGGAGAGCCGATACCCTATCCGTGGTACAATATGGCGGCCCGACATGAAGTGCCGAAAGTATACGTAGGCGGAAAAGCTTATTATTTCGATCCTTCGATCACAACGTCGACTCCAAACCAGTATTGTTACTTTTCGAATACCGATACTGGGCCTAAAAATATGGACCCGGAAGCACCTCAAGTATTAGAAATTGAATAAAGCCGCTGTATTAAATTAGCTTGTTGATGCCCTTAAGTCCTAGGCTATCGAAAAATTTGAGTTGATCTTTTAGCCCATCAAGCTGTTCTCGATAGCTGTGACTCGTTCTTGATCGTATTTCGCCCGCGATTCTCATTGCGATGCAGGTGACGTCAACAGTAGGAGTGCTGCCAAAAGATCCGACGCAAACATTGTTTTTGTATTTTCTCCTTAATATTCGGTATCTATTGAACGTGAGTTTTGAAACTGAGCTGATACTTTTATTTACCGAAGACAACACAAATTCCGCTCTAAAATGCTGATCGCTAAATTGGGAGCGTTCGAGTTGAATCGCTTCCGAGTTGAACCAGTCGGCAATTGCCTTTCTTGCCGCACGGGTCAGCAAGCCTCGAATCGAAGAATTTGGACCAAATATTTCACTCTTTGATTCATCAATCAAACCAGACGAATTAAAGTAAAGATCTAGGGTTGCAACGCCGCTAACTCCATTTTCGACAAGAATCGATGGGTAGCTTAAGTGGCCGTTTAGTTTTGCTGCAAGCTCATCAAATGCATTGGTGACTTTGCTTTCTGTGAAAAGCATTCTTTGAGTAGACTCGTTCTGAATTCCTGAAGCAGCGCCCAGGGTTTTGGTATTACTTTCTTGAATCGGATTGGTATAGCTGCGAATTCCATCCTTTGCGAAATCCGGCCTAAAATCGACCGCGTGAGATTGAATTTTTGTTGTCCTCTTTTGTTTCGAGCGATTTGAGCTAAGACCAATTTTGGACTGTTTCGTTTCTGGTGCTGATACTTGAAGCACGTCTTCAAGTTGAATTTGCATTGTGAAATTTTTTGAGGTGATGCTATTTTGGCCCGAAATATAAATTCCAAAGAAAAAAATCAAATGAATTGCGAAAGATATTAATAAGTGCCGAAAATCAGCATAGTGTTTGATCATGAACGCACCCGATCCACCAATATAACGCCCTTTAGTGATTCCAGAGCTCGAATCACCCGTTCCAGGTGTTCCACTCCTGTGACTTCGACTTCAAAGTGACTGACTGCCTTTTTATCTCGGGTTGTTCTAGCAGAGGCAAATGCGATATTTGCATTACAATTTGAAATTGTTTGCGACATGGTTCCCAGTAGCCCAGATTCATCAAGCGAAAGCACACGAATTTTTACGTTCCTTTTTACTGACGATTCGTTCTTTATATTCCAACTCACTGGAACTTTGCGGTCTGAATCTAAGTCGAGGGCTTTCGGACAATTTCCGGTATGAACGGTCACGCCACGCCCACGCGTAATAAAGCCAACAACGGAGTCTCCCGGAAGTGGATTGCAGCATCGAGCAAATCGAATCAATACGTCGTCGAGGTTTTCGACTCTAATGGCATTTCTGGCTTCGCTCTTCTTTCTAGCTGCTTTTAATACCTTTGTGAGGAAATTTTGATTCACTTCGGTTTTGGCCTGAGCCTCAATTTCGCCAACTCTTTCTTTTGGTAATAACTGTTTCGCAACGTCTATGGCAAAGATTCGACCGTATCCAATCGCAACATACATTTCGTCCAGTGATTTAAACCCCAAGGGTTCCAATGCCTTTTTGGCAACGTTCGATTTTTCGAGTTTGTTTAAATTCATTTCGAAAGATTTAAGTTCTTTTTCTAAAATTTCACGACCCAGCTCACGCGCACGTTCACGTTCCTGTATTTTTATAAACGCGCGAATCTTAGCTTTCGCACGTGAACTTCGAACGATTTTTAGCCAATCCTTTGAAGGTGTTTGAGTTTGCGACGTTAGGATTTCAATCGTGTCGCCTGATTTAAGTTTGTGTTTTAACGGGACAATTTTTCCATTTACCTTAGCGCCAATACAGCGATGGCCCACGTCAGTGTGAATTGCGTATGCAAAATCGAGTGGAGTGCCCCCAGAGGAAAGTTGTCGGACCTCGCCTTTTGGAGTAAATACAAAAACATCTTCTTCAAATAAATCTATTTTTACGGTTTCGAGAAACTCGTTTGGATCTGAGAGATCGCGCTGCCATTCAAGCAATCGATTCACCCACTCAGAGCTGTCTTTTCCTGCTCCCCGAACCTTCCCATCTTTGTATTTCCAATGCGCAGCGATTCCGCGGTCAGCAACTAAATGCATGTCATGAGTTCGGATTTGAATTTCTACTCTTTCGCCATAGGGTCCGATCACTGTTGTGTGAAGTGATTGATAAGAGTTTGCCTTCGGCATGGCAATGTAATCTTTGAATCGTCCAGGCACGGGTTTGTAAGTGGCATGAATTACGCCAAGCGCTTTGTAGCATTCCGTAATATTGTCAACGAGTATTCGAAATGCAATCAAGTCATAAACTTGTTCGAATTCCGCATTTCGGCGATCCATTTTTTTGTAAATGGAATAAAAATGCTTTGCTCGGCCGGTGACTTCACCTTTTATGTCGTAATCAGTTAATTTTTCTCGTAAAATTTGCGACACTTCCTCAATATATTTTTCGCGTTCTTTTTTTGTTTTCGATATTTTTTGAGTGAGCTTATCGTATACATCAGGGTGAGTGTATCGAAGACAAAGGTCCTCAAATTCAATTTTCATCCAGCTTATACCGAGCCTATTTGCAATAGGGGCGTATATTTCCTGCGTTTCAATTGCGGTTTTTTTTCGCTTTGATTCGGGCATGTACTCGAGCGTTTGCATGTTATTGAGGCGGTCTGCGAGTTTTACTAAAATCACACGTATGTCTTTGGCCATTGCAATAATCATTTTTCTAAAATTTTCGGCCTGTTTTTCTTCCGATGTTTGAAAATGAATTTTTGATAGCTTTGTCACGCCATCGACCAGCTGTGCAACGTCTTCTCCAAAGCGGGCTTTGACTTGTTCTAAAGTCACTGGTGTATCTTCTACGGTGTCGTGAAGGAGTGCAGTTATTACGCTAGGCAGATCAAGGCGCATTTTTGCAAGAGTCATGGCCACTTGTAATGGATGAACTATGTAGGGAGATCCACTGGATCGGAGTTGCCCTTCGTGTGCTTTGTCCGAAAATTCATAGGCGTTCCGAACTAGTTTTAAGTCGGCATCGGGATAATAGGACTTGATCTGATTTAATAGGTCATCGATTTTAATGGGTGTTTCATTCGACATGTTATTTGGTTTTTATCTCGAGTTCTTTGACTAAAATTTTCTTCAGTTCACCATAAGCGTGATCGAATCGGTCATTGACGATCTTATGCTGAAATTCATTTATTCGTTCGAGTTCTCGTTCGGCATTTTTGATTCGTTTTTTAATAACGGATTCTTCGTCGGTACCACGGGTCCGCAGGCGTTCTTCAAGCGTTTCCATGTCTGGTGGGATTATAAAAATAGTGATGCATCGGCCTTTGAATTCGTCGGTTAAGCTTTTTGCGCCTTGAACGTCGATATCTAATAAGACCGATTTCCCCCTTTTTAGAGTTTCATTTATGGTGTGTTTCGAAGTTCCGTAGTAATTGCCATGAACTTCGGCCCACTCGGCAAATTCGCCGTCCTTAAGTTTGGACTCAAAGGCGTCTTTCGATATAAAATTATAATCCACGCCATTAATTTCATTACTTCGTGGTTTGCGGGTCGTGTAGGAAATCGACAAGACTAAGGTGTCTTGAAATTCTTTCAAAAGGGTATCGCAGAGAGTGGTTTTTCCTGCGCCCGATGGTGCGGAGATAATTATTAGTTTACTATTCAATTAGTTCACTCAATCTATTACTCAACATTCATTATCTGTTCCCGAAGCTGTTCGACGAGAACTTTGCATTGTACGATTTCCTTAGAAATTCCTAAGTCCTGGGCCTTATTTCCCAATGTGTTTACTTCCCGATTCATTTCTTGGGTTAAGAAATCTAGCTTCCTACCATGAGGGCTGCCCTCATTTAGCGCTTCTTCAAAGTGATTAAAATGTCCAAAAAGCCGGGAGATTTCTTCTTCAATGTCAGTCCGGTCCAATACGACGGCAAGTTCTTGCGATACTCGAGTCGTGAGAAGTGATTTCATGGCGCTTTCATCGAGTGGGTAGGAATCAAATAATTGCGTAATTCTGTCGGTAATTTTTTTAGAAACCTCAGATTTCCATTCCTCTCTCATCGACTGAATCGTTACAAGGTGAGTTTTTAATTCTGCGAGTTTTGATTGCAATATGTTTTTAAGATTATTGCCCTCTGTTGTACGCATGGCATGAAGATCTTCAGTCACGACCTCGACGTCTTCTTTTAGAATTTCCCAGAGCGCTTGTGGGTCCATTTGTTCGTAACTTCCAAGGCTTTTTTTTGTGAACGCATCTGGAAAATGAAGGAGGTCGCTTATCGATGGTTTTGAGCTAAATTTTGATTCTTCTGCAAATTGATTAAGTGAGCTGTAATACTCGCTGAGTGCATTTTTATTGACTTGGTATTCGGCTTGGCCTGATTGGGCGTCTCTAACTAGGTCGATGCGCAATTCAATTGATCCGCGAACAAATTTATTTTGAATCATCTTTCGAACGAATGTTTCAACTTTTGTAAATTCTTTTGGGAGCTTTACTTTAACATCTAGGAATCGGTGATTTAGCGATTTCGCTTCGAATCGAATTTGGACGCCGCCGTCTAGGTTTCTTAGGCCGTGAGCAAAGCCGGTCATGGATCGACACTTTGGAAGAGTGTCCGTAAGTTTTGATTTCATTTTTTAGATTTACCGTTGCTATTTCCGTTGTCGGTTCTTGCTAAAGCTGATTCGCCCATTGCACGAAATTTTTCAAAACGCTGAATAGCAAGGTTTTGTGCAAGTCGTGAATCTTTCGGTGGGGGCGCAAGCCGTTGTGGTTTTTTAGTTTTGACGGGTTTTGGCGTTGTTTTTGATTTGCTCGCCGCGGGAGATTTTCCTGCCGATGGTTTAAGCTGCGGCGAGAGTAGTTCGGTCATATTTCTTACTAGGGCAGATTTCAATAATGCAAACGCGCCATCCCAGTCGCGATGGGCACCGCCAAGTGGTTCAGGTATTATTCCGTCAATGACTCCTAATCCTAGTAAATCGCTTGGATTCATTTTTAGTACCGTGGCTGCGCGTTCAGCGAGGCTAGAATCACTCCAAAGAATTGAAGCACAGCTTTCCGGTGCGATTACTGAATAGTAACTATACTCAAGCATCAATACTCGATTGGCTACGCCGATTGCAAGTGCACCGCCTGAACCGCCTTCGCCTAAAACGACCGCAATTACTGGAACCGTGAGAGAAAACATGTGTTGAATTGATTCGGCGATTGCTTGTGCCTGGCCACGTTCTTCGGCATCAATTCCGGGATAAGCGCCTGGCGTATCGATGAACGTAATGATTGGCATTCGAAACCTTTCGGCCATGCCCATTAGGCGCATTGACTTTCGATAACCTTCTGGTCGGGCCATTCCAAAATTTCGCGCCATTTTTTGTTTTGTGGTGCGCCCCTTTTGATGGCCGATGAGGAGGACTGAAAAATCAGGGTTTTCAGTGTTTCCTGGGGGCCATGATGCGACACCCGTCATGATTGCTTCGTCGTCGCCAAATGTTCGATCGCCGTGCAGTTCTTTAAAATCAGGAAATAGTGCTTCGATATAATCTCGGCTGTAGGGTCGGTTTGGATGTCTTGAAAGGAGTACTCGCTGCCACGGTGTGAGAGTCTTGTAAGTTTCTTCGATTAGTTGTTTTACTTTTTTCTCGAGTGCCGAAATTTCACTTTTGAGGTCGACCCCCTGTTCTTCTAATTCGCGAAGATCGGCGAGTTTTTTTTCGAGTGTGGCTATAGGCTTTTCAAAATCAAGGTGGTCCATATGAAGCTCAGGTTTTAACACGCAAAAGACTTAAAAATAAACTGCTTTGGCACCTTGTTTCGAGTCTATCAGCGTAGTTGCGTCAGATATAGGGTTTCCCAGCCGATCACGCGTCCGCCTTCAAAGTAGACCACTCGGGCTGGGGCCATATCCCAGCTTGCGCCACCATCGGCGTAAATCCACCGCTCGTTTCCGCGACGTTCCTCACCCGCGATCTGAACTCGATAGGGGTCTCCCCAGGCCGATCGAACGCTTCCTTTACTCATTCCATATTTTACTTGAGAGGGCTGTTGCTGGAGCATTGGTCCCTTTTTTGATGAATAGGATTCATCTAGGTCTAGGCCTAAAATAGCGCAGCTCGTAAAAATTAGAGGGGTTATAGTGTATAAATATAGTCTTCTATAATGGCTTTTAAACATATTTGCCTCCTTGCAACACTTTTTCATTTCGGCCACTCGCGAAAAAACTTGAGTTCAGCTAAACTAAAATCAATGGCAGATACTGAAAATGAGCCACAAGTCGACCCCGCCGCTGGGCCCGACGCCGAAGAAAAACCCGCTACAGCCCCGGCCGATTCGAACGATGAACCAGCCGTTTCTGTCGAAGGCAGTGGTGCCGATTTAACTGCTGACGCCGCAGTGGATATCGATGAAGAACCTGAACCCGATTTAGATTTAAGTGATCTGGATGCCGAGTTGAGTGCTCAGAAAGCAAAAAAACGCCGTCTCAGAATTAATGTGTCATCCGGCGGATTATTAACCGGGCTGAGTACTTTGTTTTTGAGTCCTTTTTCAAAGGACGCGGATACGCGAAAAATGGGAAGGACTTTCTATTTTGGCGTGCTAATTGGAGTCCTAACTTTGATGTGGGCTAACGGATCATTTACGAAGCGTGTCGTTGAGGAAGTGAAAAAAGAAGAAGGGCTCGTAGCGCTCGATATAGATTACCCCGCAGTTTATGTTGGAGCGTTTTTTATTCCTTTTAGAAGGGCCCCTGTTGCTGCAAAATTCAATGAGCCGCTTGATATGGCGAAGGCCGACATCGTTGTGGCTTGCGATTCGACCACCACCTGCGACTATTTGGAAAAATACATCGATTACGTCAAAGACCAAATCATCAAAGCGATCGGAAGCCATCAATTGGACCGAGAAGAGCTTTTGAGCTTCGAAGGCAAACAAAAAATAAAGGAAGAAATCCTGAAACGCTTAAATAATTGGCTTAAGCATGGCGAGGTTAAGGAAGTCACCTTTACCCGACTGTCAATGGGATAACTTGGCAATGCGATAAATTGGCAATGGGTTAGTTTGGATAAAAATTATGCGATCAAGGCGTAATTTCGTTTCGGACCATGGATTCGATGTCTTTTTAACATTTCAAATAGAGTGCTTCTGGCGATTCCCAAAACCCGGGCCGCTTCGGTTCGGTTGCCATTGCAAATATTGAGTGATTTTAAGAGCAATACTCGTTCAGCTTCCTTTATAGTCAGGATTCCACTGGTCATCATTTCAGTGGCGTCAATGTTTTCGCAATTGATTCCATCTTCAAATGATATAGCGGTTGAATTAATTACTTTCTCAAATGGTCCAATAAGACTGACTATTTTTTCAATTTGGTGCCTGAGCTCACGCACATTGCCTGGCCACGCGTAGGATTGAAGCTTTCGAATCGCCATTTTTGAAATCAATTTCCCCAAATTTTTGGAGTAGAGTTTTGCCAAGAGTTCGACGTCCTCGGGTCGAGATCGAAGGTTGGGAATTGATAAAGTAACTGATGCGATTCGGTAGTATAGATCTTGCCTAAACTTTCCTTGTTTTACCAAATCTACAAGGCTTTTGTGGGTAGCGCAGAGAACTCGTACATCCGAATGAACCAGGTGATCCGCTCCGACAGGTCGAATTTCACCGTCCTCCAAAAACCGAAGCAATTTTACTTGTAACTCCATTGTTAGGTCGGCAACTTCATCTAAAAAAAGTGTTCCACTATGAGCACGCAAAAATGCTCCTGGTCGCGATTTTTCTGCGCCGGTATAGGCCCCTTTGACGTGTCCGAATAATTCGGATTCTGCTAGCGAAGGCGCCAGCGCTCCGCAATTGATCGGAATAAATGGACCAGCGGATCGCTTGCTCCACCGATGAACTAAATGGGCGATGACCTCTTTTCCTGTCCCGGTTTCGCCTTTGATGTAAACATTGAGATTCGAATCAGCAACCTTAAATGAATCCCAAAGCAGCTTTCTGCCTGTTTCGGATCGAGTCAGCCAATGGGCTGCTCTTGATGGAAACGTAGGCGTGTTTCTCGTCTGCGTCTGATCAATAAATTTCAAAGTGGTTTCGCCTAATTTAATTTCCATGTGTTCTAGGAGTGCGCCAGAGCGCCCCCAATTTTCTCCCACAAGGATTGGGGGGTGGTCGGTTGCGCTTTCATACCAAAATACTGAATCACCGTTTGGCATCGCCTTGAGCGATAGGTCTAGAGTAAAGCCGGGGAGGATGGTTGGGTCTCGAAGTTCGATGTCGGAGTCCTCTGATGTCGCCGATATTCTAGTTTTTGCCTTTAGTTCCACTTCTCTTAAATTCCCGGATGGGTCTTTGATCATAAGCTTCATATTTGATTCTCCTTCGTTGCGAGTGAGAGTAGCAAGGAGCGTTCCGAAATTTTGGCATTTTGAGAATCGTTATTATTCTTTAATTACCGATAATTATGAATTCTTGGGGGAATTGCGCGCCTGATTTTTTGGAGTGAAATTCAAACCTGAAACGTGCTAGTTTCACAATTAAATGGCAATTCAATATATCGGCGCGATCACTGAAACAAGTCAGATCCCCACTTGGGTGACTGGCGACAGCATTCATGGGCATTCAGGCCCAAGAATTACATTTATTGGTCGATCGAATGTTGGAAAATCAACACTATTGAACGCCTTGGCCGGCAGAGAAATCGCATATTCTAGTAAAAAACCAGGAAAGACGCAGGCGATCCATTTTTTCGATGACGAAGAAAACAAAGCAATATGGGTCGATTTACCTGGATATGGTTACGCCGCTTCTTCTCAAACGGCGCGGGACAGTTGGGCTAAATTGATTGAAATGTACCTTCCAGCGGATGAACGGATTGAATTGGCCGTGCTCTTATGGGATGCGCGAATTGGACCACAGAAAAACGATATGGAAGCATTTTCATATATTGTTCGCGATTTAGATTTACCGACTGTGGTTTGCCTTACAAAAATTGACGCCTACAAGAATCAAAAAGAGCGCTCAAAAAA
>Ga0066639_10002014_pt1 | contig 17921 bp, 16 predicted proteins | sample CryGeyCG2114_010_2_FD_59504 | JGI IMG/M metagenome (GOLD analysis project Ga0066639, IMG submission 59504) | Groundwater microbial communities from aquifer - Crystal Geyser CG10_big_fil_rev_8/21/14_0.10 | ecosystem: Environmental > Aquatic > Deep subsurface > Groundwater | place: USA: Utah...
CAAAGCGTATCCGGGAAGCACGGTAACCTTGCTTAAGGACGCACAAATAGCGGCGACAACCATAGCTGGACCAGATGCAAATTTTCAGATAAGTATTTCCGGACTTTCAGCTGGGAGTTATATTTTCTCTCTCTATGGTGAAGATAAAAATGTCATACGCTCCTTACTTTTCACATTTCCAATAACTGTCACAACAGGCGTGACGACGAATATAACCGGCGTATTCATTGCGCCGACCATAGCGACAGACAAAAGTGAAGTCAGGCGCGGAGACAACATCGCCATTTTTGGACAAAGCGCTCCTGCTTCCGAAATCACCGTGAGTGTTAACTCGGAAGAAGAATTTTTTATAAAAAAAATAGCAGACGTGAGCGGGGCATATTTGTTGAATTTTGACACATCCGTTCTTGAAATGGGGCAACACCTGACGAAATCAAAATCTGCTCTGAATGGCGAAATCACACCATTCAGCAAGGTTATTGGTTTTACTGTCGGAACGAAGAATGTTGTAGCCGAGTTGCCGAAAGTGGCGGCAAGGGGAGATTCAAACGGCGATGGACGAGTAAACCTTGTTGATTTTTCGGTTGCGGCGTATTGGTATAAGCGTGCCAATCCTCCGGCATCCGCTGACTTAAACGGCGACGGAAAGGTTGATTTGGTTGATTTCAGTATTATGGCGTTTAATTGGACCGGGTGAGCATGAAGCATGGAACATGGAGCATGGAGCATAAAGCACGGAGCATGAAGTTTCAAGAAAATATGCAGGAAACATATCACGAAAAATTAAAGAGCATAATGGATACATATGTGCATCTTGTTTATGATTTGACAAAAGATTTTCCAAGGGAGGAATTATACGGCGTTACGTCACAGTTGCGGAGGTCGGCTCTCTCAGTTGTACTCAATTACATTGAAGGATATGCACGGGCAAGAGATAAAGTTCATAAAAATTTTCTTGAGATCTCTTACGGCTCATTAAAAGAATCTAAATACTTATTACATTTTTCTTTGATTGAGAAGTATATCTCTAAAAGCGACTACGATAAAACAGTAAAATTAGCGGAAGAAATTGGAGCAATGTTATGAGGAATGATACGAAACATAAAATCTAAAACATGAAACATAAAACATTGAGCATGGAGCATAAAATACATTGCAGTCCATACTTCTTTATTCGTGTTGTGGCGGTTTGCTTCGTTGCTATTTTTATGTTTTATGTTTCAGGATTCGTGTTTCATGTTTTTGCGGCAACAGCCGTTGTAAAAATTGATACTGTGGTTGAAGATGTTAATGCTCTTGAGGGGACTTTAATTTTACCGGAGAGTATGCGCATAAATGAAATTCAAACCGGTAATTCAGTTATTCTCTTTTGGATAACTACACCGGAACAAGTCGGGAACACGATTACATTCGCCGGCATAACGCCGGGCGGATTTACGGGCGCATATCCAGTCTTTACCATACACGGAATATTCACAAAGGAAGATCTTGAACAGGCGCATTTTAAATCGGTTCTCGCACTCAAAAACGATGGCACCGGAGAAAGTGTACCAGTTACGATGTCACTTTCCTTCGTCGCGTTCAAGGATGATACCGAGTTACCGGAGGAATTTACTCCAACTATTGCAACCGATCCGAATATATTTGATGGGAAATACTTTTTGGTTTTCGCCACGCAAGACAAAGGATCTGGCATTTCTCGCTACGAAACGCGGGAGGGCAGATGGGGATGGTTTAAGGAAGTAGAGAGTCCGTATCTATTAAAATATCAAAAACTCAATCGGGATGTGTATGTAAAAGCAATAGACAATGCCGGGAACGAAAGAATTGCTCTTGTTCCCGCACGCACGCACCGCACATGGTGGGAGAGCTACGGATTGTTTGCTATGCTTATGATAATAGGGTTCTTTATTTTCTATATTCTCAAATGGGGAATAATACGAAACATTAAGCATAAAACATGAAACATAGAACACATTACAGTTCGTATTTCTTTATTAATTTTGTTGCGGCTTTTTTTGTTGCTTCGTTGATGTTTTATGTTTCAGGTTTCATTTTTCATGTTTATGCGGCAACGCTCAATTTCTCGCCACCGTCCGAAACCTACAACATTGGCAGTAAATTCTCAGTAAATATAACTGTAAACAGTAGCGAACAGGCGATGAACGCCGCTTCCGGCGTCGTGTCATTTCCGTGGGATAAGCTTGAGGTTGTCTCTGTCTCAAAAACGGGTTCTATTTTATCTCTTTGGCCAGCGGAGCCATCGTTTTCAAACAGTGCGGGCACGGTTAATTTTGAAGGAATAGCATTGAACCCAGGCTACACGGGTGCTAGTGGGAAAATTCTTACAATAACCTTTCGCGCGCGGAGTGCAGGGACGGCAAGTCTAAGTTTCTCCTCTGGCTCCGTCTTAGCTAATGACGGCACTGGCACGAACATCTTAAATGGTCTTCGGGTAGCGGTCTTTACGCTCGCGAGTGCGGGAGAAACGCCCCCCGTATCACAAGCAGAAGCGCCAGTTGCATCCGTGAACGCGCTTGGTATCACATCCGCCACCCATCCGGACACAACGAAATGGTATACGAACAACACGCCGGAATTCTCTTGGGAGTTACCACAGGGCGCGCTTGAAGTCCGCACGCTTATCAGTAAATCTTCCTTGAGCAATCCGTCTGTTTCCTATATTCCGCCAATCACTAAAAAAAAAGTTGATGAGCTCTCCGACGGTACCTACTATTTCGCGCTTCAGGTGCGCACGGCCGCCGGGTGGAGCGCGGTCTCGCGATATCGCGTGAACATAGACACCACCCCGCCCAAGCCATTTTCCATAACCTTCCCGCACGGCAAGTCGGGCTTTGCGCCTCAACCGGTCGTTTTCTTCAGTGCGATTGATAATGAATCGGGAATAAGCCACTACGACATAAAAATCGGGGATGATGAGGAACTGCCCAAAATTGCTCCTAACACAGTATCTAATCCATACCTCCTCACTCCTCAACTCCCGGGCAAACATACCCTGTTCGTTTTTGCTATTGACAAGGCCGGAAACATACGCAGCGCATCGGCGGAGTTTACGATAGAGAGTATTGATGTGCCGATAGTCACCTATTATCCGGAGACGATTAAAGAGGGGGACACGATAAAGATTCGGGGAACAACCTATCTGAACTCTGATGTCAGCGTGTATATTCGCGAAGGCGACAGATTGATTTCGGAAGAAAACACCAAAAGTGATACTGTTGGTAACTTCGTGCTTGTTGTCTCAAGGCGTCTTGATTCCGGTGTGTACACATTGACTGCCCGTGTGACCGATGAACGGGGGGCGAAAAGTGTTGAGACGGCTCCGCTTACAATTTCGGTCCAGTCGGAGTTTATTACGGGTCTCGTGAGCTTTGTTTTGAAGTATTTATCTGCGGTCATTCTCGCTCTACTTGTGTTCGGGGGTCTTGTGTGGGGCGGTGCGTATCTCTGGTTTAGGATTCCTCGGGAAATTCGACGTATGCGACGCGAAGCACAAGAGGCGGAGAAAGTGTCCGAGCGAGCGTTTAAGGTTCTCCGTGACGGCGTGCGGCGTCACGTGACGCGGCTCAAGAAAGTCAAGCGAAAATTGACTGCTGAAGAAGTAGAGTTTTTGGAACAATTTGAACAAAAGCTTGAAAAAGCGAAAAAATTAGTTACGAAGGAGATACAAGATATCTCACGTTCGTAAGTTTGAAGCCCAGCTCGCAATCCTTAACGTATTTCCGGGCAGGGTTTGCGCGCGTCTTGCGAGGAAGATTTGTCAGGTAATCTGTTTGGGACGCGTTCGGCGCGGCCAATGAAAAACTTGACTCGAACCTACTTTATCAAAAATTCGTGATGAACTGTATAATACACCCTATTCTATAGTCCAGAGTAGGGTAGTATTATACAATTATTTGATATTTTTATTATCTCTTATAATTTAAAGGATGGTTTGTTCGTGGGATGATAAACCATCAAGGGTGTAAAACCCTGCCATTGACGGTTTTATATGTGCTAAGGGCTGTTTGACATATTTTTTTTGTTTTGCTAATATGTTATTGGAATTGCAGAGTTGTGGTGTGATCACAAGAAGTCAGTTGAGCTAATCGGCTGGATATGCTTTTGTCATTAAAGATAGCTACTCGGTAATGGCGACTGCTGATTCTCGCGCATAAAACGCTTTTTACTGCGCAATCTTCTAAGTTTTTTTTGCTGTTTCTCCCCGGGATTTCCAAATGGAGTACCCGGCCACTATTCCTCTCCGGGGTTTCCAAAGAGATCTCCCGGGGATTTTTAATTATCTAGTGTTATAATAATTAAATGTTTAAACAGTTGAACGAGAAATATGACAAACTGTCAGCTCATTTGAGCGTGTATTCCGGAGCCGGAGGCGATGATGCAAAGGATTGGGCGAATATGTTGTTCAGAATGTATTCTCGCTACGCGGAGAATCGCGGTTGGAAAGTTACGCAAACGAATGAAAGAGATTTGGAAATAAAAGCTGATTATGCATATGGGATTTTAAAAAAAGAAACAGGAGTTCATCGGCTTGTTAGAATTTCTCCCTTTTCCGCAAAAAAACTGCGCCACACTTCTTTTGCTTTGGTTGAAGTTGTGCCAATTTTTAAAACCGTAGAATATCAAAACATTAAAATTCCGGAAGAAGATTTGAAAATTGAATTTTCAAAGAGCAGCGGTCCGGGCGGGCAAAATGTTAATAAAAGAGAAACTGCGGTTCGCGCAGTTCATATTCCAACAGGGATAAGCGTCCATTCTCAATCCGAAAGGTCACAAGCGCAAAACAAAGAAAAAGCCTTGCATCTTCTAAAATCAAAATTATTCTATTTAATGAAAGCGTCTCAAAAAAACGAAATTTCAGAATTAACTTCCAAAGCGAAACCGGAATGGGGAAATCAAATTCGTTCTTATGTCCTGCATCCTTATAAACAAGTAAAAGACCATAGAACAGGCGTTAAAACAACGAAAGTGGACGATGTGTTAAATGGAGAATTGGACAAGTTCATTGAATCTGATATAGAATTATAAGATAAGAAGCGTTATTTTTATTCGCTAATTATTTATTTGCAATTAACTTATGATATCTTTTCATAAAGTTTCCAAAGTTTATAATGGCAATTCAATTGCGTTGGAAGATATAGATTTTGAAATTAAGCCCGGAGAATTCGTTTCGCTCGTAGGTAAATCCGGCGCCGGAAAATCTACTTTAATAAAACTTTTAATCGGGGAAGAAAAACCTACAAAAGGACGGGTTATTTTCGGTTCGTATGAGGTTAATAAATTAGAACCAAAAGAATTGCCAACTTTGAGAAAACAAATTGGGATTGTTTTTCAAGACTTCAAATTGCTTCCGAGAAAAAACGCTTACGAAAATGTTTCATTTGCGCTTGAGGTCGGTGGCAGACCGCAACACGAAATTGAAGGTTTAGTTCCTCAAGTTTTGGATATGGTAGGATTAAGCGATAAACATCATAATTTTCCTCATGAATTGTCAGGAGGTGAAAGACAAAGGGTTGCAATCGCAAGAGCGATGATTCATAGGCCGGCAGTCATTATTGCTGATGAGCCAACCGGAAATTTGGATGAAAATAATACTGCCGATATTATTAAATTGATAGCGAAGATTAATGAATTTGGAACAACTGTAATTTTAGCGACACACAACCGGCATGTTGTTAATTTAATCTACAAAAGAGTGATCACGCTCTCAGACGGCAAGATTGTAAAAGACGAAAAAAAAGCAAAATACGCGCTTAGTTAGACAATGATTACAAATCTTTTTAGAATTATAAAATACGGGATTCAAAGCTTTAGGCGTAATGGCTTATTATCTGTTGCAACGACGGTTGTCATGGTCTTGGCTCTTTTGGTTTTTCAAGGACTTATTGTTTTCGGAGTTTTAACCGACACCGCGATTCTTTCCATTCAAGACAAAATTGATATCAGCGTTTATTTTAAAACCAATGCTCCGGAAAATGAGATTTTAAACATCAAAAAATCCCTTGAAAATGTTAAAGAAGTTAAGTCAGTTGAGTATGTTTCACGCGAAAAAGCCTTAGAGCTCTTTAAAGAGAAACGAAAAGACTATCCGATAATCAAAAAGGCTCTTGAGGAGCTAGATGACAACCCACTGCTTGCATCTTTAAATATCAAAGCCCATAATCCGAGCGATTATCAAATCATTGCCGCGTTTTTGGACAATGATAAATTCAATGAATTAACAAAGAGAGTTACTTTTACTCAAAGCCGACAAGCGATTGAGCGGCTTACAAATATAGTGAATACTGCTGAAAGTCTGGGGCTAGCTCTTACGATTTTACTCTCAATCACCGCAGCTTTGATTACCTTTAATACAATAATGATGGCGATTTACTCAAATAGGGAAGAAATAGGCATTATGCGTTTAGTCGGAGCTCCCAATGTTTTTATAAATGGCCCGTATATTGTGCAAGCGATAATTTTCGGAGTTCTCGCAACGATTTTGAGTTTGCTCATTGCAGCGCCGATTCTGACTCTCGCGTCACCATACATTTCCGAGTTTATTCCGGAAATGGATTTAAGCGGATATTTTTATAATAATCTATTTAACCTTTTTGTTTATCAGCTAGTTTTCGGAAGTATCCTTGCGATTGTTTCCGGGTCAATTGCCATTAGGAAATATCTTAAGTTATAGGAATTACTCTTTTTAAAACTTTTTCGGCGATTTTATGCGCGAAAGTTACTAAAGTAATATAATCATTACAACTCATAGACGCATTATTTCGTTTATTCCGTTGAAGCAATCCTTAATTTATTTAAAATGCCAAAAAATACGGAGAAATCTACACTCCTCCCAATAGCTGGGAATTTTGCTAAACCGGTATCAGAATCTTATACGGTAATTTAAAGCCGGTTCGGATTCATTTTGTATAGGGTAGCCGTTAATTTTTTATTGCAAGCGATTAACGATTATTAGTTACTTGCAATAAGGAATTAAAAAAGAATTAAAAATGTAATTTTATTTATATTTTATTCAAATATTCTCCTGTGAAGCTATGTTTGTTTTTTACTATTTCCTCTTTTAAACTTTTAGTCACAATTTTTCCTCCTTTCCTCCTTTTAGATTTTGTAAAAAAAATTGGTAGCTGGAGCGGGACTCGAACCCGCACGGCCATACGGCCAAAGGATTTTAAGTCCATCGTGTCTGCCAATTTCACCATCCAGCCACCATTTAAGTATTCTAACTGATTATATTGATTTTGTCAATAGCTTGAAATAGGACGATGTTTAGCTATACTTAAATAAATTATTCAACAGTATAACCCCCCTATAGCTTGAAAGCGAGGGGTAATTGTTGTGATTATAATTTAGATTAAATATTACTCTTAATCGTTAATAGCAATCTAATCTATTGTCCGATATTACATAGTAATTAACATCGCGTTTAATTAAGGATTAGAATATTTTATAATCCGTATGGAAAAAAGATTCAAATTAATTTCAAAAAACAAGCCGGCAGGCGATCAGCCCGGCGCGATAAAATCGCTTGTTCAAGGGTTAGAAAAAGGCTACGCGCATCAAACATTATTAGGCGTAACCGGGTCCGGAAAAACTTTTACAATCGCAAATGTAATTGAAAAAATTCAAAAACCGACTCTTGTTATTGCGCACAATAAAACTTTGGCGGCTCAGCTTTGCAATGAATTCAGAGAATTATTTCCAAAAAATTCAGTTAATTATTTTGTTTCGTATTATGACTATTATCAACCGGAAGCATATTTACCAACCACCGATACCTATATCGCAAAAGAGGCGATGGTTAATGACGAAATTGATAAATTGCGCCACGCCGCAACAACCGCGCTTTTAACGCGGAGTGATGTTATAATAGTAGCTTCTGTTTCTTGCATTTATGGTCTTGGGGCGCCTCTTGCGTACGCAGAGAATATTATGTATTTGAAAGAAGGTTTGGAAATCAATAGGCCGGAATTCATCCGCAAACTGGTTGGACTTCAATATCATAGAACTAGTTATGATTTAAAACGCGGAACATTCCGTGTTCGCGGCGATAATTGGGAAGTTATGCCGCCGGATAAAGAATTAATTTACAATTTCAAAGTTCACGATAATAAAATTGAAAAAATTTATGAAGTGAATCCTATTGAAGGATTTAGGCCCGGGATTACTCAAGAGATTGATGAAGTTGTTATTTCTCCTGCAAAACATTTTGTCACCGAAAAACAGGATAGGAATCACGCGATAAAGGCGATTAAAAAAGAATTAAAAGAAAGATTGGATTTTTTTGAAAAAGGAAAAAAATATCTAGAGGCTGAACGAATTGAGAGAAGAACTAATTTTGACATTGCTATGATTAGAGAAATAGGATATTGCAACGGGATTGAAAATTATTCAAGACATTTATCCGGACGCGCCGCCGGTGAGCCGCCTGATACTTTACTTGATTATTTCTTAAATTCTATAAATCACGAGCGAAAGGATTTCTTGACCGTGATTGATGAATCGCATGTTACAGTTCCACAACTTAACGGAATGTATGCTGGAGACGCCGCAAGGAAGAAAACTTTGATTGAATATGGATTTAGATTGCCGTCCGCAGCTGACAATCGGCCGCTTAAATTCGGCGAATTTAGCAATAAAGTCGGGCAAATAATTTACACGTCGGCTACGCCTGCCCAATATGAAAAACAAAAAAGTCAACAAATCGTTGAACAAATAATTCGTCCGACCGGGCTTACCGATCCAAAAGTTACAATTAAACCTGTGGCCGGACAAGTTGATGATTTAATTCAAAGAATTGAAGGAATCGTGAAGAAGAAGGAAAGAGTTTTAGCCACTACTTTAACAAAACGAATGGCGGAGGATTTAAGTTCTTATTTAAATGAGAAAAAAATAAAAGTTTCATATCTGCATAGCGACGTTAAAACGCTGGACAGAATCAGAATTTTAACCGATTTAAGAAAAGGCAATTTTGATGTTTTGGTTGGAGTTAATTTGCTCCGCGAGGGATTGGATTTGCCGGAAGTGTCTTTGGTTGCGATTTTAGACGCGGACAAAGAAGGATTTTTAAGGAGTGAGACTTCACTTGTGCAAACTATGGGACGAGCTTCCAGGAATTCCGCAGGTGAAGTAGTGATTTACGCGGATAAGATAACCGGATCAATCAGAAGAGCTGTAAGCGAAACTAAAAGAAGAAGGGAAACGCAATTAGCCTATAATAAAAAAAATGGAATTACTCCGAAGACAATCATCAGAAAAGTTAAGGATATTCTGCCTTTGGATATTTTAAATCTTGAAATGAAGCCGCTGCCAAAATCAAAAACAGCGATTGAGAAAATTATTAAAAAGAAAGAATTAGAGATGAAAGAAGCGGCAAAGAAGTTGGATTTTGAACTGGCGGCGCTATTGCGTGATGAAATACGAATTTTAAAAAAAGGAGGCGGCAAAATCAAATAGCGAATCACAAGACAAACAATCTAAAAAATATGAAAGATAAAATTATTATTAAAGGCGCCAGAGAGCATAACTTAAAAAACATCAACCTTGAAATTCCAAGAGATAAAATGATAGTTTTCACGGGACTGTCTGGTTCGGGAAAATCTTCATTAGCTTTTGACACTATTTTTGCAGAAGGGCAAAGAAGATATATTGAATCTTTATCGGCTTATGCCAGACAATTCTTAGGCAAATTAGACAAGCCGGATATTGATGAAATTGAAGGATTGTCGCCTGCGATTTCAATTGACCAGAAAAGTCATTCCAGAAACCCTCGTTCAACCGTGGCGACAATTACGGAAATTTATGATTACCTCAGAGTTCTTTTTGCGCGCGTCGGAAAACCGTTTTGTCCGAACTGCGGAACCGAAATTAAAAAAATGACGACTGAAGAAATTGTTGATGTAGCGATTCAGTTCTCTAGCGCGCGTGAGATGGATAAGAATATGTTAATTCTGGCGCCGGTTGTGCGCGGAAGAAAAGGCGAATATTACCAGATGCTTTATGATTTTTTAAATGCCGGGTTTTCCGAAATTAGAGTTGATGGAAAGTTTTATTCTTTACGGCAAAGAGTGAATTTAAACCGATATAAAATGCATAATATTGATTTAGTTGTTGATAGAATCCCCGCGGCTCTTGATTATCAAGACAGGGACAATCGTCTACGGCTTTCAGAGGCGATTGAATCCGCTTTAAAATACGGACAGGGAGTTGTGACAGTTATAACGGACAAAGAAATTTCCTTGTCGGCAAAATTCACTTGCCCTAACGACGGCTTTTCTTTTCCGGAAATAGAGCCAAGACTCTTTTCATTTAATAGTCCTTACGGCGCATGCGATGAATGTCATGGATTGGGAACGGAAACTTTATTTTCTGAAAAAATATGCGAAGCGTGCGGCGGAAAACGTTTAAAAAAAGAGGCGCTTAGTGTTTTAATTGAAGGAAAAAATATTTCATCTTTTGTTTCTTTCTCAGTTGCCGAAGCATTTTCTTTTATAGAAAAGTTCAATAAAAAATTGGAAGGCTTGAAAAATAAAGAGTTAAAAACAGTTAAAACCGTTGCGGAGGTCCCTTTGCGTGAAATTAAAGGACGGCTGAAATTTATGATTGATGTCGGGCTTGAATATTTGACACTAGAGAGAAAAGCCGGGACTTTATCGGGAGGCGAGGCACAAAGAATCAGATTGGCCAGCCAAATCGGTTCCAGATTGGTCGGGACTTTATATATTTTAGACGAGCCAACAATAGGCTTGCATCAACGAGATAACGCTAAATTGATAAATACTCTTCATGAACTGAGAGATTTAGGAAATACAATTATAGTGGTGGAACATGACGAGGAAACCATTCGTGAATCTGATTATCTAGTTGATATTGGTCCGGGCGCAGGCGTGCATGGAGGAGAAATTGTTGCGCACGGCGAATTACCGAAATTATTTCAGGATAGCCGCTGTAAATCTCTGACAATAGATTATTTAAACGGTGTTAGAAAAATCGCAATACCGAATAAAAGGAGGAAAATTGGCGAAAGTAGGGAGCACATTAAAATCAGGGGCGCAAAGGCTAATAATCTAAAAAGTTTGAATGTTGATATACCGCTCGGGAGATTTACTTGCATAACAGGAGTTTCCGGCTCTGGGAAAAGCACGCTCGTCTATGATGTTCTATATAAAACTTTGGCTAATAAATTTAATAAAGCGGGCTATAAACCCGGCAGTCATAACGCGATTTTAGGATTAGAATACATAAACCGAATCATCAACATTGACCAGTCGCCAATCGGGCGAACGCCTAGATCAAACCCGGCGACTTATGTTGGTGCCTGGACTTATATTAGAGAACTTTTCGCGGCAACAGAAGACGCAAGAGTGCGAGGTTATAAATCCGGGAGGTTTAGTTTTAATACGCGCGGCGGCAGGTGTGAAAATTGCGAAGGGCACGGAACTATTGCGATTGAGATGCATTTTTTGCCGACCGTCTATATTGAATGTGACATTTGCAAAGGAAAACGATTTGACCGCGAAACTTTAGAAGTTGAATATCCTTCATACACAAAAGCTTCGGAGAAAAGATGTAAACAGAAAAATATTCACGACGTTCTTGAAATGACGATTGAAGAAGCGGTTGAATTTTTCAAAGAAATTCCTTGGTTGCACGACCGATTAAATATTTTAGAAGAAGTCGGGTTGGGATATTTAAAACTGGGGCAATCCGCGACAACTCTTTCCGGAGGAGAAGCGCAAAGAATTAAACTTTCAAAAGAATTAGGTAAACGCGATACCAGAAACACTCTTTATTTACTGGACGAACCAACGACCGGTCTTCATTTTGCAGATGTTGATGATTTACTTAAGGTTTTAAATCGTTTAGTTGATCGCGCAAATACAGTTGTAGTAATTGAACACAATTTGGATGTTATAAAAACTGCGGATTGGGTGATTGATTTAGGGCCATTAGGAGGGGAAGAGGGCGGAAAAATAGTGGCTAAAGGAACTCCGGAGGAAATCGTGAAATGTTCAGGGAGTTTTACAGGAGAGTATTTAAGAAAAGTCTTGAAATAAGGTTATTGCTCTTAATGTAATTAAGGGCGAGTTAATTAAAGACACGTTAATTTAATATAGCGATAATTTTATCTATTGCGTATATGTTATTCATATCTTTATCTATTGCGTATATGTTATTCATATCGCGGCAATTTCCTATTTCAAGTATCACTGACGATCGTCAGCGATACTTGCAATGAAATTTTTAATATAATATCATTTATTTATCTATAATTCGCAAATTAATTTTAATTTAATTTTAATTAACCCGACGGAACTAATTAGAGTTTTATGAAAGGCGACTTGACTTTAAAAATTTTAAACTTTTTGGAAGAGGCGGCCGCCAGCACTGGTCAAATTTTGGGATTGTTTTTTACCGACTATCATACTTCTTATCGTAAAGCGCGCGGTTTATCTAAACCTAAAAAACACACTAAGTTTGTCAAGAAAGATTTTCAGGAACAAGAAAGAAATCGATTAAACAGTCTAATTTATTGGCTTAAAGAGGATGGTTTAATTACAAAATCTAGAAGCGGTTTATGGAATATTACAAAAAAAGGCGTTAAGCGCAAGCTAAATATTTTGAATAAAAAAAATAATTCACCAGTTTTGTCATTCCCGAAAGTAATCAAATCAAGTGAATGGAAAATTATTGTTTTTGATATACCCGAGAGTGAGAGACGAAAACGGAACCAGCTTCGCGCTATGCTTAAACAGCTTGGTTTTAATATGCTTCAGAAAAGCGTATGGATGGGTAAGATTAAATTACCAGAAAGCTTTATTTACAAACTTAATAAAATGCGGATTATATCGCATGTTGAAATTCTTACAGTGACTAAAAGTGGAAGTTTGAAGCGATTAAAATAAGTTTCTTGTCTTCATCGCTTCTTATTTTTTCATTGCAAGTATCACTGACGATCGTCAGTGATACTTGCAATGAGTAAAGTGTCGCGGAAAAGTGTATAATTTATCTAGACCTATCTAAGCTTATCTAAACCTATCTGAGCATATCTAAATTTTTAAACTTATCTAAATTTATCTAAATGAAAAAATTTTACCAAAAATTGCCCCAAAGTTCTGGAGTTTATTTGATGAAAAATAAAAAAGGCGAAGTTATTTATATTGGAAAAGCCGGGAATTTAAAAAGAAGAGTTGCGAGTTATTTTCAAAAAACGCATGATTTCAAAACTGAAAAACTGGTGAGCGCAATCAAAAAAATAGATTATCAGAAAACAGACACTGCGGTTGAGGCGCTAATTTTAGAATCGCGGCTTATCAAGAAATATAGACCAAAATATAACATTAGGGAAACTGATGATAAGAGTTTTCTGTATGTTGAAATCACAAAAGAGAAATTTCCGCGCGTTTTACTAACGCGAGAAAAAGACTTAGATAAAAAATCTAAAAGTAAATTTTACGGGCCCTTTACTTCAACAGGGAATCTGCGCGAAGCTTTAAAGATAATTAGAAAAATTTTTAGATATTCTACCCATACTTATAACGAGATTAAAAAAGGACATCCCTGTTTTAATTATCAAATCGGACTTTGTCCCGGAAATTGTTGTGGGGCGATAATACAAAGAGAATATAAAAAATCAATCCGCAACGTTAAATTATTTTTTAACGGAAAGAAAAAAAATATTTTAAATTTTCTTGAACGCGATATGAAATTAGCGAGTCGTGAAGAAAGGTTTGAAGACGCAGAACGCGCGAAACAGCAAATTTTTTCTTTAAAACATATTCAGGATATCGCGCTTTTAAAAAATGACGAAATAGCGACAGGGGATAAGATAGAAAAGATGAGAATAGAAGGATATGATATATCTAATATTTCAGGAACTTCTGCGGTTGGAGCAATGGTTGTTTTTATTGGCAATAATCCTAGTAAAAATGAATATAGAAAATTTAAAATAAGAATGGTTAAGAAAATTGATGACACTGGAATGTTAAGAGAAATAATCACGCGCCGGTTGAAAAATAACTGGCCCTTGCCTAATTTATTTTTAATTGACGGCGGCAAGGCGCAGGTGAATGTCGCAAAAGGCGTTTTGGATACGAATGGCTTGAAAATTCCAATCGTAGGCATTGCTAAAGGTCCAACTCGTAAAAAGAACGAGTTTGTCGGAAAAGTCCCGGAAGGAATTGAAGAAAAAACTTTAATTAAAGTCCGAGATGAAGCGCACAGATTTGCGATTTCGTATCATAAAACTGTCCGCTCAAAAAAGTTTATTAACTAAAATATCTAAACCTCTTGTGTAATATTTTATCTAATCCTATATATCTTCCGGCTTTGCTCGCCGTAAATAAAAGTAAAACAAAAATATAAATTATGTGTTCATCTACGAGATACGAGTGGTCCCCAGCATACGGGAAACTAAGTATGGGTAAATAATAGAGAAACATTATAAGAGCTCCTAAAACAGAGCTGAATCTTACAAATACTCCCAGTATCAAAGATACGCCAATTAAGGTCAGTCCCCATTCGTTTAAGAAATCAACCCAAACGATATTTTGCGGTAGAGCAAGCCACTCGTAGAAATTTGAAAATCCTTTCGCGTTTTTTAAATATCCTGATGCCGTCCATTCAAGATTTAATAGCTTTGTAATGCCGGAGTAAAAAAACAGCCAACCTAAATTAATTCTTAATAGAAATAATAATATTTTTGATTTTTTATTCATATTCTTATAATGTTACTTTGAATTAACGACCTTTACTTTTTGTTTGTGTAAATATACTAGGAGATTACAAGAGCTATCCAATAAAAAGAATTATTTTTTTCTCACGTTTCTGAAATGGATTAGTCATTTGATTATAAAATGCTAATTAACATATAAACGCCCAATGCGATTAAAAACAAACCGATTAACAATCTCATTAGCCCGCGATTCTTTTTTCTCCAGCTTTCAAGAGTTTCCGAACTCGCGCCAAAATAGGCGACTGCAACAACAACAAGCAACGGCAAAACAAAAATAAAATTATATAAAAGAAGCAGGGGAACGGCAGTTGCATAAGACCCTTTAGCCAAAAGCCCTAAAATCGCGAAATATGGAGCGCCGGTGCAAGGCAATTCAACTAAAACGACGAAAACTCCGAGCGCTGCGGTTGTAAGTATTAAAATCGCCGGATGTCTCCTCTCCATTTGTTCAATTTTTTGCGTGTAATATTCAATTCGTTTTCCTGCGCCCGGTATCATTTGTAAAGAAAATCCTTTTCCATACCAAAAAAAATCTTTTATTTCAAAAAGCCCCGCAATAATCGCTATAGATGCCGCGACAATATAAACACCGGTTGCAATACCGACACTAAGAGTCGCTTTTAAAATACCAAAACCGAGCAAAAGATAGGTTATATAAACTACTAATGAATAAAACAATCCTCCCAAAAGCATTTTTGTCCTACTCTTGAAGATTTTTGTCATAAATGCTATTAAAAAAATCAAAACTCCAAAAACGCACGGATTGATGGAATCAACCAACGCGGCCACTATTACAACTCCCAAAGTAAGATTTTCTCCCAGCATATTTTAATCCTCTGCCGGCAATTCGCAACCTGATGCGCGGCTTAAATCTTCTAACGACATTACCCCAGCCGGAAATTTAGTTATATCGTTTCCATCTTCATCTTCATGAATCCACGTTGGCGTATGAGTAATCCCTTTATCTACACAAAGTTTAATTTGCTTCTGCGTTGCGCCGTATCTTGCGTCGCATTCTATTTCGTTTATTTCATGAATCGCATCTCCAAAAAGCGCTCGTTGTTTTGCGCAGAAAGAACATCCTTTTGAACCATACATTCTAAAACCTTCTTCATATAAACATTTTGCGAAAACAGTATATTTCCCGGGTTCAACCTGTCTTGAATGATTCACATAAATTAAAAATCCCGATAAAATTGAGATTAAAACCGCGACGCCAATAGTTTTTAATTTTAATTTTTCCGGCTTTAAAGCGATGATTGCAACCGTGATAATCGCGAGCATTAAAATTTTGGATAATTCGCAAAAAATACATATATTTTCTAGAACAAAAAATTCTATTCCGGAAAGATAAAGTGAAGGACCCAAAAAAACGATTGAAAAAAAGGCTGACGCTTTAAGCCAAGCTTCATTGAATTTGAAAATTGAAACAAGGAATATTCCGATAAAATATAAAATGCCGAAAATTGAAAATGGAATCCCGAAAGCTTTTGCGTATAGGCTTTTGTTGACAATATCGCACGACAACCCTTCGCCAAGATTGCAAAACGAATCGCTATCGCCCGAATAATGGAGCGATACAAGATATCCCATTATCGCGATTCCTGCTATTGATAAGATTATTAATATTATTTGTGAACTTTTGCTCTTATTTTTTTGCATTATTCTTTTTCCTGATATTATGAAGTATTTTGCACGGTTCAATAATTGTCGGATTTACAATACTATAATATGCCGTCAGACCGCTTCTTCTAACATTAACTATTTGTGAATGCCTTAAAAGAGCCAAATGTTGCGAGATATTGGGTTTTCTCAATCTAAAATAATTTGTCAGTTGCTTTACTGGAAATTCTCCATATTTTAAGATATTTAAAATTTCAAGACGAATTGGATTCGCTAAGATTTTATACACTTCTGCATTCTTATGATATGTTGCTTTTGGAAAAGGGGATATAACTTTCATAGTTTCGCAATTTTGAAATTAATTTAATTATAAAAAATCCATAACTAAAAACCAATAAAGATATTAACAACCTTATTCAATGGATATTTATTTAATAAATAAAAAGCTGTATAACAACAGTTCCTATAACTAGTGTTGAAAGCAGGCTAGTAATTAAAAGAGGCCGATTTTTGATATACATCGCATAAAGAAACCATGCGACTACTGCGCTTAAAGCTATCAGATAAGTCGTTAAAGAAATTCCCGATGTATCTCCTGTTTGCCAAATTTTTACAACTTGCGGAATACTGGAAAGCGACGCGATAACTCCGATTATTGTCATTAAAACATCAATAATCCCGCGCGGGGATTTAATTTTTTCTTTTTCACATTCATTTACATGCTGTGGATTATACATTCTTAAATTATATCATAATAGAATCTAAACAAGTGGTTAAAGCTTAGAGCTTTGAATTACGAAACTCCTTTCATTGGATTTTTTCGGAATTTCAGGCGAGGCAAAGCAAAAATTTTGCAGGAATATACAGAGTATATTTCAAGAAATTTTTGCAAAGCCGTAGCCGAAAAACCGGAAAAAGGCTTGAAATGGAGTTTAGTAATTTAAAGCTTAGAAGGGGAAACTGCCTCGTCAAAATCAATAGCATATAATCTGGGGATTTTGGTTATATTAGGATTACCGTTTTTGTCTCTGAAAAAACGAAGAACAAAATTATTATTGTGCGTATGTCCGTGGCTTACGCCCTGACTCTCTAAGACCGATATAATTTTATCTCTTTGTTCTTGAAGTTCGCTCATAAACATTTCTCCTGAAACTTCTTTCCACTTTGCAAGGCTTAAATCTAAAACACCGGAAAACACATCAACCAACCCTTTTTTATTAAGTCTGTATGATTGGATTGGCTCAATCGGCACATAATCAAAACCATTATTCTTCCATACTTGATGATTCTCGTAAATTTTTTGCCAGGCAAGAAACGCTTTTGGCTCTATGTGCCTGATAATTAACTTGTCTTTTAATATGCCTCCGATCAGTGTAGTTTCTGAACCCGTTTTTTCAAACTCTGCTCTTTTAAATCTTTCTTTATTGAGATTACTATCTTCGTATAACGGTGGTTTAACTATCTCGCCGCCCAACCCTGCGTCAAAAGCTTGTTTTATAAGTGAAGCCCTTTCTTGTCTCGGAGCGTGACAAATCATCGTTGTCGC
>Ga0066639_10002024_pt1 | contig 17871 bp, 26 predicted proteins | sample CryGeyCG2114_010_2_FD_59504 | JGI IMG/M metagenome (GOLD analysis project Ga0066639, IMG submission 59504) | Groundwater microbial communities from aquifer - Crystal Geyser CG10_big_fil_rev_8/21/14_0.10 | ecosystem: Environmental > Aquatic > Deep subsurface > Groundwater | place: USA: Utah...
CAAACAACCCCGAACCCTCCAACTGCGCAAACACGGGAGTTGCAAATATCGTTGTTGCAAGAAAGAAAAACACTGATTTAATTGACGCGCGCATACTCATTACCTAGCACGTTTCCTGTTATTATAGTTTCGCCAAAAAAAAAGCGGAGGGGGGCAAAACCTTTTTAACTGCTCTTGTGACGTCTTGTTTGAACATGTTTGAATTAGAGCTTGACCGCGTGGTTCATGGCGTTTTGGAGAATGCATCAAAACGCGTACTTATCCAATTACCTGACGGGCTCAAACCGCAAGCAGCGCAGATTGCAGACGTGATAGAAGAGAAAACTGGTGCAACAGTTTTGATATGGCTTTCAAGCTGTTATGGCGCGTGTGACATTCCTCTTGGACTCAATACAATCGCAGTTGACCACTTCATTCAGTGGGGTCACAATAAGTTCAACAAACGCAAGGAGGGTTGGTAAACTATGAAAGTGAGTTTTGTTGATGCAACGTGGCAAGAAGAGCTTGCTCTTACTGAACAGGTTATTTCTGAGATTACAAAAAAGGCACGAAGCATTGCGCTTTTTGCAAGCGTGCAATTTCTCAAACTGGACACGATTATTGCGCAGCTCAAACGCGCAGGTATAACGGTTCTTGAAACACGCGCAAAGCGCACGAATGCAGCTCGCCAAATTCTGGGATGTGATGTGTACCATGATTCATTTGATGCAGATATCATTGCAGACGCCGACCTTATCCTCTATATTGGTGACGGATTATTCCACCCGCAGGCATTGCTCTATGCCCAGATTCTGACAGGGAAAATTCATGATGTGCTCTTGTTTGACCCGCTTGACAAGCAGCACAAATACATTGGTCGCGAAAACATTTTGCCTCACCTCAAAAAACTGAAAGCAAACATTCTCAGATACCTGAGCGCAGACACGATTGGCATTCTTGTCACGCTCAAGCCCGGACAACAACATCTTGATTTAGCGTTGAAGCTTAAAGAAACGCTTGCGTCCTCAGGAAAAAAGGCGTACCTATTTCTTGACAACACCTTTGATTACGCCCAACTCGAGAATTTTTCTGATATCAAGGCTTGGGTGAATACGGCGTGCCCGCGCATTGGTCTTGATGACATAATAACTATTTCAAAGCCACTTATCAACCTCAATGATGCAACGCGCAGTGTTGAAATGCTTGAAGCAATCAAGAACGTACTTGCCTAACAACAAGGCGGGTGCGTAGACAACGCGTTTTTATACCTGAACAATGACAAATAGCGTATGGAAGTGGCAACATTTGGAGCAGGTTGCTTTTGGCATGTTGAAGCTGATTTTCGAAAAATAAAAGGCGTGACTAATGTGGTTGTCGGCTACATGGGTGGGCACACACAAAATCCCCGCTATGATGAGGTTTGCAGTGACAAAACAGGACATGTTGAAGTCGCGCAAATAACATTTAACCCGAAAAAAGTCTCGTATGCGCAATTGCTTGACGTGTTTTGGACTATTCATGACCCAACCCAGATTAACCGGCAGGGTCTTGATGTTGGAACCCAATACCGCACGGTTATTTATTATCACAGTGAAGAACAAAAAAGAGAAGCAGAAGCATCAAAAAAAGCGCTTGATGCATCAAAGAAATTTAAAAAACCAATTGCAACGGCGATTGTTCCGGCAGAAACGTTCTACAGAGCAGAAGAATACCACCAGCAATACTACAAGAAACAGGGAAACGTGTGCTAGCAACCGGCTATGTTAACAGCGTTCATCACACATAACTATAAAAAAAGTGAGTGCGCTAAAAAAAATTTATGGCATTCTCATTTGCAACACTGCCGGTTCTTCTCAAACTATTTGTGTTGTTCACCATACTTGGACAAGCCATTATCGTGTTGTATGCGCTTGGTCTTATTGTGCAACACGTGTTCAAGAAAAAAAGCGCGCGTATTCGGGCAATTGGAAGCGTGTGGAAAACGTATGGTGTGCATCTTAGTTTCCTTGTTGCAGCAACCGCCACTCTTGGCAGTTTGTACTTATCAGAAGTGCTGTTATGGGTTCCCTGCGAACTATGCTGGTTTCAGCGCATCCTTATGTATCCGTTAAGTCTTATTTTTCTTGTGGGAATTCTCAAAAAAGGACACGTCCGTGTTTGATTACGCTCTCCCGCTTATCCTGATGGGGCTGATGGTATCATCATATCATTATTACATCCAAATCAGCGATACCGCAACAAGTTGTTCGCTTGCCCTTGGCGCATCCTGCTCAAGCAAGCTCATCTTTGTGTTTGGCTACATCACCATTCCAGCGCTTGCTTTGAGCTGTTTTGCAGCACTGCTCATGCTTGCTCTTGCAAACAGGGGGGGCGCGTATAAAAACGTCATTTCAAAAATCAAAATTAGCATACGCGATTGAGTTGAGTTATTCTTGTTGTGACGGGTCATCATTTTCTTTTGAGAACATGCTTTTTTTGAGCACGCTAAAACCAAGACGCCATAATTTTGATTCTTTGAGCAATAATTGCACAATGAATTTTGTTGGAAAATCACGGTCGTGTTCTTCTAATATTTTTTTGCTTGATGACTGATTAAAAATCTGGATGAGCTCATCATACTGGTCTTGTGTCATAGAATTCATGGCCTCACGCATTTTAAGGCTCATCCACAAATCGCGGCCAAGCTTGCTGTTAAATTTTTTAGCATACGAGTCAGGGTTTTCTGCTAAGTACGAACCGGCAAGCAATCCATAAATGATACCACCATACGTAGTTGCTTTTACTTGCGTTGCTGCATCCCCAATCAGGTACGCACCATCTTTTGCAAGCACTTGCTTAGGATTATAGAGGGGTACAAGCCCACTTTGGGGTTCAATCACGTCATGCGAGCCAACGAGTTGTTTGAACGCCCCTGCAACGTTTTTTCCAATCACACCAATGCGGGCAACGTGTTCATCTTCAGGAACAACCCATGCAAATTCGCCAAGACCCATATGAATCTCTGTGATGCCGGGCTCTCCTTTATAGTGCGCGCGCACCTGCAGTCCTTGAAGGAATTGGCGCTCACCAAACATGCCTGCTGCTTTTGCAACTGGACTGAGCGGACCATCAGCGCCAACAAGCATGCGTGATTCAAAGCTTCCTTTGTCAGTAATAATCTTAAACGAGTCACCATTTTTTTTGAATCCTTGAAAGGTGTGATTAAGAAGAATTTTTGCGCCATTATCTTCTGCTTTTTGTGCAAGGTATTGATCAAAACGCGCGCGGTCCATAACCTTGTTTTCTTTGTCAAGGTCAATGTCAACACTTTTCCCATTTGGTGCAACAATACGGAATTTCTTGATTGTTGCTACCACAAGCTCGTCAGGAATGTCAATAACGCGCTTAATTGAATCAGTCACAATGCCGGTGCACTGGATGGGGTAGCCTGCTTTTGAGTTTTTCTCAAAAATGGTCACGTCCTCATCTTTAATGAGGCTTGCGTAATGCGTTCCAGCAGGACCTGCTCCAACAACACCAATCATAGCTTTAGAGCAGTTGTTTTTGGTTAAAAAAGTTTGGGAACCAAAACAGCGTTAAGACCTTAGAGTTTTTCCCAATTTTTTTGCCAACTCCTTTGTTTGGTCAAACAAACGTTGTATCTCACTAATACCTTCGCTCCAAAACTCGGGCGTGCTAATATCAATGCCAATTTTTGCAAAGGTTTCTTTTGGTGAGGCAAAAAGCCCTGTGCTTAAGAATTGCTTGACTTGCTCAATGTATTCGGGTTGTTCTCGAACGCGTTTTTGCAGTGCTTTTGAAATAAGCAATCCTGACGCATATGAATAATTATAGAAATATCTTCGGATATGACCCCAATACACCCACCAATTCTCACTTCCCTCATCATTTGATACCGCAGGACCCATGTACGCGCTCATGTGTTTTTGAAAGAGCGCACCAATTTCTTGTACTGAAAGATAGTTCTTTTCACGGTAGGTTTTGTGCAGTTCCAATTCAAACTGGTAGCATGCAACTTGGCGCATAATACTTGACACATCACTATTGAGCTTTTCCATTAATAATGCGAGACGCGTGGGGTCATCTGCATCTTTGAGTAGTCGTTCAAACACAAAGTCTTCCATAAACGTGCTTGCACACTCAGCAGTTCCAAGTGACGTGCCAAAATAGAGCGCGTGTTGTTTTTTCTTCATTAACTCATTATTAATTGCGTGACCCATCTCATGCGCAAGTGTTGTTACGTCTGAGAGTTTTTTTGTAAAATTAAGCAAAACGTAGGTGGGTTGTGTTATTAGTCCATGCGCGCAAAACGCGCCACTTGTTTTTCCTTTTTTTGGAAACACATCAATCTGGCCGTTTTCAATAAATGATGTGAGGTAGTCGGCAAATTCTTTGTCTAAATCAGAAAACACGTCAGTGACAAGTTGTGCTGCTTCTTTAAATGAGTAATTTTTTTCTTCCAATTCAAAAGGAACGTTTCGCTCGTGATACGCAAGTTGTTTTTTTCCAAACAATGCTGCTTTAAGCGCGTAGTAGTCTTTTGAGAGCGAAAATGCTTTTTTTACTGCTTTGAGCATTGCATCAACCACTTCGCTTTCCATGTCATCAGCAACATGGCGTGACTGGTCTGCTCGCGTGTACCCGCGCAATGTGTCATTGACTTTTTTATCTTCAAGAATGGCATTGATTTCTGCTTCAGCAAGTTCTGCATGTTTTGCAAGAATATCATTAAATGCGCGTGCCGCATCATCTCTAACTTTTTTATTCTGACTGTTTAAAAGTGAAAGAATATCTGAAAATGTTTTGGTTTCTTTTTTTCCTTTTTCATTGAGGATTTCGCGCTCTTCTTTGCTCAAAAATGAGGAAACCATGCGCACCCACGACTCGTACGCGCTTGCTGACTTTAACGTGAGAATGCGCTCTTCTTCTTCACTAAGCAAGTATTTTGCTGTTTGAAAGATTCTTTCAAGAACATGACGATATGCTTTGAGTTCAGCTGATTTCAAGAAAAGTTCTTGTGTTTTTTTGTCAATTTTTGCAAGTGCGTGTTCAAAGAATCGGGTGTCATTAATGAGGTTTTTTGAGTGAGCGTCTGCTGCCCTGAATTTTGCTTTGATGGTTGTGTCAAGCTGGTCTTGCGTGCTTCTAAGCCAAAAATAGTAGAGTTCATCGGCTTCAACGCCATACCTGCGCGACCATGCTTCGTAATCATCAAGTGCTTCTTTGAGCACGCTGGGCTTTGTAAGATAGTCAGTTCTGTTCTTCCATTTTTTGATAAACGTGTCAGTTGCACTTTGCCACTTTTTGCGATTCTGCTCAATTTTTGGGTCAGAATCTCCTGAGAATAATGGTGAAAAGTCCCATTCAAGTTTCATAGTTTCACATAAGCGCGTTATCACTTAAAATCTTTTAGCAGATTGTTTGGCACTTTCTAATGCTTTTTTCGCATAAAACTGGATTGAGCTACGCACGTCGTATTCGGGTTGTGAGAGTTCTTCGAGACCAAACCATTTCACGCCATCACTCAGTTCTGTTTTTGAGAGCGTGAGTTTTGGGCTGTGCGTTGTTGCAAAATAAACAAAGGTAAGATGTTCATGATGGTCATTAATGCGGTGTCTATTCATATAGGTGGGTTGAACAAGCTCTTGGTATCCACCTTCCTCAAAGGATGGTGCTTGTTCAGGCGCGTAGAGCAGCACGTCAAGTCCTACTTCTTCTTTTACTTCACGCAGTGCTGCTTGTGTTGGGTCTTCGCCTGTCTCAATGTGTCCGCCAACGCTCAACCAAATCTTGTGCTTATCATGTTTTCGCAAAAGCACTTTATGATCATGCACAATAAACACTTCAACAGTGTAGTCAAGCGCGTAATTAATATGGGACATGACTCTTTGGAGGTGTTATGTTTTTTTAAAGAGCAAGTAGACGTGTCCGTTATTCACGCAAAAACGGGTATTGGTTTTTTGTTTTGCGCGCGACATGCCTTTTTGTACACTAGTTTTGTTCGAATCTCAATATTCTTGATACACGCGTTATTTTCAAACGTATCAACCTCGCTTTTTGCGTCCTCCCATCGTTTAATCCATGCTGACAGGCTTTTGTACGCGTTTGCGACAAAATCAGGTGACAGTGATTTTGTCCCAAGAGCATGCACTTCATGTGTGAGGGCTGAGAGTTCTGAGGTTACAAATTTTAATCGAAATCGAGCCAAGAACACATCACTGAGGTGTGCGAGTATTTGCTCAATACTCCCCGTTTTCTCAACAAGAGGAGCAAATCGCGTGTCAAAATGATACGCCACGTTTTCTATGTTTTGCAAAAGTCGGGTCATGTCAGGTGAGTGCTCTTTAAAAAGTTGGTCGCGGTACGTAAGTGAGCGCGCAAAATCACCAGTAAGCGTTTCAGCTAATTGCGCATCAGGTTTTTCAAGCAGGGTTATGACTGACTTTTTAGCCGTATTGTTTTGCAAGTAGTCAACAAAAAAGTATTCTTCAAAGCTTTTTGCAAACACGCGTGGTTGCGCGTGCGCATCAAGAATGTGTTGTTCTTCATGTTCAAGAAGCATGAGCATTTCCTCAAGAGAGTTGAGATTAAAGGTGTGGGGAAAAATGTTTACATTTAGTTTTGGCGTGTCACGCACAGCAAATAAGTGGTGCGTGTTCACGTTCATATAGGTGTAAGGGTTGAGTAAGTGCACAGTTTTAATGTAGGTCAAACTCTTAATCTGCGTGTTTGAAATATCGAGCAAGTCAAGAAAAGCCTGGCGCGCACAAGGGTCATTATGCTCTTTTACGCGCGCAAATGCGCGTTCTAAGCCGTATTTCATTAATTGTGAAGATAAGAATGTAGTTATTTAAAGATTTAGATGATTATTTTTCAATAAGGCCCGGCAGTTTTTTAACTGAGATTGAAACGACTTCTCCGGTGTCTTTAACAAACTCAACGCTTCGTCTTCCAACATGTTTTATGGTCATTTTTGAGCCTTTTACCACAACTCTGCTTCCTGATTCAAGCACTCTGTCGCCAACAGCAAGACCTTTTTTCCCAACCCATCCAACAACGCGAACGCTTGTTCTTCCTCCACGACTAAACACGTTTTTGAAAAAACTAAACAATCCCATACGCTAACTTCACCGCACCATGTGTAATTAAAATTTGTGTTTGTACTGTTAAAGAGCAAGCAACAAAACCCTGCACTGCAGAACTGCGCTACACCGTTATTAATGCAACATTACACGCACAAGACTAATCTGTGCGTTTCTTACGTTTCACGCTGCAGCGTACCGGGTAGCAGTTAAGCAATATCTAAGTCCAGGTCATTTAACAATTCTGAAACTTCCTGAATGTTTTTACTCACATCTCTAACAACGGTTTTTGCTTCTTGCTCGCTTATAACCACGACTGCACCTGTTGTTGCTGTTTGGTTCGTGCTTGTTTGATTGTCTGATTCCTTTGTCAGAGAGTCACCAATTTGCGTGCATCCAATGAACAGTGTTGCAAACATGAATGCTATAATATATCGTTTCATGCTAACACCGCCACTAATGGTCCTTCACAATAGGGAAGAATATCAACTTGCGGGTCTTCAATTCCTGAGGAGTAATGAGGGATGCTGCAGGTCATATCCTGGTTGTTGTCCGTTACATACATTGAGCACATGCCGTTTTCTAAACCTCTAATTTCTGCTTCAACACCGTCTTCTGGCGTGAATGTTGCTTGCTTACAGAGGCGAAACGCTGCGTCAAAACAATCCTCATCAAAACCACAGTCGGCTACGTTTCCTTGTGTTATATCCCGGACTTCTTCTGAGCTACTGAGCATAATGTAGAGCACGTTTTTGAGTGTTGATTTTCGCAAGTGACGTATCTTGAGCTTAACATCTTCAATATCCTGCACGCTCAAGCTCTCAATAGTATCGCGAAGGAAGTTGAGAATATCTTCCACTTCATCTGCGGCAGTAAACAACATTTCAGATGCGCGCTCGAATCGCGCCCCATTTGTATCATTTCGTTCTTGATAGAACGCTGCGATTGCTTGTATCTTTTCTCCAAGCTCTACGAATCTTATTTTCAAATCTTCAAGTTTGAAAACCATGCCAAGCAGGATTGCTGAATCTGGCACTTCTTCAAGTTTTTCATGCGCCTCCAAACTAACCATCGCATCACCTTTTGCAACGCATTCTACAAAGGTAACGCATCCTTTAGCATCTTTTTCCACGATTAGCTCGCCTTTACATTGTGTGTACGCTTCTGCAGGAACACTCTTGCAGTATTGTTCCTTTGCACCACAGGCGAGTATTTCGCATCCATGCGTATTGTAGTCCCGAACCACCTGCAATCCTTGTGAATTACATTTTGTTTTTATTTCTTGCACAATGTTTGGACTCAACGAGTCAACACCCACACACTTATCAGTCTCTTTTCGCTCGCACACTACACGTTCACAACCATTCTTCTTCACGTATTTTGGCGAGCCTCCAAATTCTTTGCAGCGCAATACATCCTCATTATTTTGCTCAATAGTTTGGCATTCTGCTTTGTTCTCCCATAGACGTGCGGTTTTATTCTCATCTTCAAAGCTACATTTTAAGAATTCACACGTATCAGGCCCAATATGATATTCGGGAAGCCCGCCCTGCTCAATACATTTTTGCTCCCAGCTAGGGTCTCGTGTTGGACATATTCTCTGTTCTTTTTCACACACAATAGTGCTTATGCCCGCGTCCGCATCAAATAGTTCTTCACAGCCTTGGGGAACTTCTTGCACCAACTTGAATCCTGTCTTTGACGATGACGGGCAGGTGTATTGGGATTCTTGACACCACGTACCACACCAATTCGAACCCGCGTTTTTGCAGTCACTTTCTGAAAAACAGTTCCAGGGTTGTGATGCCGTGCAAATCGGACATTCTCCTGCATTACACCAGCCAGCGTTCACACTGCCACACCAATCGCCGCCCGCGCTGGTACAGTCTGATTTCGTGTAACAGTTCCACACTTTTGACGAAGTGCAGGTTGGACAATTTTCTTGCTGACACCAACTGTAATCACCTGAACCTGTGCACCACTGTGCATCAACACCTTCACAAGACGTTTGTGAGAAGCAATTCCAGGGGTTATTGTCACTGCATTCGGGACAATTTTCTTGCTGACACCAGCCATAGTCCCCTGAGCCTTCACACCATTGTGCATCAACACCTTCACAGTTTGATTGTGATGCGCAATTCCAAGGGTTTGCTTGTGAGCATGAATAGTCAGGACAGGTGTATGGTGCTTTGTTACACCATCCCGATGTGGTTGCATTGGTTGATTCAGGATTATTACACCACACGCCACTTACTGATTTACAGGTGGTCTCTGTCTGGCAATTCCATGCTTCATTTGAGGAGCATTTGAATGTTGGGCACGTGTCTTTTTGGCACCATGCATTTCCACTTTTATCACTGCACCATTTAGCACCAGCAGATTCACAGTTTTCCTTATCTCCACACTTCCATAATGATGACGAAGTGCAGGTTGGACAGGCATCAGATTGACACCACGTACCACACCAATTCGAACCTGCGCTGGTACACGTGCTTTCTGTTTTACAATTCAAGCTTTCCGTTGCAGAACATGTGTAGGATGGACAGGCATCAGATTGACACCAACTAGGACCACCGCCTGAGGATTTGCACCAGTTTTTTCCTTTGTCTTCACATGCAGATTGCGTGTTTATAGGGCAGTCGTCTGAACACCACCCCGTACTTGAATACACGTCTTCACACCAATCGCCGCCCGCGCTGGTACAGTCTGATTCTGAGTAACAGTTCCATAACCCTGTTGTGTTACATGTTGGACAATCATACTCTTGACACCAACCATAACTACCTGAGCTTGCACACCAATTTCCTTGAACGCCTTCGCACAGCGATTCAGTATTACAATTCCATTTTTCAGTAGCAGTGCAGGTTGGACAGGGTTGGCTTGAACAATACGTGCCACACCAATTCGCGCCAACACCAGTACAATCTGATTCTAAATAACAGTTCCACGCTTCGGATGCGCTACAGGAAGGACATTCATACGTCTGGCACCAGCCGTAATCACCTGAGCTTGCACACCAATTAGCCCCACTGGCACTGCATGACTCTTTATCATTACAGTTCCACGCTGATGATGCATTACACTCGTATGAAGGACACGCATAACTCTGACACCAGGTGTTTCCATAGGTGTCAGCACACCAATTGGCACTTACTTGCGAACATTCTGACTCAGTTTGACAATTCCATGCTTCATTTGTGTTACACGAACTCGTACCCGTTTGATTTGTCTGATTTGTGGTTGTAGTTTGGTTTGTAGTTGTTGTCTCGTTCGTGCTTGAACAGGAGTAGCCTGCATCATTGCAGTAATTATTACACCACACCCCACCAACACTCGTGCAATTCGTTTCACTATAACAATAGCTTGTTTGTGAAGCAGAACAGGTATATGTTTGGTTAGTCGTCGTGTTAGTTTGATTTGAGCTTGGGCATACATACCCTGAGGAATAACAGTAATTGCTGCACCACACGCCATTAATGCCCGCGCATGCGGATTCAGTGTAGCAATAGCCCGGATACGACGCAGAACAAGTCATGCTTGTTGTAGTATTTGTGCTACCACAATCAGTTGGGCATGAGCTAGATGTTTCATTACTATCGCAAAGACCATTGCCACAATAGGCTGAAGTGTTCACGCTCGGACAAGAATAACCAGCGCTGTAACAATAATTACTGCACCACACCCCACCAACACTCGTGCAATTCGTTTCACTATAACAATAGCCCGGATACGACGCAGAACACGAAGTGGAAGTTTGATTCGTGCTTGAACAGGTGTAGTTTGATTCGTAGCAGTAATTACTACACCAAATGCCCCCTGCACCACTACATTCTGATTCCGTGTAGCAGTACCAGCGCTCATTCGCGTTACATGTGTATGTTGGGCATGCGGTATTTTGACACCAGCTTGAAGAACCAGACATACACCAGTTAGCGCCTACTGTTTCGCATTCAGACTGTGACGCGCAGTTCCAATAATCAGTGGATGAACAGGTATTAGACGGGCACGCACCTGACTGACACGAACTATAGCCTGCTGAATCAGTGCACCAATTTGCCGCACCTATCCCTTCACACTCTTCTTGAGTCTGGCAATTCCAATATCCAGTTGATGAACACATAGTAAATTCCGGACACGAATAATAATCACCTGACCACGTAGCATCGCTGCAACAATAACCTGAAGAGTAAACGGTGCCACCGCATTTACAGGAAGCACTTATGGTTATGTTTGTGCCACATTCTGGTGCGCACGCCTCAAGGCTCGCACAGTCTGTGTCATCACAATCAGTTAAGCCATCAGCGTCATCATCAACGCCATTTGAACATTCAGTTTCTGTTGTTGGAGTGGTTTGATTTTCCTGTGCGTATGAGGCTTGGGTGGGGAACGTAAATAAAAGGGAGAGAACAAGAAGTGCAAACAGTAATTCCCTACCCATAACATAGTTAACGTTCTATACTCATATTTATAGTTGCTGTATTATAATTTCTCGTATCGCATCAAAGAAGGAGAAACGCGCCGTGGTTGCATCTGCAGCGCTTTTACTTTTTTCAAAGCGCAAAGAATAATAAGTCAATGCAGTTAAGCGACACCTTCTTGTCGTATACGCGCGACTTAAAAAAAAGAAGAGCAGCGCCAGGAGCAGGATTTGAACCTGCGTATCATTTCTGATACGGCGTCTCGAGCGCCGCGCTTTAACCACTCAGCCATCCTGGCAGTACTGCTAGACAAACAAAAAAGAGGGTTATAAATATTTACTCTAACCAAATAATTCTTGCATGTTATGATGCGAATAAAACACGCCATACATGTATGCAACGCTCACAACCGCTGCAGGAATAGTAAAGAGCAACCCAACACCAAGCAGGATAATACCAAGAATAAACCACCCAGCAGCAACAAGCGATGAAAATATAACTACAACAACAAAACTAAGCGGGTCTTTGATAACCGGGTTAAGCGCTTCTCTAAATTCAAAAAACGCGGAAAACCGCTTTTTTACTGCGTAATGTGTAATAAACAACGGTGTAAAGAATCCCGCTATTGCAACAAGCAACCAACCAATAAAACGTATGAAACGAATAATGCCAAGCAAAACACGGCACGGGCAGGCCAAGAAACCGGTTTAGACCAAAAACGCTACTATAAAGAGTATAAACCATGCTACCTGCCTTGTTTAAGAAACGTATTTTTTTATCGTACAAGTATGCTTCCCACATCAACAGCAATATCAACCGGGATTCCGTTTGAACCAAGCGTAACCTGCCCGCTACAAAACACGCAACGCTCACGACCCGGCGAGTTGTATGAGCCAACAGCAACTGCGTACGTTACTGACGCGTTCTGATTGCTTGTAGAATAGATAGCTTCACCAACGCCAAGGGTCATGCTAACGCGAGACACGCTTGCGGGCAGAGAAACAATATCAATGCTTCCAACACCCCCCGTGACTACTACCTCACCAGGACTGCCCGCTTGAATGCGATACTGCGCGTCAACCGACCCAGTTAAGTGAATATACGAGTCATTGATTTGTGTAATGATAATATCTCCTGCACCAAAGTACACGAGAACGCCCTGGGATGCATCAACTGCGTAATACTCATTTAATGAAAGAGACTCTTGCCATGTTGCAAAAGAGAAGCCTTGGGCCATGACAAAAAAGATAATGCTCATGACAAAAAGCCAATTAATCAGGGTTCCAAACGGACGCAGGGGTTGCACAACGCCAATAGTCAAAAGACTGATTCCAAAAATAATAAGAATAATTGGCGGTATAAACGGGTTGCTAAAAAGCGGCTTCCAAAGCGCGGTTTGAAGGAGTATAAAAAATATGCCTAGTGCAACAAGAAAAAAACCAGCATCCCTATCCATCACAGTATTTGTATGTTTACGCACTTAAAAATATTTCAGAATTACGTTGTAAACAATACGCGCAAAAAATACTTGAACACGCCAATAATCACTGAAAAAGAGAGAAATAAAAGCAATCCTGAAATGAGGGTTGCACCAGTGAAAGGAAGACAGGCGTATACAATTGCCATACTCACATATGCTATCAAGTTAAGCACAAGCGGCGCGCTAATAAAAAATGCGATTTGTTCAGGAAGCTTGTGCAAAAAATCAACTGTTGCAAGCACAACTGCAAAAGCGCCAACCATAAGAGCAAGAAAAAAATTCGGGCTGAGAATGCCTGCAATAAATGACAGCACACGCGGGGCTGAAAGCACTTCACGCATCAAATCAATTGCAACAAAAAACAAGACAAGACTATTGCCAAACGCGGTATTCCAGCCCAGCTTTTCTTTTACGTACGTGCCAAAATAAAACGCCATGGCAAGAGTTGAGACAACAAGCGGGATGCTCACCCACAACATATCAGGATACTCAAGCGGGGCGAGCACGAGTCTGACAAATATTGGACCCACCTCATTTTCAAGATAGAGCAAAATGCTATCAAACAAACCCATAGTATTCATATAGAACTCATCTCCAAACATAAGCATTTTGATAGTTACAGAAATCATTATATAACAAAACACCACCAACTTAACATATGTTATACACATTGGTACGTGTTCTTGACCGTTTTGTGCGCTTCCCAAGCGCGCACGCGCATTGCGATATTCCCTGTGGAATCTACGACCCTCACCAGGCACAAGTAGATGCACACACGGTTATTCGCATGATAGACCTTATTAAAGAAGCGAAATCCAGCAACGTGCACAGCCTTGCTCGCTACACAAGCGTAAAAGAGCAGCATGCAGAATCGTGCAAGCATCAGATTCGAATTCTTTGGGGAGACTACTTTAAAGATGAGCATGTTAAACAATTCCCAAACCTGCCTGAACTGGTTTGGCGCGCGCTCAAGCAAGCATCAAAAACCCGTCAAGGAACAGACCGAAAAGATGGTGAAGCTCTTCTTGCAACCGTGCAAGAGATTAGCGAAATCTTTTGGAAAACAAAAGGAAAAAACCCGAAGCGCGTGAAAGCACCCTACCCTAGTGGCGGAGAGCTCGTACTCCACGACTAAGACTGGTTTTGCATGCTACCGATTAGTATTGTGCGCATTATTGGTCCAAGTATGGAGCCAACACTCCATCATGGCGATTTTGTAGTAGTTCACACGTTTTTTAAAACGCTCAAAAAAAGGGATATTGTCTTATGCAAGCATCCTATCACGGGGGTGCAGGTCATAAAGCGTATTGTGCAGGTAAAAAACAGCGTCTACGAGCTTGCGGGTGACAACCTGCAGCAAAGCACAAACTTTCGTGGAATCGCGCGCCAAGCGATTTTAGCAAAACACGCGTTTTCCATAAAAGCACCGCACATGCACCCGTGAGTCTGTTTCACACGCGAGTGTCAAAACAAGGTTTAAAAATGAAGCCTGCAAGAGGATAGATATGGATAAACGTTTGAAAAAGCAACTGCACCGATATCCCTATTATCGGGCGTTCCCGTTTTTTCTTCTGAGCATTGTATTTCTTGTTATTCAGGATTGGGGGCTTTTTCTCGCGTTTCTCGCGCTTGCTATTGGACTTAGCGTAACTGATCGTACCACATTTAAACGCATCACGCCTGCACGAAAAAAACAAGGCTCGCGAAAAAAACGATGAAAACAAAAAAAAGCGTTCTTTGCAGGCTTGGACTGCACGCATGGACAAAACCAGTTTCTAAAACTCAATTCTCTTCAAACGTCATTGAATGGAGAAAAACGTGTTCTCGTTGCAATAGAAGAAAAACGTGGATTACTACAAAATCTGGATAATTGAAAGCGCGTACAAAAAAAGCACGTACATAAACAAGAGCACTATGCCTTCTTGTTTGCTCAACTTCTTTCCTGTCTTAACAAAAAAGAGCATTACAATTGTTAAGAGAAGCATTGTTGGAATAAAAAACCAGAGTGACATGAAACTGATAGGAAGCGCACCAAAAAGAGCGGCACTGCCAATAACAAGCGAGATATTTGTGATGTTGCTTCCAATAACGTTTCCAACAACCAAGTTTCCAAGACCTTTTCGTGCAGCACTAAACGAAACGGACAATTCAGGCAATGACGTGCCAAGTGCAACAATTGATGCGCCAATGATTGTTTGCGAAATCATAAGCATATTTGCAATCCATGCTGCAGAATTTACAAACGCGTTTGCGCCAACAAGCACCGCTGCTAAACTTACTGCTACGATTGCAAGGTCCTTGAAAACACTTTTGCTAAAAGAATGCGCAAAAGAAAATGACCAGACCCTCTTTTGCACAAGAAACTGGGCTGCGCTGCGCGTGATGCGCGTAATAATCCCTCGTGAGGTTATGTGTGCTACAAAGTCTGAAAACTCGTACTCATGCGGTCTGTGACGAATTGAAAGCAAAAACGCCATGTACGCAAAAAAACAAGTAATCAAAATAACCCCTTCAATTTGTGAGAGCCCTCCGTCAATTACGAACGCGTAGAATACTACGCTGATTGCTAAAAGTGCGTAGCCATCACGTTCCAAAACAACCCGGTTTGTTTTAAGAACAAGAAAGAGCGTAGTAAGACCAAGAATGAGTCCTATGTTTGCAATATTACTGCCAATCACGTTTCCAAACGCAAGACCCGCATACCCATTCAGAGCCGCGGTGAGTGTTGCAACAAGCTCTGGCAAGGATGTGCCGATTGCAACAAGGGTGACGCCAATAACAAAATCTGAGATGCCTAATTTTTTTGCAAGACGCGTTGCTGACTCAACAAACGCATCAGAACCTTTGACAAGTAAAACTACGCCAACAATGAGTATGATACTATGCTCAATCATTACCCTTTCAAGGTAATGACACGCGCTTTGTTCATAAATAGGTTTGCGCTGGCTTAGTAATAATTGTTGTCAATACGTTCTTGTTGAACAAGACGCTCATATTCTTCTACTGGAATGGTGGTCATGCGCGTGGTGTCATGTTTGAATACAAAGTAGCGATGCCCGCGAGTAGGAAAGAACGTGTTGAGCAGGGCGGTGAGTTCTGAGGTTTGTTTGAGAAAATTTGAGAATGCATACACCTGCGTTTTATCCTTAATGTTTTGAGCACCATCAAAGAGTTCTACAAAGTCTGAGAGTTCCTCTCTTTTTTCAAGGAGGCTCAGAAAGCCTTCATTGTTATTAAACAGACTCGTATATATTTTTTTGTACGTGTCACTCATGCGTTGCACGTACTCACTGCGCGTGATTTCTTGTAAGTCACAAATCTTAAAGCGGGGTTTCATAGCGTATGCGCATGCAAACAAGCATATAAAAAAACAGTACCCCTGAGAGGCGCTATGTCACGGAGCCTTTTTTGAGCGATTTATGCACGCGAAATCACGTGTGTTACAATCTCTGAGCTGCAGGTTTTGTGCGTTTTGCACCACTGCTCACACTCACGAGCGCGCGCTCGTGCTGTGTACAAAAAGCCGCACACCTCGCACGCAAACACGCGCTGCTTATTGTAAGATTGCTCTTTGACCATTCATTATGCAGAGGATTAACTGTTATAAAAAACCACGCACAAAACAGGTAAAAATATGAAGCGGTTTTTGCGCGCTTACCCCAAAAGGAGGCACACTCATTTCTCACCCGCAGGGCTTTATGGTTGAAGGAAAAGAAGGACATCTCTGATCTACAATAGTAGAAATTAAAGCATGCTTCTAGACCTCATCCGCGTTAATAGTCAAACCCTCCACATCTACAATAGTAGAAATTAAAGCATGCTTCTAGACTTTCGCTGAGAAGGTAGTGAGGGAGTGGATCTACAATAGTAGAAATTAAAGCATGCTTCTAGACAAAAGATTGAGGAAGTTGAGGAGAAAGTATCTACAATAGTAGAAATTAAAGCATGCTTCTAGACTTAAGACGTGGGGCGTTAGTGATTGTAGATCTACAATAGTAGAAATTAAAGCATGCTTCTAGACCGGAATATTTTGAGCGTTGGGTATTGCATCTACAATAGTAGAAATTAAAGCATGCTTCTAGACTTCAAAAAAGTATCATCCGTGACGTTCTCATCTACAATAGTAGAAATTAAAGCATGCTTCTAGACACGTTCAGTGACGTCTGGAACGAAGTACGATCTACAATAGTAGAAATTAAAGCATGCTTCTAGACGCGGATAAACCAAAGCCTAACCGCGGTATATCTACAATAGTAGAAATTAAAGCATGCTTCTAGACCGATTGCAACACGTGCGGGCGCTCATTCATGCATCTACAATAGTAGAAATTAAAGCATGCTTCTAGACTACACCAAATGTGCAATGATTACACATGAATCTACAATAGTAGAAATTAAAGCATGCTTCTAGACCTCGCAGTCCAGACGGGCGCGAGAATTTTAATCTACAATAGTAGAAATTAAAGCATGCTTCTAGACAGTGGTGATTTGAATCTTTATAGCATTTGCTTAATCTCCTCTAGCATACATCATTTTAGACGTTCACCTCTAAAACTCATTTCCAATATAACTGGTTATTTCTATTCTTCTTAAGTCTTTCTTTAACGATGTTAGAGCGGCTAAAGGTAGCGAATTCGTAGATATCAGCGATATTCTCGTATAATATTAGGACTTAGGTTTGCAGATTTAATACATAATCAGGTCAGTTTCTTCATTTTTAGCATAACCAAACCTTAAAATTTGGTTTTCTGCTGTTATTTTGAATATCAAGACGCTATCTCCCTGGCTAAATCGTTTCTCAAACCGATTTTTAATTTCTTCTTGCACTATATCCAAAATCCTTTTACTGTTCCTTATTTCATATACTGAGTATTGCAGTCTTCTTCCATAACTTAAAATAAACTTGGAAAACT
>Ga0066639_10002029_pt1 | contig 17848 bp, 13 predicted proteins | sample CryGeyCG2114_010_2_FD_59504 | JGI IMG/M metagenome (GOLD analysis project Ga0066639, IMG submission 59504) | Groundwater microbial communities from aquifer - Crystal Geyser CG10_big_fil_rev_8/21/14_0.10 | ecosystem: Environmental > Aquatic > Deep subsurface > Groundwater | place: USA: Utah...
AAGTTAAATATTTTCGCTAGATTATGCGTTAAAGTTGTATAAACTAAATATCAGTTCATTATGAAGCACGTGCTTAAAAAATACTTCATACCACACGAAGGGAATAATTACCATCCTCATATTTTGCATACCAAGCGCGCTATTTTTTATAGTGGCGTTTTTTTGATCATGAAAGTAATTGTTATAGGTTTTGCATTGTTACTTCCGCTTCAAGTTTTTGTACTTCCAGATGTTTTGGCCGAGCAACAGAAGCAGATAATAATTCTTACTAATGATTTGCGCGCGAGAGAAGGTTTACCTTTGCTCGAAACAGAAACAAAATTATCTAATTCGGCTCAAATGAAAGTGGAAGATATGTCTGCTAATGAGTATTTTGAGCATGTTTCTCCGGATGGGAAAGGTTTGTCATATTTTTTGAAGAACGCCGGATACAGTTACAAAGTCGCGGGAGAAAATTTGGGCATGGGATTTGCGGGCGCAACCGAGCTTGTACAGGCTTGGATAAATAGTCCCACGCATTATGCCAATCTTGTAGATTCTGATTATTTAGAGTTTGGCGTTGGTCTTGAGAGTGGCGAATATGGCGGATTACCGACAGTATATGTTGCCCAGCATTTTGGATTGCCAAAGGTTGTGGCCGGCGTAAAAGAAGAAAGTGGTACAGAGGATGTTCAAGTTTTAATAACTGAAGAAAAGCCAACAGAAGAATCAGTTCTAGAAGTTGTAGAATCAGAATCTACTGTTGTTACTTTAGCCTCTGGAAATAATGAACCAATTAAAATTACACCAGAGGTTAATGAGGGCAATGCATTTCCAGGGGAGTTGGCCACTGTTATGACAGAACCGGGGGCGACAAATTGGCCTGTATTACCAACTGGAAAAACTGATACACCAATTTTGGTTTACAACCGAGATGTTTCGCGTGTGTTTTGGAAAGAAGAAAATGGAAAGACAATAATCAACGCGCAGGCATATATTGTAGGCGAATTTGATTCAACAGTGGTACGAATAAATCATTATACGCTTGAACTTTTTCCTACAGAAAAACCTTATGTTTACGAAGGCCAGATAGCCATTTTTGAACCAGCTGAAAGTTTGTTTGAAGTGATTACTGTGCCAAGTATTTCTATTCAAGCCAAAAATGGAGAAGTCTTGCAAGATAATATTTCTTGGAATTCCGTGAAAGTAGTAAGTCCTACTCCAATAGAAAAATATACCCAGGCCAAGAGTACCTTGGGAGTTTTGACCAGCATCTTTGACGTGTCGCGCGGTATTTATCTTGGGTTTATTATATTTTTTACCATCGCTCTTCTGCTCAAAATCTTGATTGAAATAAAGAAACAACATCATCATATTATTATACAAACTTTGCTTTTGATTGGATTACTTGTGATGTTGTTTGAGGTTTAAGATCTATGTCCTACATAAAAACACAAGAAGAAATAAAGCAACTCAAGCAAGGGGGGCAGATTTTGGGTGAGATTTTGGAAAAATTAGCAAATATGGTTGAACCAGGAATAAGCGCCTGGAAAATTGATAAACAAGCCGAAAAACTAATAAAAAAGGTTGGTGGGAGACCCGCCTTTAAAGGCTATGCAAGTAGAAAAGGAGATATACCTTTTCCTTCGACAATTTGTGCTTCTATCAATCATGATCTTGTACATGGTATTGCCACCAAAGAAAAAATTCTAAAAGAAGGAGATATTTTTAGTATTGATATTGGGATGGAATATCCTCGTGGGAAGGGGGAAGGGGGAAGGGGGAAGGGATATTTTACTGACACGTCTATTACAGTTACCGTTGGAAAGATTTTAGAAGAGACGCAGAAGTTACTTAATGCTACTAGAAAAGCTTTAGAGATTGGGATAGAACAGTGTGTAGTAGGGAATACGGTCGCGGACATTGGCCGAGCAATTCAGGATTTTGTTGAACCGCAAGGATATGGGATTGTGCGAGATCTGGTTGGTCACGGAGTTGGACATGCCGTTCATGAAGAACCGCGGGTGCCGAATTTTTATGACAAAGATTTAGAAAAATACAAATTAGAACCCGGCGTTGTTTTAGCTATTGAACCCATGATTACCATAGGTGACTATGCAATTGAAACAGCCGAAGATGGTTGGAGTATTTCAACAAAAGATAAGAGTCTATGCGCTCATTTTGAGCATACTGTTATTATTTTAGAAGACGGGTCTATTGTGGTAACAAGAAGGCCTTCTGAAAAAATATAGCCATAATATATGAAAAAAATAATTTGTCTATTGTTCATTGCTACGGGCAGTTTTTTCTTTGGCATAAATACTGTTAGCGCAGAAGCAGTAGATGAGTGCCTCACCCAAGCTCAATTGCAATACGCAAATAGAGTTGCAAGTTGTACTAAGGAGGTTCAGGAGTGGTATGCTTTACAGCAAGAGAATCTTACCAAGGGGTTGGAAGAAAATATTAGTTCTTGCGAACAGGGAGATTTTTTTCAAGCATGCCTTGATAATTATCAGACACAATTTTATAGAGATATACAGCAGCTTTCTGTAGAGATGCAAGCAAAAAATTTTGAGTGTAGTGAGGGTAAAATTAGAACACATTATCAAAATTTAGTTTCAGTCTGTTATTCAGAAGGAGATTTTGGCTGGGTATGGGAAATGCCGGTTTTAAAGAAAATTTTGACTGAACAAGCCTTTGATTATGCTACACTTGATTTTGATATGGCCAGTAAATTGGGAAGTTGCCTTGAAAATGTTAGTAAAGAATATGATCTAAACATTGTCTCGGCTCAAGTACAGCGAGAAATAGCCGGTTGTTTTAGAGAGTCCGGACTTGTAAATATTGCAAATGTGTATGAGTCTGCGGGCATTACTATTGATTGTGCTAGCGAGACTCTTGATTTAGAGGAAGGTCAAACAGTGTTGAATTTTATTGGAAAAACAAGCCCCAAACAAGAGGAATACATCAAAAAGTGTATTATCAAGCGTACCGCTCCGCTTGTGACTGGATTGGCAGCGTTAAATATTCCTTTTGCGTCTGGGTTTGGGAATGTATTTTTGTATGCACAGTTTTTGTTTACCCAGCCCTTGGTGCTTGTAGCCCGCAGGAAAAAGAAAACTTGGGGAAGAGTTTTCAATTCACTCACCAGTCATCCTATAGATCTAGGTACAGTGCGTCTTGTAGACAGTAAAAAAGGAAATGTACTGAAGACTATGGTAACCGGCAAGCAAGGAAGATATTTATTTTTACCAAAGCCCGGCTCTTATAGAGTAGAGGTGGACAAAGCTGGTTTTGAATTTCCTTCATTATTTTTTAAGCCGGATCTAGATAAAAGTGAACATTATTTTGGAGAAGAGATTAGTTTAAAAGACGAAAAACTTGCAATTGATAGACATATACCGATTGATCCTCATGAAAAGATTGCCTCGGCTACGCGTTTTTTGTGGAAAAAGTGGAGAAAACGCGTGGCAATTTTGCTGGCTTTTTTGGCGCCTCTACTGGCGGTGAGTATGCTTCTTTTTGTGCAAGAGTGGTGGTCTGTTTTGTTAGTTTTTGTCCATGTTCTTTTGTTATTATTTTTTATCCGTTTGTCATTTACAAAAAAAGATCCGCAGTTTGGCAGGGTGTATGGTATTGGTAATAAATCACTTGGTAATGTAGTGGTATCTTTATTTAGAAAAGAAGATAATAAACTACTTACCTATTATGTGACAGATATGTTTGGCCGTTATTTCTTACCTATTGCGGCCGGGGAATATAAGGTTAGGTTTGAAAAAAAAGGATTTCAAAAAAAAGGAATTGATCTTAATTTGACAGAGAAAGAAGCCGGGGAAGGAATAATAAAAATTGATATTGAACTTAAGCGTGTATGAATATATTAGGTATAGATTACGGAACAAAAAATATTGGACTTGCGTGGGTTGATACTGATTTGGGTATTGTTTTGCCGTATGGAGTTTTGAGGAACGAGGAACGAGGAACGAGGAACGAGGAATTGGCTAAGTTAATAAAAAAAGAAAAAGCTGATAAGATTGTTATTGGGCTTCCCCTGACTTTGGAAGATGGGGCAGAGAATCCAAACACGAAACGAGTGCGGGCATTTGGTAATAAATTGGAGAAGTTAGTTGATTTGCCGATTGAATTTATTGATGAACGATTAAGTTCGTTTGAAGCAGATAATATGGGGGGAGATCTGACAAAGGGGCAGACAGGAGCGAGTAGAGATGAGAAAGCGGCGATGATTATTTTACAAGAATATTTGAGTAAAAGTTTATAGTCAATAGGCGATACTATGAACTACTAATTATTGGCTTTGGATTATTAACTATGCAAGCTATTGTGTTAGCCCGCCGCGACTTTCGCGAGTATGACCAGATTATCTCGTTATATACGAAAGAAAAAGGCAAACTCGAGCTTCTCGCACGCGGGGTCAAAAAAATAACCAGTAAAAATTCGGCTCATCTAGAGCCTTTTTCTGTCGTGGATATTGACATTGCACAGGGCAAAGAAATAGATCATCTGACCAAGGTTCAGCCGGTAGAGTATTTTAAAAATATTAGAAATGATTTTCAAAAAAGTTTAGTTGCGCAGTATGTTGTTTCTGTTACTGACAAATTTATGCAAGTTGGGGAGCGGGATGAACGACTATTTTTTAGTCTAAAGACGTGGTTGGAATTTTTAGAAATGGGAAATGGGAAATGGGAAATGGGAAATTTGCTAGATGGGTTTATTGTTATACTGTTGCATTGTTTGGGATTTAGTCCTTCTCAGAATTCAAAGTTTGTAAAATGGAAAACAACATTGGAGATATTGGAGAGTGGAAATTGGGATGTCATTTCTACGCTTGGTTTTGATGCGATTTTACACAAAAAAATCCATAATTTTTTAGAGTATCATACTGAACGGCATGTGGTGGACTGGGAGAAGACTTTTGTTACAGTTGGTTAGATGGAACACGGATTTAATGGATTGAACAAATTTGAACTGATTACGTATCAGTTTTGATCCATTAGATCAGTTTAGTTTGTGTTCTATCTGTGGTTGTGGGTTACCTTGCGTAATTTAGGGGAATTTTGTACAATACTAGCCACAAGTAATTGATAATTTTCGGCTTAAGGTTTATGGCTTAAAAGCATCAAATTATGTTTATTTTAATAAAAGATATTCCAAACTACGTCAACCAAGAAATTACCATCAAAGGCTGGCTTTACAACAAACGTTCATCAGGCAAGATAGCGTTTCTTGAGTTACGCGACGGCACCGGATTTATCCAAGCCGTTGTTGTTAAAAGTGGTGTGAAAGATCAGATTTGGGCTGATGTAGAAAAAACAACACAAGAATCTTCTATTATTGTTACGGGAAACATAACCAAGCATCCAAAACAGGAAGACACATATGAGTTACAAGTTACCAATTACCAATTACTGCAAGTCGCCGAAGAATATCCAATAACCAAAAAAGAACACGGTCCTGAATTTTTATTGGACAATCGTCATCTGTGGCTGCGTAGTAAAAAACAATGGGCAATTATGAAAATACGCGATGAAGTATTTTTTGCCTTACAGTCATTTTTGCGTGAAGAAAATTTTACACGAGTAGATGCGCCGATTTTACAGCCTACATCATGCGAAGACACATCTGAATTGTTTGAAATAGATTTTTTTGGCGAGCCAGTATATTTGACCCAATCGGGACAATTGTATATTGAAGCGGCGGAAATGAGTCTTGGCCGCGTATATGATTTCGGGCCAGTATTTCGCGCGGAAAAATCCAAGACGCGTAAGCACTTGAATGAATTTTGGATGATGGATGCCGAGTTACCATTTGCGTCACTGGAAGATATGATGGATTTTATTGAAAAAATGATTAAACGTCTGACATCTGATGTACTTTCACATTGTCATGAGGAGTTAGAGATTTTAGAGCGCGACATCAAGCCTTTGGAACATGTACACGATTCAGGCTTTCTACGCATGAAACATAAAGAAGTCATTGAACAATTGAATCAGAAATTTAGTGCAAACTTGACATTGGTTGATGATATTGGCGCTCCGGAAGAGGACATGCTTGCCAAATTGTACAACGTGCCCGTGTTTGTTACTGACTGGCCTGCAGAAATAAAAGCATTTTATATGCCACATTTTATGGACGGTAATATAGAGCGCGTTCGTTCTGTTGATCTAGTTGGTATTGAAGGATATGGCGAACTGGCCGGCGGAGCGGAGCGTGAGCATGATTTTGAAAAGTTAGTTGCCGTCATGAAAAAACGTAATTATAATTTGGAGGATTATCAGTGGTATCTGGATTTACGGCGTTATGGTTCAGTACCACACAGCGGTTTTGGACTGGGGCTTGAACGACTTATTTCATGGTTTTGCGGTATTCACCATGTACGCGAGACGATTCCTTTCCCGAGGATGATAAATAGGGTTAGACCTTGACCACTTGAGCACGATAGCACTATAGCAATTAAGCACAAAAGCACACGCTAGTATATTTTTAAAGTAGACCTCTCATTTATTTGTGGAGGTTTTTAGATTGAGATATATAACCTAGTGTGTATTATTGTGCTTAAGTGCTGTCGTGCCAAAGTGCTTTTGTGTTTAGTGTGGTATTGGGGATTAAATTATGGTATAATACGCGTAATTTGTGGTATAATGATTTATATAAATTAATTGGCGTTAAATGCTTATATCATGCGCCAGTGTATTTTGAAAATATTGGCACGACTAAAGTGCCTCATATCTTATTTTATCCCACGTTCACGAAACGGATATTTATTGGGCATGTTTTTTGTTTTTATTTTTGCATTTGGAATGCTTTTCTTTGCAGAGCCTGCCGGGGCGATATTTCAGGAACTCTTCAATGCAATTATAAGAGGAATTATTTGGGTCATGCTTACTGTGGCTCAGCTTTCTATTGCTTTTACAATATTTTGTTTGCGGTTTTTCATTACCCTTGCCAGTTACAACAACTACATAGACGTAGACGTAGTTATGCTTGGGTGGGTCATGGTCAGAGACGTGGCTAATATGTTTTTTGTGGTGGCTCTTTTGATAATGGCATTTGCCACCATCCTTGGTTTGGAACAATATGAATGGAAAAAAGAGTTAGTCAAGCTTATAATAGCGGCGATTTTTATAAACTTCAGCAATCTTATATGTCAAGTCATTATTGATGTAGCGCATGTTTTTACCATGACATTCCTCAATGCCGTATCTGCCGCGGCCGGTGGAAATCTTATTAATATGTTCAAGATGCGTGAGGTACTCGAAATGGCGCGAGGCGGAGATATCCCTACCGGTCCAAGCGGTTTTGATCTAGACCTCTTGGCAGCAGGCATGGTGGCTATGGCTTTTGCTATTGCTTCAGCCGTGGCTATGGGCGCTTATGTGATTGTCATGGTCATTCGCGTTACTGTCCTTTGGGCTTTGATTATTTTGTCACCACTGGCTTATATCCTGCAAGTTTTGCCAAAGACGCAAGAATATTCCAAGAAGTGGTGGAGTATGTTTGGCAAGCAGGTGATTGTCGCGCCGGTGATGGTATTTTTTTTGTGGTTGTCATTTGCCACTTTAGGTTTGGGTGATGTTGCTCAAAAAATTCAGACACAAGAGACTATCCCTCTTGTACAGACAAGTACAAATATAGCGAATTCTGGTGTTTTTCAAAGCCCGGAACCAATGTTGTCTTTATCCAAAGTATCCAGTTGGGAAAACATGGCGAGTTTTATTATCGCTCTTATATTTATGATGATCGGCATTAAAGTAACGCAAGAGACTGGTGAGGTCGGAGCCGGGATCGTGGGCAGTGCAGTGAATTTCGGGAAAAAAGCTGCTACAATTGCCAGTGGGTATGCGGCTGGGAGGTGGTTGGTTGGAAAAGGTGAAGAGGGCGTAAAAGGCGGTCTTAAACTAGCAGCTAAGAGAATGCCAGTTATTGGCGGAAGGAACTGGTCACGGTTGGGTAAGCGAATTGGTGAGCGTATTAAAGAGACACCCTATTTAAGGCATATACCATTTATCGGTGTTGGGGGTGAATATCATGAAAAATTAGACAAAAGGGTTGCTGACAGAGCAGAAAAAAACAAAAAAGCCAGATTGGCAGAATTAAGTTATGCTGATGAAATGGTTAAGAAAGTGCCGTTAGTGGGAGATGTATATAGCAAGTTTTTTGGCTTAAGAGAATCCAGTAGATTAAAAAGAAAGGCAGAGGCAAGAGAGGACACTGCTATGGGACAAAAGGAGTACAAAACAGGCATGAAAAAAGCAAGAACGGAAACAAAAACAAGAGAGTGGGGAAGACTCCATATTGTTGCTGTCACAAAAAAATCAGCCGATGAATGGGCAGAAGATAATCATAGAAAATTTGATAGCGATGAAGAAAAGGTAGAAGCTTTTAATGGAGCGTTAACAAAAGATAGTGGTCTGCGCAGGAAATTTGAAAAGGACTTACAAAAACCTCTTAAGGTTGGTGAATTAGAAATACCTGATTTAGAAACCGGGGTTATGAAGAAAGCTTCTCTTGATGAAACTGCTATAGCTCGTAGTGCTGCTTTACAGACTTATATGGAAAGAGAGAAAGAAACTTATACTGCCAAAGCAAAACAGGTAAAGGGCGAGGAAGATACTACTTATCTGCAGACTGGCTTGGGTATGGCTAGATTTGCCGATATGGTAGGAGCTAAGTTAGGTTCTTTTGGTGAAGAAGAAATTGCTCACTTAGATAATGAAGAACAACAAAAAATCTTAATAAAGAAAAGAGATACTTTAAGAAAATTAGTACTTAAAATAGAAGATCAGGACACTGAAGGATTAAATTTGGAAACTTTTTTGCATGATCCTATTGTCAGAGCCATATATGCGGCAGAAGCAAAAGGTTGGTCTAGTAGAGGACAAATGAAGGTGGATAAAGAATTTCACTCAAATGTGTCAGCAGCGTTTATAGATCCAAATATAACCGGTAAAGCCATAGCGTCTGATGCTGGTACACAAGCCGTAGAACAATTAAAACCCACTTATAGCCAATTAACTGAAGCAGAAAGAGGAGACGCTTTGACTTCCAATCATATTTTAGCAGCTTTGAGGATGGTTCTCGACAAAAAAGCCACTGAGACGCAGAAGATAGCAAGCGCTGCTATATTTTTGTCAGCTGCAGAAAATGGCAATGTAGATGATGGAGCTGCGATGAATTCAGTAAATATGGATTTGGTGGATGATTATGATAGATTGTCTGATGAAGAAAAAAGTGATAAAAATTTAACAAGAAAAGTTTTGGGGGAGAAAGGATACGCTGACAGTGTCATTGATAAGATTTTAGATGAAGAACAACTCGCAGGTTTTAGAAAAAATTATGAAATTGCCAAATATTTTAAATGGGTAGAGAGAAAAGCGGCTGTAAAAGATGGCGTGGTTCAAAAAGATGAAGATGGTAAGACAATGTATGAGTGGTCTGACAGAACTGATGATGAAGCCATGTTAACCTACGCTACCTATTCTCTCACTGGTGGTGATGAAGAATATACTCGCCATAGTTTTGAAATCGGGAAAATAATGGAGGCTGAAGGTATTGAATTTATGCAAGCAGCAGAAATTTTTTATGATCCAAAAAATAAAAATTTAAGAGAAGGAGATGAAATGAAAAGTTTTGAAGATTGGAATTTAGCAAATGAGACCCACCAAGATATTTTTGGAGGATTTACTGAAACATTAAAAAAGCTTGCCAGAGCTACTGGCCATACTCAATATCATAGTAACCATGTTTATGATAAGAGTTTGGGTGGAAAATTAAGAATGGCTGGTCTTAAAGAAAGTTTAAAAGATAAAGGAAGTGCAATTAAGAAAAATACCGTTAACCACACTTGCCAGGGAATATCGCACTATGACGATAGGAATCAGGAACCTGTAGAGTTTTTTGAGGATAAAGCTAAGAATTTATCTGTGGCAAAAGCCACTATGATGTCGCAAGTTAGCGGAAAAACTGATGAAAGATTTCAAAATACAGGATTTTTATGGGGGAATAGAGACATGAAATTAACCGCAGACGATAAAGGTTATGCTACATTCTTGAGTAGGGAAAAAATTTCAGAAGGAGGTAATCTAGATACTTTGTTGCGTCGTGGTTATGGTGATACAGAGCTTGGAACATATCTGCAAATGTTAAAAGTTGGGGCTGGTGAATTGGAAGCTTATGCCGTACCAATGGCTTTAACAGTAGCATCTAGAACTGGACAGGATGAAATACAGGCTAAAAAAGGAAATGTTAAGATTAGGGTTGATGGTACCGATATTGAATCAGATAATATTATAGATTTTATGAGACAAGTAGCCGACTATTTAACAGGCGACAAAGCTGAAAAAGCAATCAAAGCATTAGAGGCAGAAAAGACAGATACAGAAGATGAAGTTGTGAAGGCGCAGATAGACTATGATATAGGTCTCATAAGAAAAGCTCAACAAAACGAAGGTGTTGTTAGAAAATTAAGATCAAGAGCTGGACAAGGTTTGGCTGATACTGGAACAGCCCCAGTTGTGGGAGCCCAAGCAATGGCCGAGCAAGTTACTGGAGCTAAACAAGCCGTGCAAAAATCAGAAAATGTTGATAACGCGGCGGATGAATTTATAAAAGGCCCTGTACAAGATGTTGAAAGTCCAGAAGAGAGAAAAAGGATAACAGAAGGTGTTGAACAAGCGAGAAAGATGGCAAAATCGGGCGATACAGATGGACTGGATAGGCTTGCGACGAATATTTCAGCAGGCTTTGAAACTTTTAACGAAGGATTGAAAGCAGCACTACAAAGAGGATTTGGAGATATGGTAACGTCTATTAAGGAAAATGCAATAAAACTTGATACAGGAAGCTTGATTGCCAGTCTTGAGCAAAGCAGAGGAAAGGTACAAGACAGCAAATTGCAAACTAAAATAGGAAAAACTGTAGGAGAACTTAAAAATGTTTCTGCTTCTGGAGAACGTAAAGATGCAGCGGTAACTTCTTTGAGAACTTCCGCTGTTGAATTAGAAGATTTGCAAATAAGAAGGCAAACTATGTTGCTAATTAAAAAATTAATACAGGCAAAAAATAATGACGAAGTTGAAACAACTTCAAATGAAATAGAAATAAATATAAATAATGGCGCTGGTTCAAAAAATCCCGAACTTGCCAATAGGATGAAATCCCAGTTAGGCGATATAAAAAAAGAAGTTTTAAGTTCGAATTTAGGGAAACTTTTGAATGAAGTTGAAAAAGTTCAAAATGAAGTTATTCAAAAAATAAAAGAAAGAGAGGAAGCGGAACAGGTTTTGTTGGATAGTGACAGTGAAAAATCTTAAATAATTTTATTGAAAAATTGAGAAAGGGAATAAAAATAAATTTATATTATGGCGGGACAAGCTTTTGAACAATTTTTTGCTGGTAATTGGCAGGAATCAAAACAAGCTTTAGAACAGTTGCTGGTTTTTGAATTTGCAAGTGTGCTTGATAAAGAAAAAATAGAAGATTTAAAAAAATATGCTGCTTATTTATTAGAAAATTCTGAATTTGCGCTTGATGACAGTTGGCAGAAAATAAATCAAGAATTTTTGCTTTTATTTGATAAAAGATTAATAGATGAGTTTTCAAAGACGGAATTAAGAAATCAAAATGCGTTGGTTTTGAAGTTGTATGATCATCTAAAACTTTTATGTGTTGCCGCAGGAGGATTGTCAGATTTTGAAATGTACGCCCCAGAAGAAATTAAAAATATTTTTTCACAAGCAGGAACAAATTATGATAAATTTAGATTTTTATATACTTGCAGGCAAATAGCCTTAGGTTTTGATCGAGAAAAATATTTAGATGTTTTAATTCCCTTTATGTTTTTGGATGAGGTTTTGGGGCGTAAGGAATTTAATTATGAAGATATTTTGACGTATTCTGTGCTCATAAAAGTTTTGTGGTCGAATTTTGCTTTTATGATAGATAGTGATAAGGAAGCATCATTACAAAATTATTTTTATAAAGCGATTGTAATAGGTGTTCCTGTTTCTGCCGTATTAGAAGATTATCTATACACCAATTCTTTCAACCAGATGACCTATTTAGAAGAGCATATCGAGTTAATTAAAATTTTAGAAGAAAATAAAGAAGACATTTTAGTTTTTCAATATAATAAGTTTTCATACAAGTCATTAATGTCAATTATTCAGATGTATGAAACTAAAGTAGGTAAGGCTCATGTGATAGATGGTTTTGCTCAACAACAATTTTTAAATGAGTTTTATCAAACATTAAGAGGTAAAGATAAATATACAGGCTGGATATTAGAAGTCTTTCGTATTTTCTTTCATATACGAAAAGTTGATTTAGTAGAAATTCCTGCTTATGAAGAGAGAAATGAATTTAAGGAATATTCTGATGAAGTATTAGATCTTTTGTTTTATGTTACGGAGGAAAGATATTGGCCTAAATTGGTTGAGTATTATAAACAGAAAAATCCACTTGTGCCTTTGAATGTTATCTTACGTTATTGTTCTTATGATTTCGATTTAGAAAAAGAAGCGGCTGTTGAGAGGTTTTTAAAACTTGCCGAATTGTTGAAAAATGAAGGAATTTTCGATAAGGATATTATAGAATTTCATGAAGAGGATAACAAATTTCATTGGAATGAAGAATCATTAACTTTTTAGGGGGGTTATGTCTGATAAAACTTCTCAACCTACAATTCTTGTCAAAAAAACCGACGGCACGACCGTTCGGATGACTTTTGAGCAATTTAAAAAATATAAAGAGGAGAAGAAGAGTGGAATACAGGCAAAAGAGGTTGGAGAGGATGGCAGACAGAGTAGTAAAAATAAAGAATTAAAATTAGCTGATGAGACGAAAGAAGAACCAAGCGGGCCTACGGAATTAGATAGAAAGCCTGACATTGAAAAAATATCAAATAAAAAAGATGATTTCGAACTAGAACATGAATTTGGAGAAGAGGTTGAAATACTAAGCATTGAGGATGTTGTTGAAGAAACGCCAAAAGAGCTTAAAAAAAAAATTGAAAAAAACAATAATCAGCTAGCAGAAGTGAGTACGCCGCATGAACTGGCTGTATCGGCTCCAGTGCGAGATTTATTTTTGGATGAAGCAGCGGCGCTGGGAAAAAGAATAATGGACTGGGACAAAGAAGATCATACCTCGCCTTTAGAAGAGCCATTACCAGAGATGGGTGAAAATAAAAGACAGGAGGGCATAGTTAATCATGATGTTTTTGTAGATAAAGTGTTGCAAGCATCTCATGTATCTTTTCCCCAGTCATTGTCTTCCAGAGCTCATTCACTTATCATATCTTGGAAAAAAGGCGTGCGAAACGATCATCAGTTTTCTACTTATGCCAAAAAGCCTGTAAAAACTGGGGGCTTAGGCATGGAAGAAGCGCAAGTTCAGAAATTACTAAAGACAATGCAAAATAATTCCGGAGAAGACAAAAGACGTCCTAGCAAGAAAGAGAAAATTTTAAGTAGCAGGATGGTTAGTTTGACGCCAATACCAAAACCTCCTATTCAAAAGTCAAAGATGCCGGGTTTTGGGGAAGCGGACATGGGGTCTATTTCAAAACTGAATAGACAGATGGCCCAAGCAAAAATGTCATCACAAAATATATTGCATGACGTGACTCCGCCCTTTAAAAAAGAGGAAGAAAAAAAGACAACTGGACCAGAACAGGAAATGAGGGATTTTACAATTGTAGATTTTCGTCGTTTGTCAAATGATCCAAAGAAATCAGCTGAAGTGTTGCTCGAAAAATTCAATGGCTGGAAAGAGGAATCCTTGTTATTATTTATGGAAGCCAAAGATGCCTGGAACAATAGCCCACTGTATAGAAAGTATATTGACATTATAGAAACTTCAATAAATCAAAGCACGAAAGTTAGAGAAACTTTGTTGCATCAGAGTGCAGAGCAAAATAGCTTGCGTGAGATAGAGTTTTTGGCGCTAGTGAATATGAATAAACACCTGACTACTTAGAGCACTTCAGCACTAAAGCACTTCAGCACTAAAGCACTAGAACAATTATGTCTGTACTGGCGATGTCACCTTTTCAAAAAAAGTTGAAGTCAAAGATGAATGTTTATGTGCATGCTGTTTATAAACTAAAAAAATATTTTCCAAAAGAAGAGTTGTATGGTTCGGTATCACAGTTACGACGGTCAGCTCTTTCAGTGATTTTAAACTATGTAGAAGGTTTTACCCGCCAAAGAAAGAAAGTACAGTTAATTTTTTTTGAGACCTCATATGGCTCATTACATGAATCTATATATTTAATTGAGTTTGCCTTAGAAGAGAGGTGGATCAAGCAGGAATATTATGATTATTGTTTTAAACTTGCTGATGAAATTGGCGCTATGCTGTGGACTGAAATAAAATCAGTTAAAATAAAAAGTGCTTGAGTGCTTGAGTGCTTGTTGTGCTTCAAGTGCTGTAGTGATAAAATTATGCAACAATTCGTTGTTCCACAATTTATAGATGTAGAAGATAAAATTTTTGGTCCCATCACGACACGTCAATTTTTGATTTTGCTTGTCGCCGGAATAGGCATATTTGTAGCCTATCGTTTTGCTGATTTTTCACTTTTTCTGATAACGACCGTACTTCTTGGCGGATTGGCTCTAGTATTTGCCTTTGTAAAGGTGAATGGCCAGACATTTCATTATTTTGTTTTAAATATTGTACAAACTACCCGCAGGCCCTCGCTGCGCATCTGGAACAAATCATTTTCAAAAGCAGAGCTCAATTATTTGCGAAAAAAAGTGGGAGAAGAGCCAGTGGAAGAAATTATACAACAGAAATCAGTACGTCGTGAAAGAATTCATGATTTGGCTTTACTTGTAAACACGGGCGGTTTTTATAAGCCAGACGAATTTTTATAACACTCAAGTACTAGAGCACTATAGCACTAGAGCATAACAACAAATCCATGTTAAAGTGATTTGTCTACATTGGTAGCGAAAGAAAACCTCCTCTAATTACTTTCACGTTTCGTAATTTAAATTAATTGAATGTTTTAAAAGAGTGCTCGAGTGCTAATGTGCTCGAGTGCCATGGTGGACGCATATGAGAGATAAAAAGAAAAAAAAGAAAAAAGCGCATCGACCCTCAAGCCAGACTCATTTGCCAATTGCTGAATTAAAGGATGGAGTCGTGGTGTTAAAAGATGGAACCTTGCGGGCAGTGCTCATGACTTCGAGCATAAATTTTGCGCTCAAATCAGAAGATGAACAAAATGCCATAATTTCTTCATATGTCGGTTTTTTAAATTCCATAGATTTTTCAATTCAGATAGTCGTGCAGTCGCGCAAGCTCCGAATTAAGCCATATTTAGACAAATTAAATAAGACAGAGCGTGAACAGCCAAATGAACTATTGCGCATACAGATTGCGGACTACCGTGCTTTTGTACAAGAGCTTGTAGATATCGGACAGATAATGACAAAACGTTATTATGTGGTTATTTCTTATGATCCAATATCAAATAAAAGAAAGAGTTATTGGGCCAGATTAAAAGAAGTCGCCAAACCAGCTCTGACTTTGAGGTTAAAAGATGAGCGTTTTCAAAAGCGTCGACAAGATTTGGAAGTGCGTGTTCGTCATGCGGAGAGCGGTCTTGCCAATGTTGGATTGCAGACCGTGCGTCTTGACACCCAGGCTCTGATTGAATTATATTATTCCACTTATAATCCTGATATTGCCTTTGCTGAACCGGCTGGAGATATGAACGAACAAGATGTAGAAAATATTTAACCACCTTACCACGTGATTAAGCGGTTGTGTGATAAAGTTATAAAGTATAAACATTATGCCATTTAAGCCACTTAGACTTGACAAGAAAAAAAGAAGTGCAGAACTTTCTGTCGCCGAGAAGAATAAGAAAACCGTAGAAGAAGAAATCATAACATTGGAAGAGGAAAGAGTGTATAGAGAAGGTACAGTTGCTATTCGTGATCTTATTGCACCATCGGCATTCAAAGTAGAGTCAAACTTTATCCAGTTGGGCAATGTTTTTTTACGCACTATTTTTGCAATTAGCTACCCTCGTTATATTAGTGTTGGGTGGAGCGCGCCTATTCTCAATCTAAATCTCACCATGGATATTTCCATGTATTTTTATCCAGTAAAATCTCCAATAATTTTAAAACAACTAAAGAAAAAAGTGGGCGCATTGCAGGCACAATTGTCTGGAGATGCTGAAAAGGGAGCTCCGCGTGATCCTCTTCGTGAAACGGCTTTGCGTGATATTGAGCAGCTCCGAGATGATTTGACGCAAGGTATTGAACATTTTTTTCAATTTGCATTTTATATTACTATATACTCGCAGACAAAAGAGGAATTGGACAAGATATCTGAAGATATAGACAATATTTTTGGTTCCAAGCTTATACATAGTAAGAATGTATTGTTCCAAGCAGAACAAGGTTTCAATTCCACCACTCCTCTTGCTATAGACGAATTGGCAGTAGCTTTCAACATGAATTCTTCGCCTATTGCTGCCTCATTTCCTTTTATGTCTTCAGAACTTACCAGTGATGATGGGATTCTTTATGGCGTGAACAAGCACAACAATAGTTTGGTTTTATTTGACCGCTTTTCTTTGGAAAATGCTAACATGGTAATTTTTGCTACATCTGGTGCTGGTAAATCATATGCTGTCAAACTTGAGATACTCCGGAGTCTTATGATGGGGATTGATGTGATTGTCATTGATCCAGAAATGGAATATCAGCATCTTTCAGAGGCAGTTGGCGGAACTTATATTAATATTTCTCTAGCATCTGAAAGCAAGGTCAATCCATTTGATCTGCCGCGTCCTGTTGGACAGCAGATTTCCACAGAAGACATTATTAGAAGTGCTGTCATCACGGCCAAAGGTCTCATGCGTATTATGTTTGGAAAAATGACTAATGAAGAAGATTCTGTTCTAGACAGAGCATTGCTCGAGACTTATGCCAAAAAAGACATCACCCCTTCTTCTGATTTGAGCAGTGTCGAATCACCTATTATGCAAGATTTGCTGGAAGTTCTTGGTGGTATGAAAGGCGCTGAAAGCTTAGTAATAAAATTGCGTAAATATACCGAAGGTACATTTGCAGGATTATTCAATTCACCTACTAATGTAAATGTTGGTAACCAGTTAGTCATTTTCAGTGTCCGCGATCTTGAAGACGAACTACGCCCAATGGCTATTTATACTTTGGTAAATTATATTTGGAACATTGTTCGTTCCGAACGCAAGAAAAGATTGCTAGTGATTGATGAAGCTTGGTGGCTCATGATGTATGAGGATAGTGCAAAATTCATGTATGCTCTAGTCAAGAGATGCAGAAAATATTATCTTGGTGTGACAACTATTACGCAGGATGTAAATGACTTTTTGACCTCACAGTATGGCCAGGCCATTGTAAATAATTCTGCTTTGCGTTTACTTTTGCGACAGACACCGTCTGCTATTGATATTATTAAGAAGACATTTATGCTTACTGAAGGAGAGAAGTATTTACTGCTTGAAAGCGCGGTTGGAAGTGGTATATTTTTTGCCGGTAATAAGCATGTGGCCATACAAGTAGTTGCTTCTTATACAGAAGATCAGTTGGTTACCACCAATCCAGAACAATTGTTGGAAATAGAACGGGCCAAAAAAGAATTTGAACAGCAAATGGTTGGTAGAGGAGGCGAGGCAGAGGAAGAAGAACAGCCGGAATCGGAGGATGAATTAAAATAGTAAATAGTAATTGGTAATTGTTGATTTTGAAAAAAATTTAATTACTAATTTCCATTTACAAATTACAAATTAGGCACTGGTAGGAGATTCACGGGCTACCAATAGCTAAATTACTGTTAATGTAGA
>Ga0066639_10002030_pt1 | contig 17841 bp, 17 predicted proteins | sample CryGeyCG2114_010_2_FD_59504 | JGI IMG/M metagenome (GOLD analysis project Ga0066639, IMG submission 59504) | Groundwater microbial communities from aquifer - Crystal Geyser CG10_big_fil_rev_8/21/14_0.10 | ecosystem: Environmental > Aquatic > Deep subsurface > Groundwater | place: USA: Utah...
GCCATTTTGTTAGTAAGTTATACAGATGGGGCGGATGCAGTTCTTTGGAAACAGATCAATCGCACTGAAAGGTATTCTAATACGCAGATTAATGAGCAGTATGTCGACTTTGTATTATCATCTTTATCAAAAGCATTTCGAGTGAAGGTACCCAAGCCAATTTGCGTTGAGGGGGTAGATTGGTCAGCGCAAGCAACGATTGGCTCTGCGTATCATGCATGGAAGCCAGGAGTGAGTGTTGATGAAGTGATAATGAACTCTTTAAAACCTATGAGCGAATTACCCATATTTATTTGTGGAGAAGCTTATTCAAAAAAACAATGTTGGATAGAGGGGGCTTTGGAGTCTGCTGAGTTGCTTTTAAGAATTCACTTTTCAATGGTGTCCATTTTTAAAAATAACCATGAGTTTGAATTGTCAGATATGGCCTTGAAGGTTGCTTAAGTCTTGTTTTCTTACATCTAAACATCTAAAATGTTCAATATTAATGGATAAAAACGATAACTATGATGTGGTGATCATCGGAGGAGGAATAATTGGTCTATCGGCGGCTTATTATGCAGCTGCTTCTGGTAAAAAAACCTTGCTCATTGAGGCAAAAGATTTATTTCATGATTACGGCGGCTCTGGTGGAGAGTCACGATTTTTTAGAATGATTTATTCAAATCGAGGTATGGCACAACTTGCAGAAACTTCTTATGCATTATGGCAGCAAATAGAGTCATATAGTGGACTTGAATTGATAAAAAAAACTCCTGTATTGTTTTTTGGAGATAAAAATATAGGGGAAACAGTTGAAGGTGATTTTGCAACCGCTGATTCGGTTATGGACTCTTTAGGGATGCCTTATCAAAAATTGAATTCATCTCAATTATTAAAAACCATACCTGCTTTTAAGGCAGTCCCTAGAAGCTTTTCAGGTTTGATGCAAGAAAATTCAGGATATATCAAAGTTCAAAACGCCTTAAAGGCATTTTATGACTTAGCAAGTAGGCATGGTGCCAAGTTTTTAAAGGAAAAAGTTGTATCTATTGAAAGTAAAAAAAATAAAAAGAACAATTTTATTATCAAGACAGAAACTCAAAAAATTGTATCGAAAAAAATTATATTAGCATTAGGTGCTTGGACAAATGAATTGACCCATACTTTGGGTGTAACTTTCAATTTAAAGATTTGGCAAATGACAATTGGTTATTATAAGATTTTATCTAAGAAGTATGAGTACCCCTTGTGGTATGAGTTTGGGGTATCAAAAAAAAAGCATCAAAATTTGTTTTATGGGTTTCCAGAATATGAGCAACCTGGTTTTCTAAAAGTAAGTGCAGACTTTACAAATCATCAGTATGATCATGTATCTCAATGTACTCGGGTTCCAGATGAGAGCTTATTGAAACTGATTGGAAAACACGTAAGTCAAAGGTTTAAGTTTGTTGCACCTGAAGCAGAATTCAAAAAAACATGCCTTTATGCGATGAGTGCTGATTATACGATTATTCTAGGGCTACTTCCCTCAAGTAAGCATATTAGCATTTTAACGGGCGAATCAGGCCGAGCATTTAAATACGCTCCTCTTTTTGGAAGAATTTTAAATGAGCTCGTTTTTAATGGGCATACTGAATATAATATCGATTGTTTTTCAATTTATAGAAATAAGCTTTTAGCGCGTTCGAGATAGACGCAATAATCTTTAACTGGCCCACTAAACTGTTATTGGCCCTTATATTTTATAAACAATATCAAGCTATTGTGACTCAAAAAATAAACATGCCCGTCATTAATAGCTCCATCATCTTTGATTGTCATTGATAATAGTAAAGAACTTAGAACAATTTAGTGGGCCAGTTTAGAATTAGTCAAAAATATGGCGCGACGTGAGTATCCATAAGTCCATTTTGCTGTACTCAGTTTATTTAAAGTTCCCCTAATGTGTCACCGATGAGTCATATGAGGAGAACAATAAAAATGAAGTTCTTAGCGCTTTCTTTTTTAGTAATCAGTTTATTATTTCCAAGATCTGTTTTTTCAGGACTTGTGATGGTTTCCAATCCTGAAGCTCAAGGTGGTGGAAGTGATGAAATGGGCGCAGATGGTTATCCAGTATCTCGGTTTGGTCAACCTCCATCTAATCCAGTAAGATTTCAAGCAGATCGATTGGATCATACAATGAGTGCAAATCGCACTCCTGCAGGATTGAAATACGAAGATGAAATGAGTGTTGATCAAACTCAAGCAAATCGAGCCAACCCTGAAGCTTTGCGTGAATCTCTTGCGAGAGAATTACCGCACACACCGCAATCGTCACTGAGAGAAAGTTCTCCAGCAAGCTTGATCCCAAACGGTCAAAAAGGGATTCAAGAAGTTTCATTAATTGTAGGAGAGCTTGGATATTTTCCTAAAACTTTTTTTGTAACAAGAGATGTTCCTGTTCGATTATTTATTACAGGTGCTTCTAAACAGTCACAATGTTTTATGATGGATTCCTTTCAGGTTCGTAAAAACGTTGCGCTTGAAAAAATTGAAGAAGTTACTTTTACTCCTTCTCAACCGGGACAGTACCGATTTTATTGTCCAAAGACAGGGAGTGAAGGAACAATGGTTGTAAGGGATTTAGCTTCCGAATGAGCAGTGTATTTGAAGACTCCCTCAATACATTTTTATACCCATTAAAGGACTTTTTGGAGGATCCAACAGTCACTGAAGTTTTAGTGAATGGTCCACAAGAAGTTTTTATTGAGCGCAAAGGTTTATTGGAGCGAACAAATGCAACCTTTAAAGATGAACAAGCGCTTCAAGCTGCTGTTAGAAATATCGCACAATTTGTAGGACGTAGAATTGATGAAGAACATCTTACTTTAGATGCGCGCTTGCCAGATGGAAGTCGTATTCATGCAGTCTTGCCTCCTTGCTCTCGCAAGGGAACGTCGCTATCCATTCGTAAATTTGATAAGTCAACTCCTACGTTTGTAGATTTAATTAATCGTGGTTCGATTACAAAAGACGCCGCTCGATTTTTAGATATCTGCGTTTATTTGGCAAAAAATATAATTATTTCTGGTGGAACAGGTTCAGGAAAAACAACTTTATTAAATGTGATGGGGTCACGAGTGCCTGGCACGCAAAGACTACTCATCATTGAAGATGCTTCTGAATTAAAAATCAAAACAGACCATGTGATTAATTTTGAATCTAAACATGCAGATGAAATGGGAAAAGGCGAGGTTACTATTCGGGAGCTTTTAAGGTCTGCTCTAAGATTGCGTCCGGATCGTATCGTTGTGGGAGAAGTGAGGGGTGCTGAAGCTCTTGACTTGATCACAGCGATGAACACAGGGCATGGGGGTTCTATGGGAACTGTCCATGCGAACACTCCCTATGACGGTTTGATTCGATTAGAAACACTAGCGCTTATGGGTGGAACTCAAGTGCCTATTGCAGCAATAAGACGCCAAATTTCTTCAGCTGTGCATTTGGTTGTTCAGATTAAACGACTAAGTGATGGGACTCGCAAAGTGACTCATATTACAGAAATAAACCCTGAAGTCGATGAGCAGGGGAAGTATCAAACACAGGACATTTATCGATTTATCCAGAGGGGCAGAACGCAGGATGGCAAAGTTGTGGGAGAATTGATCCCTGTGGGGCATACTCCTAGTTTTTATGATGAGATTGAAGTCAATCAATTGCCGTTTCCTAAAGAGAAATTTACTCCTCCTCAGTGGTATTTAGAACTTTTAAAAAAACATCCACACGCAGCTTAAAGCCTGCTAAAATAAATTACACATCATGAAATATGACCTCATTGTTATTGGATCTGGGCCTGCAGGACAAAAAGCTGCACTTCAAAGTGCGAAGCTGGGCAAACGCGTTTTAGTTGTTGAAGATTACACTGCTGTAGGAGGAGGAAGTGTGCATTTTGGAACACTTCCCTCTAAAAGTTTTAGGGAGTCTGTCTACCGGTGGTCTTTGGGCTCTAAAGGGACTCTTGGGCAAGAAGTGGAAAGTCACTTTAAGTTTAATAAAAATCCTTTGAAGTGGAAAAAAACACTTCCCGATATGTTGAGACTTATTCAACGGCGAGATCGGGTGGTGAGTGTCGAATCGCAAGTGATTTTTGATCAATTCAGACGCAATCAAGTTTCTCTTTGTCATGGACACGCCCGTATTTTAAATTCAAATCAAGTTGAAGTTTTAAATAAAAAAGGTAATTCGACTTATGAAGCCGATTTTATCATGATTGCTACAGGTTCAAGTCCTGTAGCACCGGCTCATATTCAAGTCGACTCGAAACGAATTCATGATTGCAATACGATTTTAACTTTAAAAGAAGTTCCAAAAAAATTAATTGTCTTAGGTGCAGGAATTATTGGTTGTGAATACGCAAGTATGTTTTCAATTGCAGGATCGAAAGTTCATTTGGTTGATAAGAGAAATGAAATCTTAGCAAATGTAGATCGTGAAATTGCAAATCATTTATTACAGCGATTTCAGCAACAGGGAATGGGGATTCATTTAGAAAATGAAGCCGTTGAAGTCAGCGTAAAGCGAGGGACTCAAGTTGAAGTGGTGCTTAGCAGTGGTGAAAAAATAAAAGCAGATGCGCTTTTAATTGCACTAGGACGCTTTGGAAATATAAATGACCTTGGATTAGAAAAAGTCGGAATTAAAGTTTTAGATAGAGGCTTAATTGAAGTAGACGAACATTTTAGGACTTCGGTTTCTAATATATACGCTATCGGTGATGTTATTGGATTTCCTGCTCTGGCTTCTACAAGTATGGAACAAGGAAGAATTGCTGCTTGCCACGCATTTAGACAAAATACTTCTCAAGGTGATCTTCCTCCAAAAATGCCAACAAACTATCCAATGGGGATTTATACGATTCCTGAGATTTCGACCATTGGGATTACAGAGGAGCAAGCACGCAAGCAGGGGTTTCCGTTTGTGATAGGACGTGCGCCTTATCGGGAAGTTGCACGAGGGCAAATTGTTGGAGATCGTTGGGGATTACTTAAAATCCTTGTTCATAAGCAGAGTTTAAAGTTGTTAGGGGTTCATATCGTCGGTGATAGTGCCGCAGATTTGATACACATTGCGCAAACGGTGATGCATTTTGAAGGAAATGTGCATTATTTTATTGAAAATGTTTTTAATTATCCTACATTAGCAGAAGCCTATAAAACGGCAGCTTTTAGCGCGATTAATCAAATTCAAGCAAAACCGATAGAGGTAATTCATGAACCACTTAAACCTGCAGCCCGTCCAAGTAAATGAAGTTAAAGCTAGAGAAATTCTAGACTCAAGAGGATTTCCAACCGTAGAAGTTGATCTGGTTGTAAAAAACCCAAAACATAAAGGTGAAATCATCACAGTGAGAGGAGTGGTTCCTTCTGGTGCGAGCACAGGTGAAGGGGAGGCATTAGAGCTTCGAGATGGTGATCAAAAACGTTACTTAGGAAAAGGAGTGAGTCTTGCGGTCAGCAATGTCAATAATGTATTGGCTTCGGCTGTTACGGGACAAACTTTTGCAAATCAAAAATTATTTGATCAAAGATTATTAGAGGTTGATGGAACTCCAAATAAGTCTAAATGTGGTGCAAACGCAATTTTACCCTTGAGTATGGCGTTTACTCGAGCACTTGCTGCGGTCAATGACCGATCGCTTTTTGAGATGATTTCGTCATTATCTAATAATAAAGGTGTTCGGTTACCTGTTCCGCTAATGAATATTTTAAATGGTGGAAAGCATGCAGACAATGGGCTTGCGATTCAAGAATTTATGATTGTTCCATTGGGGTTTTCAAAATTTTCTGAAGCACTGCAAGCAGGTGTGCAAGTGTTTCATCACTTAAAAAAAATATTGCATTCTAAAGGACTCTCTACTGGAGTTGGAGATGAAGGAGGGTTTGCGCCGCAATTTAGTGGGGAGCAAATTCACGAACAAGTTTTAAACACGGTAATAGAGGCGATTTCGCAAGCGGGTTACAAGGCTGGAAAACAAATCGCATTAGCGCTTGATTGTGCAGCAAGTGAGTTTATCGATAAGGGAAGTTCAAAGGGACAAGAAGTGACTTATCTTTTTGAAGGAAAAAAACAAACAAGCTCTGCGATGGTGGATTTGTATTCTAAATGGATCGAAAGGTATCCAATCGTGTCTATTGAAGATGGTTTATCCGAGCACGACTGGGCAGGCTGGGCGCAGTTGACTTCACAAGTGGGATCAAGGTGCCAGCTTGTAGGGGACGATTTATTTGTCACCAATATTGAATATCTTAAAAAAGGGATTGAACAAAAATCTGCTAATGCAATTTTGATTAAACTCAATCAAATCGGAACAGTGAGTGAGACATTAGAAACGATGAAGTTTGCAAGTACAAATCAATTTCGCTCTATAGTTTCTCATCGTAGTGGTGAAACCGAGGATGCTTTCATTGCAGATCTTGCCGTTGGTACAGATTGTGGTCAAATCAAAACAGGTTCTGCTTCACGTTCTGATCGATTAGCAAAATATAATCAGCTCTTAAGAATTCAAGAGCAGTTAGGTGATCGGGCAATTTTTGCCGGTGCAGAGACTTACACCATTGGATAACAAGAAATATTTAAAAAATACTGTATTTTCTATAAATATCTTTTAACCTAATAGAATGCGGTCTCAAACTAAGTACAATCATCGACTTTTTGATAGTCAGTATTCATCCCATTGGGTGATGCAGTTTGTTGACAAATATATCCACCATTTTTGGCTTGGATTTTTTTTCCTTTGGATGATTTTTACATCTGGATTTTTGTATAGCTACACTCATTCGCCTGGATTATTACAGTCCTGGCAGCTTAGGTCATTATTGAGTGAGAAAAAGACTGAGCTTGTTGAGACAGAAAATAAAGTCGTAAAGCTCAAAAAACAGGCTGAAGCCTTTAAAACCAATAGTTATGTCCAAGAACTCACGATTAGACGAGTCTTAGGGTATACAGCTCCTAATGAGATTATTTTTGACTTTACGAGTCACTAAACTGTGTTTAACGCCATCTGATGAATTGTCTGCCTGTAATTTTGTGTTTTTTAGTATTTAAAAACAAAGCGATTAAAACTTGACGGACCGTGCCTTTGACACAGCTCATTTTTCCATACAAAATAATACTTAAGCACGATGGACCTCAATGGTTTTGAGGTCATAAGAGTGCATATCAAGCGCAAGGAGGCATGGAATCACGATGGCTGTTGGCAAAGTCAAATGGTTTAACGACGCAAAAGGATTTGGATTTATTGAAACGATTGATGGCAAAGAAGTATTTGTTCATTACACCGCTATTCAACTGGGTGGGCATCGAACGTTGTTAGAAGGTCAAGAAGTTGAGTTTGATATGTATGATGGGCAAAAAGGACCGCAAGCACAGAACGTGATGCCAAGAGCATAGGTTTTTAATCGCTTAATAATCGATTAAACTTATAACTTAATTTTTTCTATTAGCTTCATATAACCCCAAAAACAGATCAGCATAACTGCAATAGAGCTGAGCAGTGAAGGCATGAAGGGAATTCCTTTTTTAATTAAAAAACTTAAGAGTACGAAAAAAATAAGAGTAGGTAAGACTAGCCAAAATATCTCCATCGAATAAGCAGCTATTTTTTGTGAATCTTTTGTTTCGAAATAAATCCAGAGCATAGACAGGATGCTCATAATGGGAAGAGCCGTTAATGCAGCAGCAAATAGAGAAGATCTTTTTGCAACTTCAGTAATTAAGACTATAATGAAAGCCGTTAGTGAGTATTTTAATCCTAAGTAAAGCATTTTTCTCCTGACGTAAAAAGGAATTATGAGTACATCTAGTAGAATCATAACCATTGATTGCCAGTATATACAAAAAGAATTTGCAGCTTCGTATTTACGGATTGAAGGTGAGCAGGCCGTATTTATTGAGACCAATACGACTCATAGTGTTCCTTTGCTTTTAAAACAGCTCAAGGATGAGGGTTTGGATCCAGAAAATGTAAAATACGTCATCATCACGCATGTGCATTTAGATCATGCCGGAGGAACGGCTGCGTTGATGCAAATATGTAAAAACGCCAAGCTTCTTGCGCATCCTAAAGCGGCACGCCATATGATTAATCCTGAAAAACTCATATCGAGTGCGAGAAAGGTATACGGTGAAAAGCTTTTTGATGAGCTTTATGGAGTGATCGGATCGATTGATCCATCAAGGGTGCAAGTGATTGATGATGGTCAGGAGGTTTTAGTAAATGATTCAGTACTAAAATTTATTTATACTAAAGGGCATGCGACACATCACTTCAGTATTGTAGATGAAAAAAATGATGCTGTTTTTACAGGGGATACTTTTGGACTCTTTTATCCGATTTTACAAAAAGAAGGATTTTTTATTTTACCTTCAACAAGCCCAACAGATTTTGACCCTAAAGAAGCACTGATTAGTTTTAAAAAAATAGCTGATCTTAGTGTTCAAAAAGTTTATCCGACTCATTTCGGAATCATGGGTGAAAAAACAAAAGCTTATAGAATGTTAGTTGAACAAATGGGTTTTTATGAGCAACTCCAAAAAAAGTATCATGACTCTCAGTTAGATCAAAAGGGGCTCAAAGAAATTTTATTTAAAGAATTGATTAAGTTTTATCAAATGAAATATCCAAAAATAGATTTGAGTTATCTTGATTTGGATTTAAAAATTAATGCTGATGGTATAGCGTATTCGATCAAGAAGGTCCAAAGTGATTTTTCGTAATCCGACAGGTGGTTTGTTTTATTTTATAAGAGCTTATCGATATAAAAAAAAATTATGGAAAAGCTATTTGGATCAAGTTGCAAAAAAAATTCAAAATGACTTTCAAGAATCAAAAAAAATTATTTTAGTTGGACCTAGTGCTGGGTTTAGTTTTTCAAAAAAATGGATCAAGCAGTTTGAGGAAGTAATTTGTGTTGATATTGACCCTTTTGCTTGTCTTTTGTTTAAAATGAGATTTGAAAGTGAAAAAATCAAATGGGTGAGAAAGAATTTATTTTTTGATTCTAAAGGGAAAGAGATTGGAAGGGGTTTTTTTGATTTTTTGGAAAAGCATCCCAATCATGCAGTTTTGTTTTGTAATTTTTTAGGTCAAATGAAGCTTCTGATTTCTGACTCTGAGGCAGAGAGTTTGAAATTAAAAAAATTCTTTATGAACTTGCCCTCTCAAATGACAAAAAGAACGTGGGCTAGTTTTCATGACAAACTATCTGGTGAGTTGAAGCCCAATGAAAAAGTTCAATACAAAACGACACAGTTACTGGGCGAGCAAGCTTGTGCAAAAATATTTTATCAAAAGAGCGCGAATGGAGAATTGATTTCACACCAAGTTGACTTGCCTTTAGATTTTTTGTTTACACATGTCACATATTTTTCTTGGGAAATTTCTCCAGGTGTTTATCATCTGATCGAGTATGTTCACTCTCGGTCGTGAATGTTGACCTTTGTAGTGTAATAGATAAAACAAAAAAGCATAAAAAAAGCCGGCAAAACAGCTATTTTGCCGGCTTTTGAATTCTATTTGAGAATAGAAAAAGCGATGGTTTACAGTACTTTTAGGATCCCTGAAATAAGCAGCTTAATTAGTTCACCCAAAATCTGATATTAGAATAACCGCTCTGCTTTTTTGATGAAACATAAAACTTAAAAAAATAGATTCCGACGAAAGTCATTTTATTTAGTATGCTATGCAAGGTTTGTTATTACTTAGAAAAACAAAAAACATACAAAAACAGTCTAGTATAGAGAGCTCTTTTGCATGGCAAAATGACTTGAGAAAGGACAGAAGAAAGTTTCAAAAAAAGGCCCACACTCACGCTCAAATTGACTTAAAGAGCATTTCTAAATCGTCACGTGTGAGATTTGCATTTTGAGGGGTTGTGCCGATGAGCTGGTCAGAGAGCGATTTTTTAAACTGCTGAAGTTCAATAATTTTCTCTTCAATCGTGTTTTGAGCAATCAAACGATAAACGAAAACGGGTTTTAGCTGCCCAAACCGATGAGCTCGATCTGTAGCTTGTTCTTCAACGGCTGGATTCCACCAAGGGTCAAGCAAATAGACGTGGTCTGCTTGTGTAAGAGTGAGGCCAACGCCTCCAGCTTTCAGTGAAATTAAAAAAACAGGAGGTCCATTGTCGTCTTGAAACTTATCGATGATTTGACTTCGATTTTGAGTGGTTCCATCAAGTCGCACGTAACCAATGCTTTCTTTTTGAAGAGCAGGTTCAATAATATCTAAAAATGAAGTCCATTGAGAAAAAACTAAACAGCGGTGACCTTGTTCGATAGAGCTGTGAAGACTTTCAATGAGTAAAGTTAGCTTCGATGAAGCAAAATCTTTATAAGCATCAAAAATTAAACCGGGATGGCAAGAGGCTTGTCTAAGGCGTAAGAGGATTTCTAAAATTGAAAAGACGGATGCTTTCGTTTCAAATGCTTTTTTAAGGGCCTCCCTTGTAGCCGTAGTAAGCGTCTGATAAATTTCAATTTCTTTTTCAGAAAGTTCGCACGTGAGCGTAATTTCTGTTTTGGGTGGAAGTTCTTTTAGAACATCTTTTTTAAGTCTGCGGAGGATAAATGGTCTAACTTTTTTCTGAAGAAGTTCGGGTTGATTTGAATCCTGTTTACCAAGGAGTCCAGGATTGAGAAATTTAAACTGACTGCAAACATCAGAAAGTCTGTTTTCAATTGGAGTTCCAGAGAGTGCAATTTTCCTTTCAGCGTTCAACTGAAAGCAGGCTTGAGCAATAAGACTTTTTGGATTTTTAATTGTTTGTGATTCGTCTAAAACAATCATTTTCCATTTATGCTCTAGGAAGGTTGAAAGTTCCTCTCGCACAATTCCATAACTTGTTAAATAAATGTCAGCATCCTCTGCCCACTGCCTTGAACCGCCGTGGTATTGGCATATTTTTAATTCAGGACGAAAAACCTTAGCCTGATCTGTCCAAGATTTCATGACACTTGTTGGACAAATGATTAAAGTTTTTTGTGTTAAAACACACAAGACTTGTAATGTTTTTCCAAGACCCATGTCGTCAGCAAGCAGTGCGCCCATTTGATAATCCGTTAAAAACTTTAACCAACGTACGCCGTTTTCTTGATAAGGTCTAAGCATTGCTTTTAAGTTTGGGTTAAGTTCAGGAAGCGGAAAATGAGTGGTTTCGCTTAAGGCTGCTTTGATTTCTTGAAGATTGTTTGCAGTTTGAGTCGCACCTCCACTGTCTTCGACTAGTTCTAACGCTTCAAGAGCCGTGTAAATAGGTAGTTTTTCGTTTTCCTTTTGTAAGTCTAAAAGTGCTTCTAGGCGGTCAAATTTTTCATTTAAAAACGAAAGAGGAATTTTCGCCCAAACATCATCGCTTATTTTAATGAAAGATTCGTTTTGTCGATACGCTCTTAGAACCTGATCAAGTGAAATTTTATTTTCTGGCATTTTTGGACTGTAAAAACCAACCTCGATACCTTCTTTTGAGTGTGTGGCGCTAAAGTGCAGAGGCTCGTCAAGAGTGTCAAAAAGGTTTTGATGGTTCATAACCGGAGCTGAATATGCATTTTTTAACTCAAGCCACATGCTGGTTGTTATTTTTTTTGGAGTTTCAATTTCTAATCTGTAATCATGAAACAAGCTTCGCTTTAGTTTTAATTCATCATCCAATTTGCGATTGATTAAAGTATTTTCATTTTCATACTCGAGGGCGTCTTTTTTCAGTACGGCTCTTGGGATTCCTTCGTGCATGTACGTAATAAAGGCTGTAACGTAGAAAAAATCAGAATCTAAAGGATCTAATTTAAAAGTTAAGCAGGGGTCCAAGTTATAAACAGTTGGAACGTTTTTAAGATTTAATGAGACACGTGTGTGCTCTTCAAGAGCAGGAATAACTTCCAAAAACAAAATATCTCGCTCAGTTTTCATAAAATGTGTTTTTCTTAAAAACTGAATATCTTTAAAGTAGTAAAGAGTGTCTTCGTAAAAAAGCGCTTCATTGCGAAATGTTTTAAGCGTTTGTAGACTAGGGCTCGATTTGAGTAAAAAACTACTGTCTTTTTCTTCTTCAATTACGACGCGTGGGATGAATTTTTTTGTTTCGAGTGTGACTTTTTTCCCTTCAAAAAAAACATAAGGAGACTGATGAATAGCTTTAAAAATAGATAAAACTTGATCAGCTTCAAGCACGGGATTGGGCCTAACTCCTAAAATTTGATCTACTCTGTAGTCATCTTGAGTGAGAATTAATTTTAAATGAGGAAGTCTCCCAGAGCGCATGCCTCCAGTTAAACTCACAAGTGTCTTGTCTAAAATTTTTTTAATCCCTTTTGTGATCAGCGTTCGCCGTAAAGAGAGGAGTCCGTCTAGTTCATAAAATTCGTAACTTAAATGGTCTTTAGATTCAGTGGAGTTTGATTGATTTAAAAATTCATCTTTTTTATGTTTGATCTTAAGTGCACATCCAATGATGTGGTGGCAAGGATCATTTTTGTCTTTGCAGTCACAATGCCAATCGCCTTCTTTGATCCATAGTGTGACTTTAGGTTGAATGGTTAGTCCAGGCGATACGACACTTAAAATCCATTCATCCTCTTTATCTTTTTTTTGAATGAGCTTAATAGAATCCGTTTTAGATAGCTGGATTCCTTTTGACCAAACCCCAGGCAAAGTTTGACCTTTCATTGTTTCAATGAGTTGCTCAATAGACATAACAGGGGTGTAAGCTTATCACAGTAGGGCCTGTTTCGCTCAAGAAATAGTAGGCTTTTTAAAGACTAAATCGTAACAATTTTGGCCCCTTAAGAGGTATTTTTTCTCAAAATGTGTTTTTGCTACACCTGCGGGAGAAAGTGTGTTTATATGAAGAGTTTGCTTTGATTTAGCCTCAAGTTTCCAATGCTTCAAAAAATAAAATTCGGCCTCATCAGCGTAGTATTGCATATTTGTAGAGAGATGGAGTTCGCCACCAGGCTTTAAGGTCCAAAGTAGTTTTTCCATAAAAGGCATTAAGTGCCATCTCATGTTTTGTTGTTTTTTTTTGGGATAAGGGTTTGGGTATAATATCCAATAGCGATCTACACTTTCTTTTGGAACAAAATGGGTAATCCAGGAAATCGCATTTGCATGGATCGCATGTAAGTTTTTTAAGTGAGGATGATTACTTGTGCGTCGTAAAAATTTTTGAAACTTCTCTTTGGTATGCTCTATGCCTACAAAAAATGTTTCAGGCAAAAGTGTGGCTCTTTGTACAGGGTGTAGACCCACGCCACATCCGATTTCTATTTCAACGGATTGATTTTTTGGAATCAAAAGATGGCTCTTTTGTGGAGGAAGTGGTAATTGTGTAGAGTTAAAAGGTCTTATATCCATTTTGTTTAATAAGGAGAACTAAATCGATGCAACTCAAGTGTCAATGGGAAGAAGGTTATTTATTTAAAACGCAAGTGGGTGAGCACTGGGTTAGTCAGGATTCAAAGCCTCCTATAGGTAAAGGCAGTGCTCCGACCCCAAAAGAACTTGTATTGTCCGGACTTGTGGGCTGCACCAGCATGGACGTTGTGGGCTGGTTAAAAAAGAAACGACAACCTCTAAAGAAGTTTTTAATTGAAGCAAATGCAACTCAATCAGAGACTCATCCTAGAGTATTTACTAGAATAGTTTTGAATTATATTTTTGAAGGAGATTTAGATAAATCGGTTGTTTCTGAGGCAGTTCGATTGTCTCAAACGCAGTATTGTGGAGTCTCTGCTATGCTCTCAAAAACTGCAAAAATTCAATACGACATACATTTAAATCATGAAAAAATAGAATCCGCAGAAGCTTCTTTTGCGCTATAGGGACAGATATTGAAAAGATCAAAAACCTGATGCCAAGCGTGTGTCCAGTGTGAGTAAAGAGTCACTGTTTGGGCGCTCTTAGGATGTGTAAAACTTATAGAATAAGATTTAAGAAGTAATGGATCAATTTTAAGTTCGTTTCTAAAAAATAAATTATGTTTTCCATCCCCATAGATGCGATCCCCAATAAGGTGATGGGAGATATGCGAGAAATGTTTACGAATTTGATGGAGTCTACCTGTAATGGGATGAACTTCAACGAGAGAATAGCGTGCAGTCGGATAGCGTCCAATGGCGTAAGGGAGCTCGATTGTTTTAAGGCAGCGGTAATTTGTGATGGACTCTTTGTTCTCGTCGATTGTGTGAATTTGATTTTGAGTGTCGACAAATCCACGAGCAACGCAATAGTATTTTTTTAGAATGGTTTTTTCTCTAAATTGTTGTTGTAAGTTCGCAGCTGACATTTTGTTTAGAGCAAAGACCAAAACTCCAGAGGTAGCTCGGTCAATGCGATGAACGGGATACAAGTATTGTTTGAGTTGGCGATTTAGTATGTAAAGGCAATTCCAGCGATTTGAGATTTGATGCTGTGGATTTTCATGCGCATGTACAATAAAGCCAGCTGGTTTTTCAATCGCAATAATACAGTCATCTTGATGCAATATTTTAAAGGCCATGGCTAATAGGGGTCTATATCAGAGTATTGGATTATACGCAAAGCAGCACAAAACTATTATGCAATTTTTGAAAGTTCGATGTAAACTAAAGCTACACCTATGGCTGAACCTGCAAAATATCTTTTACTGCTGTCAAAAAGAAATGAAGATATCGATTTTTTTAAAAAAATAGCAGCTGAACTCGCTTTGGAGTTTAAAAGCACAGGTACTTATGAAAATTTTATTTCATTTACCGCGGACATTGCACAATCCATTTCAATTATTGATTGCGACTTTCAAGTCCCAGAAGGTGACCAAGAACCTTATCCATTGGAAGATGTAAGAAACTTTTTAGAGGACCTGGCCTCCTCTGAACGAGTGATTGCTTTGACGGATAAGCCGTTGATTCATTATCAAAGCAAAGATGGATTTAAGTTTTTGCATAATCTTATTCGAAATGAAACTGAGATTCACGCTCAAATGACGGTGCTGTGGCTAAAATTTCTCAATAGCGAAGATCTTGGATTTATGCATTTTTTTAATTCGAGTACAAAACCCATTCGATTGGAAATGAAGCATACTGCTCAAAGAGGAAAACTAGTTGAGGCAGTACAGAACCTACTTCAAAAACAAGGCATTGAAAGAAGGCTTGCTGCTCGAGTGGCTCAAACAACGGATGAACTTTTATTAAATGCTGTGTACGACGCTCCAAGAGACCATAAAGGAATGGCGACCTTACATGGAAAAGACAAAACAGTTGAATTTGAAATTGAAAAAGGAAAGTCTATTGTTTTAGAACTCAGTGAGTCTGAAAAAATTTTAGGGCTCAATGTGATTGATCAGTATGGAAGCATTACGATTGAAAATTTTCTAAAAGCGATGTCAAAAGATTTTAGTGAATCAAAATTTTCAGAATCTGAAGAAGCTGGAAAAGAAAATCTTGGTTTTTATGCAATCATACAAGGTGGAATTACTTTATTAATTCATTGTAAAAAAAATACGCGGACTCAAGCGATGTTCTTTTTTACAAAAGCAAGTTCCTATAAAGAATTTAAAAAAAGTTTTCAATTTTATTCATTTATTTTGCAATAAAAAATTTTTAATTTTAGAGATCACTTCGTGAGAAATCATCTCTAGTGAGGCTTCGCCCGAACAAACTAAATTAGCGTTGTCCTGAGAAGGTTCAACAAAACGGTCGTGCATGGGTTTGACTTGGAGTGAAAATTGTTTTTTAACCCCAGAGGCTTCTCTTCCTCTTTCTTGTGTGTCTCGAAACAATCTGCGTTCAAATCGCACGGTTTCGCTTGTTTTTACAAAAACACTAAAATCAAGGTGTGTTTGAATATTGGGCTGAGTTAAGATGAGTGTTCCATCCAGTAAAATAAGTGGGACAGGATTAAACTGGAGTGTTTTTTTACTTCGAGTGTGCGTTGGAAAATCGTAGAGTGGTACTTCAATGGGTAAAAACCGCTTAAGTTTGCTTAAGTGCTCTGCGAGAAGTTTAAAGTCTAAACTATCTGGATGATCAAAGTTAACAGAGCCTCCATCCTCATCAAAAAGGTGAGATTGGTCGATGTAGTAGGAGTCTTGTGCTAAGAGGGAGCAAATTTCTTTTCCAAAATGATTCAATAAATTATGGGCAAGCGTGGTTTTCCCAGATCCACTACCGCCTGTGATGCCAATAATTAAAGGGGTGCGATTATTTTTAATCCGTTCCAAAGAGTCTTCCACCCGCATCCCCTAAGCCGGGGAGAAGATAACCTTTATCATCCAAAGTGCGCTCGATATTGAGTACAAAAAGTTTAACATCTGGGTGAGGAGAGAGAACTTTTTCAACTCCAATTTCAGATGCGAGTAAAGAAACAATTTTAATGCTAGCCACTTCGTATTGCTTTAATCGATTAACCGCAGAGAGTAGGGTGTCGCCTGTGGCAAGTAGTGGATCAAGTAAAATGATGTCTTTTCCTTTTACGTCTGGTGGGAGTTTAAAGTAATACTCAATAGTACAATTCATTTTTTTATCTCGATAGATCCCAATATGGCCGACTTGAGCAAAAGGAAGAATTTTTAAGAAACCATTGACCATGCCCTCCCCTGCGCGCAAAACAGGTGTAAGTACAATTTGATTTGTAATGGATTCTACTTTCATTTTTTCAAGAGGTGTGTCGATTTCTTCGAGTTTTGTTGCTAAGTCTTTTGTGATTTCGTAAGCCATGAGGAGGCTGATTTCTTCGAGTAAGCTTCTAAATTCATGGGATTTTGTATTTTTATTTCTCAGTAGCCCAAGTTTATGGTTAATCACAGGATGTTTCAAAAGAGTCACATTATTTTTCATATTATTTTTCCTTTACTAAAAAACAGTTCCATCACTTTTAAGTTGTAGAGGTGGTCCACCATCTGACCTTAATTGGGATGCGATTTTTCTGCCTGCAGACCAAGTTCCCCCTTCGAGTACTTTTGCGAGAGGAAACTCTTGAGGCGTTCGATTTAATTTTTTTTGTATTTCGCTTCCAATTTGATCCAAAAAATAAACGGTAAGGGCTCGCCATTCAATGATGAGTGCAGATTGTGGTTCGTGCTGTTTTTGAACCATTGCAGGGTCTTTAAGAGAGATTAAGCCTAAATCTAATAGTAAACCACCATTTCGATACTCTGGAAGTCCCGTGAGTTCATTTGTAGAAGTCACGTCAATCCCAGAAAGCAAAACGGGTTCAATGAGAGAATAGGTAAGCCATTGTGAAAGTTTATGAAAAGGCACAAGGCTTTCAAAGCAAATGTCGTTTTTAAATGGAGGATAGTGCCAAGTGTCTCCAAGTGAAATGCCGTTTGAACTCAATCGGCTAGGCCAAATGCTACCTAGATGGATAAGAACGGCGCTCAAAATTTCAGTAGCTTTAATTTTTCCATTTTCAGATGCCTTGCATAGATAGGAGTAGAGATTTCCAACTCTAGGTTCTGATTTTCCAAATACTTGAAAATTATTTTCAATTGTTTTTCCAAGCGCATTGAGAAGTTCAACTCTACCTTCAATTCCTAGAAGTGGATTGGAGCTTGAGACTTGAAATCCAGATGCTAATTCTGCCGCGGTAATTGACTTTAAACGTTTAGCATCTGCCTGATAAGGATTGTTTTTATCGCTTGAAAAAAAACCTTCCATAAATAAATTAAAACTTGCAACGGCTAATCCTTCAGAGCGTGCAATGGTCGTATGGGATAGCACATCTTTATATTTCCACTGCATTCCTGCTCCTGCATCTAATAAAACCGATGCAATGACTAAATCAAAATGAGCTTTTGCGATTTCTTCTTTTGATGCATGAGATAACTTTTTAGAAAGAACGTC
>Ga0066639_10002031_pt1 | contig 17839 bp, 8 predicted proteins | sample CryGeyCG2114_010_2_FD_59504 | JGI IMG/M metagenome (GOLD analysis project Ga0066639, IMG submission 59504) | Groundwater microbial communities from aquifer - Crystal Geyser CG10_big_fil_rev_8/21/14_0.10 | ecosystem: Environmental > Aquatic > Deep subsurface > Groundwater | place: USA: Utah...
CAGGCGCAGAAGGTGACTCTGAAGAAACAACAGGTTGATCCGTAGGAGCCGTGACCTGAGGAGCTGACTTATCCGTTTGCTCAAACATGTCTTCGGGCTCTTTTTTTACATCATCGAACATAGCGGGGTGTTTAATACTTCAATAGATTATTCGAGTAGACCTGGGCCATTTGGATCATAGCCAGACGCGACTTCGTCCCCATCTGAATACCCATCTCCATCCGTATCAGGATTCAATGGATCCGTTCCATACTCAGATTCTTCCAGATCTGTAAGACCATCTCCATCTGAATCTTCATCTTGAACGGACGGCTCTGTGTCCTGTTCTGAAATAGACGTGAGAACAAATTCTAGACAGGTGTCACGATTTAACTCGTCTGACATTTGATCACAATAGATTCGATCTAATGAGTCATCCGCCAGATCCTGCAAACGCAAGTCTTCGCACTCTGCCGAACTTCCTTGGGCGACACACGTTTCATACGTAAGCGGAACGGAAAGTGTTTTTTCACACCGGCTTCGTTTTAGAGAGTTCGTGATCAAAGAACAGGAGGTAACATCTCTCGTCCTTAGAGCAATATCTTGATACACCCCATCCACACAATCCAACTGCCACGCTGGTTCTTCAATTCCCTGACAATAGAGAACATCCTCCGCCGATCGTGCAATAGCCCAGTAACAATTGTCTTTCCCTTGTGTTGACTCAATCGTATCACACACCTCAGATGAGGTATGAGCTTGGGCAAGATCTGTCATGACTGATAGTAAACACGTCGCCTCATTCTCAGCCAGTTCGCACTTCGTACTGGCATTTGATACCTCCTGCGAACCAACGGTTTGTGATAACAATAAGTCGTCCTGACTATTGTAGAAGACACGGAATCCTACAAATACGAGTAACAGAATCAATAAAACGACACCCGCCACTAAGGCAACAGGTTTCCAAGAAATTGATACTCCTTCTTGTGGGTAGTCATTCAAATCCATAAATTATTCGTACGGACAGTAGGTCAAATTAATATCACTAAACTCCATAGACCCAGAGCCATAGAAGACGTTTCGCAGAGGAACCGTTTGTTCTGTGGACTGACAGACAAATCCTTCTGGAAATGGAAGTTCTTTATCAGAACCTACCTGAACTTCTCCTGTGGTCGTTGTCGTATCTCCAGCGGTATTCGTTGCCGTAAACGTCACATTTGTTCCCAGAATCGAGTCAACAATTGCCTCGTACATCAGAGAAATTTCATCCGCACTTGAGGCTGAGTAAGCATAGTTCCCTTCACAATCAGTCACGCTTGTTGTACTTGACCAACTACAGGTATTACTCGACATGTGCGCCATGTATCCCTTCAACGATGAACTCGTTGTCACCGCAGCTGAATAAATAATGATATCTGATCGTGGAATTCCTTCTGATGAACCATCTATCAAATTATCAGCAATTTGAGCCACACACGCAGAAGTGTTAGACCAATCCTGTGCAGATGGATAATTTGACCAAGAGTAACCTGAACATTCATCACTCGTTGAAGAAGAAATAGAGAAGGAACCGTTATACCCTGGGTCTCCATCAGAAAGAAGAATGATGATCTTCACTTCTGCTGTCGAACTCGAAAGCACGCTAATGGCCTCCTCAATTCCATTATAGGTAGGAGTTCCACCACCGACAGCGGTGAGATATTCACCGATGATAGTTATCAGACTAGACTCTGAGCTCAAACCGCTCAATCCGATATTTGTTTCTGACCCATCCGTTACACTACAAGAACCACTCGTATCCGTGTCACTGTCACATTCACTACTCGAATAACAAACTTCTCCTGGATAGGGTCCTCCACTACATATTCCTGTGCTTCCTGAAAAAGAGACGAGCGAGATCTGCATATCAGCCCCATTCCCTGAATAGGCATCGAATAAATCTTCGACCGCATTTTGCGTTGCTTCAACCACGTAGTCGATGCGTCTAACCCCCACAGGGGCACCATAGTTCTCACAGACATAGCCAGTCCCACACTGAGAATCAGACGAACATGCATCTCCGTCGTTTGATCCACCATTACAGTACTTGCTTGCATCCACATCCCAGTCCATACTTCCTGACAAGTCTGTCACAAAGACGATGTCTACGTCCGGTGGAATGACTTCAGAATCATTTACGTCCGCGGTAATCTTCGTTGCCACATTACACGCAGGAATATAGAGTGCCGCATTGTCTGGTGAGTCCCCTTCGTCATTCAAATAACTGTACAGACTGATTGAGTCTGAAGGACTTGAGCCTGAGATCTCGCTTTGAACGAGCAAGCCTGTTGTTGCATACGCTGTTGGACACGATGACCCACAGTCATCTGCACAGTATGGAGGGACACACTCACCTCCCGAACAACTATTTGTATCGTATAATGTACTATCAGAAAGCGAAGAAGGAGTCCCTCCTGACCAACTATCGTAATTGAGTGTACAGTAATCTCCATTTTCTGTTCCTCCGTTACACACACCTAGCCAGTGACAGGTGAACGTATCACCAGAACTATTTGTGGTTGTGTCGTACGTATCGTCACAGGCGGTTGAAACCGTACCAGTTGACACATCAAAATATTTCAACTGCTCGGAATAGGTTCCGTCACAGATCTCTGAGCCATTTACTTCCAAGTCTCCACAGTACCCCCCTGAAGCACTCTTATACTGACAGATTGAGTTACAGTAATTACAGGTTCCTCCGTAAGAAGCTTCGCAGACATTTCCATTTTCTATTCCATCATCACACGACTCAAATCCGACATTGACGTAGTCATCTCCACAGATGTTCAACTCACACGTGTTCAAACATTCATCATTATTTGAGGTGTTTCCGTCGTCACACACTTCATCTCCTTCCAATTCTCCATTTCCACACACCTGATCCCCTCCAACCGGACCGGTCCAAGAAGAAGGCCAGTCACACGTCGCGGAGCATGTACGATAACGGAAGAGGTCATAGGTATTTGTCGAACATGTCGCCCCTGATCCTGTACATTCTGAATCTGAGGTACACGCATCTCCCGCATCATCTCCCCCGACACAGATAGACCCTGTTCCCGGAGCCGTTGTAGCCGTTGATGATCCGCACGTATCTCCACTGTCACAATCACTGTCGGACGTACAGGTTGTCACAAGATCGGAACAGAGTTTTCCTTCCCATTCCTCATAATCTCCATCACAGTCTTCTGATCCATTCACGACCCCATCCCCACAAGAAAGCCCTGGGAGGGTACAGTTATACGAGCAGTTATTTGCATTCAAATCATACTGACCGTTTGAGGTCGCGCACCACGGTGAACTCGTTGTCCCTGTTCTGTCTGGACCGATGGTCGTCCAACTTCCAGAGTCCGCTATGAGCGTGGCATACGTGCTTGTCGTTCCACAATCACACTGCTCGCTGGAAGCAAGGTACCCATCTCCACAAGAAAACGATCCTGTTACGGTACATGTATCACTACAGTGACCATACGTTCCGTTTAAAGATCCATCATCACAATCCTCACCGGTTTCAACCACGCCGTTTCCACAACTATAAGGGGAACATTCTGCTCCAAAAGCCTCAGCTTCAGTTTCTGTTTGATACGCATCGGTCACGGTTGATGCTGAAGCTCCACAATCGCTATCACACGCAACCGTGATCAGCCCAGCATTTCCGTCTGCATCCGTACAACCAATCGTCATCGTATCCCCGATCTCACAGATCTCTCCTGCTCCCTGTGTTCCATCACCACACAAAGCAGAGTCTCCCCATAAATTTCCGTCACAAAATACCGGTGACGTTGAAAATCCGGTCAAGACCGTCGATGGCGCATTTCCTGTTGGATACTCAACGTAGATCGTTACTTCATCAGTACTATCGGTATCAATCGCCCGACTCCATGCATTTTTTCCAGCAAGTTCAAGTTGCGCATACAGACGATAATCTTCTCCTCCCACACTCTGGTACCCATACAGATGAGAATTTTCAGGACACATAAATGTTCCTGCTTCTCCATTCCAACAAGATGCATCGTCAAACCCCTCTGCGGAACAGTTATAGAATTCATTAATAGGATCCGTTGGGAGTGCCGTGCCTAGTTCATTGGCAAAGGCAGAATTCCATGAACTCCAGATAGAGTTTGTCAGGGCTGGAACAAACGTTCCTGATTGAACCTCTGGGAATCCAGCGACACAAACTTCTGCACCTGGACAATCACTGTCCTGATCACAAGACTGTCCTTTTGTGACATCACAGTGGCCGTTCTCGTCTCCGTACGTATCAATCAATGCCGACATACTCGTCACATCGATCAATCGTTGCATATCACGGGTCAGTTTTGCTTTTTGCGCATCGCAGATAATCGTGCTGTCCTCAAAACTCTCATAACAGTCACCGTCCCATTCACAACTGACATAGTTTCCAGAGTCATCGGTTGCATAACTCTCATCCGTGCTGTCCTGACATAAGTTGATATCCGTCACCTCATCTGTATTGGCATTGAATCGCCAGTTCTCCAAAATCTGTGCGAAAATCTCCTCTGCATCACTGCTTGCGTTGTCGTTGTACGAAACGATGTACATGTTTGGATAAATGAAGGCGTCTGATTCAACAAGATTGGCCGATGTTGCATAAAGCGTATTTCCAGATTGAACGGCCATGTACCCATCAAGTTCTGTCTGCGTGAACGCCCCGGTGAACTCCTGTTCTTCTGCCCATTCAGATGGAGAAAGATAGCTGGCATTTGAAAGAACTCGAACCCCGATGGCATCACTTGATCCTTCAACTTTAAAGATAATCTCCTGAATAATTCCTGAAGATGAAAGAGACGTCACGTCAATTGGCTCCCCGAGAGACGGAAGGTCATCTCCTGTGTCTTCTGGATCTCCAGCATCACGACAGTAATAGAATGAGAAGTTGCTTGGAAGCTCATCCTCCACATAAGGGAACCCAAGACTTGAATCTAGGGCTGGCCATGGATTCTCACAGAGGTTTGCGGTGACTTCTAAGGTCCCCGACACGGTTCTTGCCGAAGACGATTCACTTCCAGCCGTACTTGGATCAAATAATTCATCCACGGTGATCGTGGCGGTACTCAAGACAATTTCTCGACCAGTATATCCAGACGCGGTGTAACTACGTGTTGTATCCTCTGGATCCTCTCCTTCAACTGCGACGACATCTCCTTCTTCGCCGTCCGTTTCTGATGAAGTCCAATTCCAATCCCACTCATACAAATCCGTAATCGGTGAAATCTCCTCGTATCCTCCGGAACGATACGTTTGTGGAGTAGAAACAAACGCATGTTCTTCACCCGTCGAACTGAAGTACTGAATACTCAGCGACTCATAATCCTCAACAGGCGTGATTCCTGTATCTTCCAAAAGCACACGATCTAGATCACAGATTTCTTCTCCGACGGCAAAGGATTGTGAGAAGTCTTCATCTTCACAGTCGTCATCAATACACAACGTGACATTATTCTCGCTTAAGACTCCCGTCTTTTCCTCATCGGAAGAAACGTCATCTCCCACCACCACAAGTTTATAGACAGCGTTCTCTTCTAAGAGCGATCCATAACGCAGATACACACGGGAAGTTCCATCTGCTTGTTCTACGGTTTGATAGGTCACGGAAACATGACACAGGAATGTACTAGATGCATTCACGTCACGACCAAAGAGACCGAGAACAAATGACTTCACCCAATGCCATACTTTTCCTCCAAAACCGATCTCTGCTGAACCCGTTGCCCCTAGATAGCCAGACGGACAGTCCTCAATGGCACTAATCGTTTCTTGCACTCCATCTCCATCGGAATCAACCGACACGAGATCGAGATACAAATTCGCATTGAACTCATCTTGACCAATCGTTCCGTCGCCATTTGTATCTTCTGTCTGATCGAACGTCGCCTCATTCATGGTTTCTGAAAAATCAATCCAGACCGCACTATTGCGACAGAATCCGTCATCTGTTCCAGACGCAAAAGCGGACGTATTATCTCCTGGATACAGAGCTCCATGCGTTGGACGTTCGTAACAACAGTTACTATCTCCACATCCCAAACCACCGGCACCACATGATTGATCTGTGGTACACGAACAGTATAACCGGAGGGTTGCGTCATCCGTCACATCACCATCTACCGTTACAGAAACCGTTGAAACAGCATATCCTGTCTCCTCATCAACTTCTGTTGGAGCTCCTGTTGCGACTTGCGCCACACCGTAATCTCCTGTTGAAAACGATGCAGATGAAAGCGCATCACACTCTTCTCCAATACCTGTCGCGATCCCATCCCCACAAAACGATGGCGTCGAGTACCCATAGGAAGACCCAGACCATAGACAGCTGTTTGAGCATCCTTCCTCACTGTCACACTCCTCGCCTGTATCCACATCTCCATTTCCACAACAATTCAATGAATCTGCGGTTGGGCAGACACTTGTTCCTTCGTAAAGACAAGCAGAAGAACATCCGTCTCCTTCGGCGGAATAATCCCCTGGATCACAGTCCTCACCGTCTTCGACGACTCCATTTCCACAGGTCGCATAGATATCGGTTTCTGCCGTTGATCCTTCAATAAGACAATTGTTTGAACAGCCGTCACCTCCTGAACTATTTCCATCATCACAATCTTCTCCTCCTGTGTTTGCCACCCAATCCTGTGTTCCATCTCCACACACAGATCCAATCGCGCGAGCCCCTTCGTTTTTACATTCCGAAGAACATCCATCCCCATTTAAGAGATTTCCATCGTCACAGTCTTCTCCTCCTTCGCTCGCAGACCAATCGCGTGTTCCATCTCCACAACATCCTGAACCCGTAATTTCACAACTATCTCCTGAAGCGTATGGACACTCTGTATCAGATCCAGAACAGCTATCACCTGTGAGAGAACAAGCCCCTACACAAGCACCTGAATCACACGCTCCATTATTTGAGCATGATGCTTCTGCGTCTTCAAAATCCTCACACACCCCCTCGTCTGAACAGCTTCCACTTTCACAATCTACGCCATCCGTACATGCTTCTCCTACGTCTGTCGCTGAAGAACAGACAGCACTTTCACACGACTCTTCACAAGATGAATCGTTTGTACACTCAACCCCAGAACCCGCGCAGGCTGAATCGCACTGAACATTTCCTTCATTCAAACATTCAGCAGAACACCCGTCACCATCTTCAGACCCTCCATCATCACACTCCTCAGAATCTTGAATGATATCATCTCCACACACCCCATCGGCTGTTGTGACAGGAGCTCCTGCGTTCAAACACGCAGCCGTACAGTAACTTGGAATATTCGTTGTTAATTCGATGGCACCATTCGAAATCATGTAGGACACAACCTCATCTGATTCCACAGCGCTTGATGCAACACCATTGCTGTTAGGAACATCTTCTGAAGTCCATGGCTCCCAGGCAAACGAACCTGATTGGAGTGTTTGACCTTGAGCGGAACAGTCGTCTGGGGCTCCTTGTGCAGTTGCCTCAAATTCTGCTCGCTCCCCAACGTAGCTCATGGTCGCGAGCTCTGGATCAAGAGAAATCGAATCAATAGCACAACTCACGGCATCATTCTTTGTCCTAAAAATCCAAGAGAAGTCATCTTCAAAGTAACGATTTTCGTCCGTTCCATAGTTTGAACCAGACTCAGAAAGAGCCACGCCTGTTTGTGAAAGCACAGCGTCACCGGAAACGACCACTCGATACCAGGTATTTGGTTCCATGGTTTCCCCATCCTCGAATTGAATAGAGAACTTCTGTGTTGTAGGACTATAGCTAATTGAATCAACAAAATCGGCTTCATCAATTCCAGAAGTCTCGCACAGTGAATTGTCACAACGATACAACGTAACACTGTCTTCATCGATCGTTGTTTCACTCATGACCGTATTAAACTCCGCCCAAGGCAACGCATTCACGCAGGCGGTGGTACATTGCGGGAAGTAGTCATCAATTTCTGGATCGAGGAAATTAATCGTCAATGCTCCCTCTCCGGAAGGATCGTTCTCTGCATCCGTAACCGTGGCCGTAATAATCGCTGGGTCGCCCGCGGATGTCTCACTCTGAGCATAGACCTGGTTTGTACAGATCCCTGACCACGCAGAGGTTGGGATCAGGACATGATCGCTCACGGAATCCCAGTACAATTCGTAACCCGCACAACTTAAGGCCACACATTGATCATTTTGTGCGGTCAGTTGAGCCGTATAGTTCACGTAATCTTGTTCTCTTTGCGTATACTCACCAGGACGAACATTCACATCCCCCACTTCACAGGGAGCATCCGAAGTACTCGTGGTAAATTCCCACGTATAATCTTCTTCCATGTACCCCCCATCCGCACTCCTGATCTGATCAATCCCCTGCAGAGTCACACGATAGAGAGTATCTGTTTCAAATTCTCCTGTTGGATCCCAAGAAAATCCCGTTTCATCCGGCGTTGGCATGGTTCCAGGAACCGCTTCCCAGGTGGTACATGCTTCCTCTGCCGTTGCCGTACATTTTTCTACAAGAACCGTTGAGGTTGTAAGCGTTGAGGCATCCATGGCCATATTAAATTCGGCCTGCACGCTTGCATTCATACAAATGTCTTCCGGGTCACTCCATCCCTCCCATGGGGAAGGCGATGTCCCATCTTCATCACACTGAACAATCACTTGCGGAGTATTTGGGGTAATTCCGGTCGTCACTTTAAACGCATAATGCGCAGACACCTCTTCTGTCGTATCACAGGTAGAGGAACATGAACCATCTGAACAACAGCTCTCACCCTCAGAACACAAATCAGCATCCTCACGACAATCCCCTACTTGAAAGGTGATTGAATTAGATGAATAGCCATTCTCTGCTTCTTCCACAAATAGCGGGCCTGTCACCGCATCATCTGGAATAACCACCGAAGAAATCTGATCATTTTCCCAAAGACCAAAACTCGCATCTTCTACTGAATAGAACGTCACGGTTCCATCATCTGAGCCCAGATTTTCTCCGTATATCGTAATCTCCGTGTCAGCCGGACCTGCGGACGGATTGATATCACAAATGGCCGGACCTGGGGTGTCATCGAGCACGACAAAATCTGTCGCCGTTGATTCATTTCCATCCGCTCGCTCTACTGTTACCGCATGCGTCATGGCTTCAATCGCATCTTCTCCTTCTGTAAGATACGTCTCTGGCACCTTTACCGTAATGTACGTGTCATGCCAAAAATCATCTCCACATACATCAGGAAAATCTGTATCTCCCAATGCGGTATATCCTAATGTTTCATTTTCAAAATTGATCGATCCTGTTGTCGTTCCAAATCCTGTTCCGTAAATCGTTACATATTGACCTGGTGGCCCCCAATTCACCGCATCATCACACGTGGCCCCCTCGCTACAATCGTCATCATCGCCACAATGCACATTATCGTCTGAACAAGCTTTCCACCCTGAATCAATAGAGGAAATGATCGGATCAGATGAACTCAATACATCCTCCGCCGTAAAGGCAACAGTATTTGAACCAACACGAATAGACTCGCATGTTCCAGCATCCTCACCACAGTCATCATCGCTATCACAGTAATCGAGCGTCTCCGAACACCACGAAGTCGCACAACTCTCGCCAGCATCTGTATCGCAATCCTCATCTTCCGAACATGTCTCTCCTGTCTGTGCCCCGTCCGTATCAATACACACATAATCCCCTGTAAAAACTTGTGCACGGTAATTTCCTGAGTTTACATTAGGAACAACCACTTCAAGACTCTCGTCTGCCCAAGAGACATAGGAACTCGTCTCATAATTTGTGAAATAAAACGTTGAGGATCCCTGAGAGGAGCCAAAACTGTTTCCATACACATCAATCGCACTTCCATAATCGTCCGCATCCGGATCAAGCGCACAGATTCCTGGACGCGCGATGGCATTCACGTCAAAGTCTTGAATCGATGGACCATAATCATCATCCGTTCGTTCTTCTTCCGCTTCTGCGGTCACGACTGAAAGCGGACCGTCAACCGCTGAACCAGGAACTTGCACAATAATCTGACTATCTGACCATTGAACTGACGCATTACATTCATACGCCGAAGCCGTCACGTCATCACCGCTTTCTGTCCCTAGGAAATAAATGGTTCCTTCCTCATCTCCAAATCCTTCTCCAGAAATCGTAATAAGATTCCCTTCCGCTCCGTCCCCAGGAGAGACGCCTTCGATCTTTGGGACAGTGACACACGCCCCATCGATACACTGTCCACTGGAACAATCCGCGTTCTCCGTACAGGCATCGCCGTCACATGATCCACAGTAATACGCACCCGACGAGTCACCTCCACAATCAACATCTGTTTCTCCGAGGTCTGTATCAAGAACTTCGTTATTACAGTTGGAGGCACGGAGAACAACAGTGACACGACTAGCCGTGTCTGTATTTCCGGCACAATCATATCCCGTGGCCCAAATATCATACTCCTCATTTGTGGTATAGCCTTCCGTGTCCCATTCTTCCGCTTCATCCGCATAGAACGCATTCTCTGCATCTCCACCCGTGAGCGCTCCTGCCGTTGAATAATCGACTCCGGATGAATACAGAGCTTCGTCGTCATCAATCAGATAAAAATCAACCGTTGAAACACCACTGTCATCTGTGGTCATGGCCTGAAGCAGTTCAATAGAACCTGCGTAGAAACTTTCTCCGTCTTCTGGCGCGTCCATTTCAACCGTTGGGTCTGCAATATCAATCTCGCTTCCAGTCGTGAAGCTGAACGAACATGGATAGGTCGTTGTACAGGTAAGAGAAGACCCTAAGGTTGATTCAAGAACCGTCGAATCAACATCAACCGTATAGGTACTTAATGCATCGAAACAAAACTCGTCTTCGTATGGACTCTCACAGGCTTGAGAGGGGGTGAACGTCACGGTACGACTTCTCACACTGAACGTTCCGTCAACCGCGTCCCCGCTTTCATCTCGAATGAGAATTCCCTCCTCGACGGTATCTGAATCAACATTTTTTGAAAAAACAAACTGTAACTGAAGGTTCTGCAAGGCTTCTGCACACTCCGTATTTGCGGAACTCAGATAAAATACCGAACTTCCTCCCCCATCGGTATACCCTCCTGAATCAGAGGGGGACCCTGAAATATCGCCACCCGTAGCCCCCACAAGCGCATTCAAAATAAACTGTGCAATCGCAAAGCTGGCAAAGACCAGAACAAGACCAATCACGGAATTGATAATGATCTTTTTGGCTGTTTTTACACGCTCTTCATTTCCCCCTGCGGTCATCCAAACAAACCCTCCATACACCATGAAGGCCACCGTCACCACTCCCACCACGGAAATGGCGGTACGAATGAGGCGGGCAATGATCACCGTGATACTTGCCGAGGTAGAAAATCCTGCTGTCTCTGCAAAAGACTCAAGATTCACATCTTGCGCCGATACAGGGACAGCAAACAGAATTCCCGCACTGAGTGCCAGTGCGAGGAACACACCTAGGATGGATGAACGGTTGAGTCTACGCATGTATTTAAAGTTCGGTTTCGCTATTATCAGGAAGCTCTTCATCTAACCCATCAAGTTCCTGTTGGTCTGATTGACACGCACTCGAAGAGGCGATTCCGTTACAACAATAAGGTCTTTCCGCATCCCGCCCTTCCGTACAATTTGCCCCTGGTCCAATCGCTGGATACATACAGATCTGATAAGCGCTCTTGATGTCATTCGTCAGAACCGGCCAATAGTCCCACCCTCCGAGATCTGTACTTACGAATGTTGGGTGCTCGATCAATACGGTCGTGCGTTCATTCGTATCATCATTGGACTTTCGAATGGCAAACCATGACTCATAATACGGATCTGGCCATAACGACACACTATGTGTTTTTACGGTTGAAGACTTGAGGTAGGTGTTAAACGTGATTTCTATATCATTTGTCTGATTGATTTCGTCTTCTTCAATACCTGGATCAAGTCCCCCATCAATAATCTGTGGGACTGAGTCCTCAATGTCGTCTGTGGTTGTGAAGTTCCAAGAGTAATCATCGTTCTCCTCCCCGTCTGCACAGTCTATTGTGTCCGTTGCAGATCCACAGGCATCTCCATCGTTATCTCCATCGAGTGAGTTTGACGCAGCGTCCACCACTCCATCAAATGTATATCCTGCTGGTTCTGCTTGCGGGATCTCGTCTTCATTCAATGTCGCCGCGTGGGCAAAGGCTTCAATTGCCTGATTGGTTGGGAGGCAGTAAATGGTGTCTCCACAGGGATCTTCCCCGCAAGCGTCTGTCGTCGTGAAACTAATCGTTCGGTACGCGTTACTAATCTCGAACGTTCCTTCCACGTTTACCCCCAACGCATCAAACACTTCAATATTGGTGAAGTACGATTCTTCGCTGGCAATATACGAACCCGTCGTTGCCACAGGGTCCATGGCTTCAGAGAAGTTAATCTCAATCGTGATATTTCTTGGTTCGGTAGCATCTTGCTGTGGAACAACTGACGTGACATACGGAGGGGTCAAATCAATCTCTGTTGAAACTTCAAACGTCCAGCTATACCCACTTGAATAAGCTCCAGAAAACGCGGATGACCCATCATCTTTTTGAATACTGGTTGTAAGGATGACCGTATAATTTGTATCCTCTTCAGAACTTCCCAGGTAATCCACTGGATCGAACACAAAGATTTCAAAATCTTCGTCATACGTTACGACAACTTCCTCTTCTGTAAGAGCTCCCCCTGGACCGTCTTCAGTTGGGTAGATGATAATGCTGTCTGTATTCAAATAATCAACCGTATCCGTATTTCCGTCATAATTACTAGCAATAGATTCTGGGTCGATCGCTTCCTTAAAGCTCACGAAGATCCGTGTGTTGCGAGCGATATCTTGTGCATCGCGCTCAGGATAGTGATCATCCAGAATCCCTCCTCCAAGTGAACCTGAGAGCGGTTCACTGAACGCATCGGCAATCGCTGACGATGTTCCGGTAAACGCCGCATCAAGAAGACGATTCAAAATAAACGTCGTGATGCTATACGCAGAGAAAATAATAAACAGTCCAATGATGGATTGTTGAAAAATCTTTTTGGCTTTTTTTATCGGATCCGGTTCTCCACGCGCGAGGAGATACAAAAACCCCGCATAAATAACCAAACAGACAAAAATGATTCCAACAAGCGTTAAAGCCACGCGAATCACTCGAGCAACAATGACGGCGATATTATCTGTTGGAAGGGTTGTGGCTGTTCCAAATTGTTCAAACGCCGTTTCCTGAGCCAATGCTGGAGGAGCGCCGAGAACGAAAAACAAAACACAAAATGCAACGACTCCAAGCAGGAGCGCGCGCGAATGGGGTACGACTAATTTCATAAAGAGACGATGCATGGCGGGTGCGCCTCAAGACCAACTGGGTAATGTGGTCATGCGTACATCTATTGTAGCTTATTTACCCACTTCTTCGCAGTGTCTCATTGTGGATAGAACCAAAAAGAAAAGCCCCGAGTGAAGTCGAGTGTCCTCCTTGGGTGATATGACTCACACAAGAGGCTCTTCTTCACACGAGGCACGTGTGCCGCTTCGACCGATGTGGTCTAGACGGAGTCGTGGTCGTAGTCCTCTTCGTCCTCTTCGACGATCGGCTCGCCGGTGAGAAGGTTGATTCGAGGCTCGTCATTGTGAAGACCGTAGGGGTAGGTGGGATCTGCGGGATCATCACCGTCACTCTCCCAGTCCCAGAAGATCAGACCATCCTCCCACATGTCGAGCTTGTACCACCCACGGCTCGGTGGCGCAATGTGAGCGGGCATCATGATGCCAGGACGAATGGAGTAGATGACGATGAACTTGCCCCAGTCACACTCCTTGACCTGAGCGATCACGGTGACGGTCTTGGTCAAGGGGGCGCGCGATCCGTCGACGACGAACTCCCCCTTGAGCCCCTTGCGAAGGGGCCTCAACTCGAACTCCTCGGGCCTGAGGTCGTGGTCTTCCACCTCCACGATTCGCTCCTGACCGTCTGCGTCGCTGACGGTGTACTGAAGGCGATAAGCCGGGTCAGCCAACTGATCCACCATGGACGTCCAGCCGACGAAGAAATCGAAATCGAACTCCACCGCGTTGGATCCGCCGTGCGGAGGACGCTGACGCAGGATCTCGTGCACCACCTTCTCCTGGAACCAGAGCTCATCAATGAACTGCGCCGGGAAGTCCCAGAGAGCAAAGTTGCCCGCCTTCTGGACGGTACGGCCACGGAAGTGACGTTCACGAATGATCTTGTTCTGTCCGTTGTCCAAGACCACCGCCACGATCTCCCCACTCGGAAGCGTAAACCTACGAGGCTTCATCTCGACTCCTGCCGGAAATGCCGGTTCAGGTTCGACAGTGCTGGAGTGAATCCCCAACTTGCGAACGACAAAAGATACCAGAAAATGGCACTTTTGTCAATCTACCAATCAAAAAACAGGCTGAAAAGCCTGTTTTTAACACTCTGTCCTTTTATCCAATCTGTTGGAGGAAGATGGTGAAGAAGGCGAAGAGCACGGCAACGACCACCGTGACAAATATTCCTGAGGTAATCTTTGAGATTGCGGACTCATGAGCCTCATCTCTAAACGAAGCGGTCATATAGTCAAACCCTCCACTCAAGATCATCGTAATCGCCACCACCCCTAACCAGAGCATGAGTACGCGAACAATGCGCAACAGAAATATCGTATACGAAGATGTTGTTGAGAAGTTTTCTATCAGAGGAATAGAAGCATGCGCATCTTGCGTGAGAAACCCAAGTCCAATCAAGACAGGGAAAAAGACTCCGAGGAGCGATCCAACGATGGATTTCACGCGGTTTCCATCTGCCCGACCAGCAACCGCTTTCATCGCTGAGCCCATGGCTTTCCCCATATCCGCTTTGGTTGTTGCTCCAGACTGTTCAACGGCCTCTTTCACAACCGCCAACAATGCTTCATCACTCATCTCAGCCGGAAGATATGCTTGCAAGACAGACACTTCAGTCTGTGCACTTACAGCCATATCCTCACGACCTCCTGCGATAAACGATTCGATGGAGTCCTTAAGTTGCTTCATCTGCGCTTTGATCACCCCCTGCACTTCTTCATCTGAAAGTTCATGCTGAAGATCAATCTGCTTATTCTTTATCGCAGATAGCAACAAACGCAACGTGGATAGCGTTGCGTTGTCTTTGGCTTTCATAGCCAGTTTCATGTTCTGTGTAATCGTCTCTGTCAAAGACATACGATTGTGTTTTTAGCGACGGCGAGGTCCTCCTCGATCCGTTTCATCGAGCTGTCCAATACGGATAAGGTACTGACGTTTTACTCCCGTCACAATACGACGAAGCGCACTTCGTTTGACCTTTGCTTTGTTAGGCTCGCTCTCATGAAAGCGGATCTTTCGTGTTTGCAACATGTTTCCACTTTGCTGAACACGTCGACTAAATCGACGATAGAGACCCTCAAAACTCTCACCTTTTCGACGTTTTACGTTAACCACACGTTTTCCTTTCAACAAAAATTAAATTCAACAGGATTATGCGAGAAATGCCCTATTTTGTCAAGTCTTTCCGAGAAAGATTTGATCCCTAAGCAACTTCTACGGGTGACTGCATAATCGGATCAACTCCTTCTTCGTGACGAAGCTTCTTTTTTACGAGCCCAACGACTTTCTTCACATCAACAATCTCTTGTGCTCCTGACTCCATATCACGAATGATAATCGTCTCATCTAGGACTTCCTTTTGACCGAGAATCAGTGTGAACTGTACCCCAAGCTTATTTGCGACATCGAGCTGTGCCTTCAAGGCATTCTTTCCAAAGGCTTCTGCCACGGGAATTTTCGCCTGACGGAAATCTTCAAACAATTGAAGACCAATGCGACGAGCCGCGTCTCCAAGCTGAGCAAAAAATACTTGTGGTTGTGGTCGTTCAGGTGGATTAATCCCCTTTGCTTCTAAGGCACGTGAGATTCTCTCAATCCCTAAAGCAAATCCGCAACCTGGTGTCTCTGGACGCCCACCAAGTAATTCAACAAGCCCATCATAACGCCCTCCTCCCCCAAGAGCGACTTGCGCTTTTGCGCCTTCATCGTCTGCGAGGACAAACTCAAAGACCGTGTGTGTGTAGTAATCAAGTCCTCGTACCAAGTAAGGATTAAGCACAAATGGCACTTCCACTTCTTCCAAAAACTCCAAAACTTTCATGAAGTGCTCCTTTGACTTATCGTCCAGCCAATCAAGAATCTGTGGGGCTCCCTCAAGAAGTTCGCGTGTCACCTCTTCTTTACTATCTAAAATACGCAATGGATTCTTTTGAAGACGACGCTTATCCTCATCTGAAAGTTTATTTCGGTGCTGACGGAAATAGGCGACAAGCTCGGCAAGATACGCCTGACGACACTCCGTCGTCCCAATGGAATTGATTTGGACTTTTACGTCCAATCCGAGTTCACGCAAGATCTGATATCCGATCACGATCAATTGCGCATCTACAATCGGTTCGTTCACCCCAAAACTTTCAAACCCCGCCTGGTAAAACTGACGATATCGACCAGCTTGTGGGCGATCATGTCGGAACATGGGACCGGTGTACCACATCTTTACGGGCTGTGGGCGATCGAGCATGCCATGACTGATATAGGCGCGAGCCGCACTGGCTGTTGCTTCTGGACGCAAAGAGACAGAACGATTTGAAGGATCCGTAAACGTATACATTTCCTTTTCAACGATATCTGTTCCTTTTCCAATCGTTCGATTAAACAATTCAGATCGCTCGAGAATAGGGAGCTCAATTCGATCAAAGCTGTATGCTTCTGCCATCGAACGAACGGTATCTCGAATCAAGTTCCATCGTCCTTGATCATCAGAAAGAATGTCTCGAAAACCGCGCAACAGATCAAACGTTTTTCCAGATTTTTGTTCTCCGTCCTCTTCTTTTTCTTTTTTGACAACAGCAGGCTTTGTGACGGACTTAGGAGCCGTTGCCTTTGTTGGCACTTTCTTTTTCGCAGGCATAGGAATCATGAGGTTAACACGTGTTTAAAGATTGTATTCCGGAAGATCAAATGTCCCCATACGTGAGAACGGAAGTCCTCGAACCCACACACGACCGATGACATCGTCACTTTGAATAGGACCAAAGCTTCGTGAATCCAGAGAGGCATCTCTATTATCTCCAAAGACATAATATTCATCCTCACCTAATGTCACTCTAACTTTCCCATTTGTTTGTTCGTCATCGAGATATTCCTCTTCCAAGACAAGGCCGTTTGGATGTTCAACATTATAGATAATCACGTTGCCTCCTGTAATTTCTACGGTTTCCCCTGGAAGGCCAACGATTCTCTTGATAAAAAACTGACTTGGATCTCGTGGATAACGGAAGACCAGAATTTCTCCTCGGAACGGATCACGGAATCGATATGTCAGCTCATCTATAATAAGGTACTCGTGATCATAGAAGTTTGGCTCCATGGATGCGCCTTTCACATAAAAAGGTTGGATCAAGAAGTATCGGATCGGAATAATAATCGCACTTGAGATAAGAACGATCTGAACAACCTCAAATAAGAAAGAGGCGACCGCTCCACCTACCGGGCCAAAGCGCTTGTATAATTTTTCCTCAACGGAAGAAAACCGTGCTTGCATACGTAAAAGGTTGGAGACAGTAAAATCTTCTCAACCCTACCAAAAATTTGGGTCCAAAGCAAGGGAATGACCATAGAGCAAAACAAAACAACCGCAACAGGAGCGTTGTGGTTGTTTTGGTGGACGTTGGAGGACTCGAACCTCCGACCTCTGTCGTGTGAGGACAGCGCTCTAACCAGCTGAGC
>Ga0066639_10002033_pt1 | contig 17826 bp, 15 predicted proteins | sample CryGeyCG2114_010_2_FD_59504 | JGI IMG/M metagenome (GOLD analysis project Ga0066639, IMG submission 59504) | Groundwater microbial communities from aquifer - Crystal Geyser CG10_big_fil_rev_8/21/14_0.10 | ecosystem: Environmental > Aquatic > Deep subsurface > Groundwater | place: USA: Utah...
AGCAATTTTAGGACCAGTGTAATCGCTTGGTTGTAGGTTCGAGTCCTACCCGCGGAGCAAAGTAGGACAGACCGAGGTAAAAGCCTCGGTTTTTCCTTTGTTTACTTCACATTTTCTAGGTTCGAACCCCGCGTTTATCGCCTTGGCCGAAAGCAGTCCATTTATAATTATCGAGTACAGATTGGCGTTGTAAACATTGAGTTTTTTCTCTTTTAAAGTTAGGTTCGAACCTAATTCCGATAGAGCCTCTTTCTTGGCCTCAGTCGTGCCATTTTCGAAGATCTCAGCTACTCCGACCGCGAGATTGAATGCTCTGTTTGCTCTCTCAATTTTTTTAGGATCAACATGGCCTAGATTTTGTAATTCCCCCTTAATAACCTTGATTTCTTCCCCAACAATTCCTTTTAGGTTAAGAAATTCGTCATCACCGAGTAATCCACGAGCTTTCATTAGCGCCAATTCTCTCTGCTCTTTCTCTTTTTGTGCCAGCGTCTTTTCGAGCGAGGATTTCTTTTCTAATTTATCCTGATGATCCGAGGCGCCAAGCTGGCCCAAATTCTCGATACACCAGTCGCTAAGCGACCGCGATATTTGGAGATTTTGTTTGTAATAGGATGAGAGATATCCGTCGATTAAAACCTCAGTCATGCTACGCTCTTGGCAATCGGGATTTTTGCTTTTGGTGCAGTGATAGTAGGTGTAGTGCAAGTATAGTGAGTTATCCATTTTATCTATGGCTGTCTTACACCTCGGGCACCGTGTTTTATTGGTATAGGCGAATTTAAATTTACATTCGGAGCAAATGAGTTGGTATTTATGTTCGGCCGTCACTCCGCTACCGCAACCACCGCATTTTGTCGGTCCGACATAAGCAAATGAGTAAAGATTCTTGGAAGGTCTTGGTCGGCCTCGACTACCGATAATTTTTTGAACTTGCCAGTATTGGTCCTCGCTAATCATTCGAGGCACATCCGAATTAAGCTCATGGCGAACGCCATCTTTGGTGAAGAAGAAGCCAGCGAAGATTGGATTTTTGAGAATAGTGTCGGAAATATACGAGAGAACAAGTTTCCTGCCCCCTTGCTTTTTATGGAGTGGGGTACGCAGGCCAAGTTGGTCATTGGCTAAATCTCTAAGTTTTCTGATTGAATATCGGCCAGTCAAGAACGCTTCGAAAATTTGGCGGACTAGATCAAAACGATCTTTATCGATTATCCATCCGCGTTGACCCGGCTCAGCCGACATATCATTCAGGTAGCCAATAGTCGCAACACCGCTTGGATAGCCACGCTCAACCCTTTCCCTCATCCCTCGTTTAGTATCCACGCTCAAGTCCCGGATGTACTGATTGGCCATACCAAGCTCAACGGCCATCACAATAACATTATCTTCCGGATAATAGCCTCGACCATAGGTCTGAATATGTTTAATCACTCGCTGTTGCAACATCCAGCTGATAGTGCCACCATCGATTGGATTGCGCGCCAGTCGATTCAGTTTCCAACATAGAATACCATTCGCTTCACCCCGAGTGATTCTCTCAATCATCTTGGTGAATATCGGCCGACCAGGCGCTTTGGCCGATTGCGATTCTTCAAGCACCTCGACAATCTCCAGTCCATTTTCTCTGGCAAAATCGTCAAGTTCTCTTTTTTGAGCATCAATCGACTGCACTTGCCGATCCTCGGCTTCGCTTGATTTGCGACAATAGACGAAGTATCTTATTTTCTCCTGATTTGGTTGCTGATACATACTCTTATTTTATTAGCTGATAATCTCTCCCCGTCACAACACTACCGCTAGGTTCGAACAAGTCCAGCCTTGCCGGTGTCCCATTGTGGCTTGTGGGGCTTAGCATTATAATCGTTGTCCCCAGGCCCTATCATTAAAAATCACCACCTAGAATATCTTTGAGCTCGGTTTGATGTTCATTGATAATCTCTGGATCGGGTATAATCTTGTCTTTATCGATAAACCAGTCTTCCTCTATTTTTAAAATGTCTACCTGCTTGGTCAGTCGACTTTTTTCTTTACTGGCTTCTTCTCCGCAAGGCGTTTGCCCAGTTGCTAGAGTTAAAGTTCTATTATGCTGGTCGATATACTTGTCCAGCCATTCCAATGACTCTTTTACTCGCCAAGCTAAATCCGTTTCGTAAATTTCCGACAATTTCTTAAACAATGCTAAGAAGGCCAAGAGTTTGCTATAATCATTAATCATCTTTTCCCTCTCTTCTTTGAAGAATTTTTCGGTTTCCACACTTTTAAACTCTAGAAAGATCTCCTTGCCCTTTTTTGTTTCCTTAAAGAAAGTATCGCTTTCCGAAATGGTGGCCAACATTTTTACCGACATACCGAAAAAGCTAAAGAAAATTGGTTCTCCATTGTCATCTAAGTCGCAGATGAGCAAATCTTGGTCCAAATGCTCACCGGTGTGTTTCAGGTCGTTGTCCGCGTAAACCATTCCTAAATTGGAATTATATTTGTCCACCCACTTTTGGAAATCTTTAATAAACCCATGGTCGCCCTTGAAGGCATAGAGACTCTCGCCGGTAATTACTTGGTCGTTGAAAGTTTCGAAATCTATTTTTTCGCTCAACTCTCCTTTTACCGTCTCCAAATTTAAAACCTCTAAAGCTCGTCTGCTGGTTTCCAACTCACTGACATAGGAACCTCTGCTGTGTAACTTATTTTCCCTTGTTTCGTTGTCGACTCGCTTTCTGATTTTCAATTCACCTTTGATTATAAATTTTTGCAATGTTGCTCGGGCTTTCGTCTTGGTCGCCAGCCAACGATTTAAGAGTTCATTTTCGTTGCTAAAAACCAGTGGCGTGTATTGATCCAATAAATCCTCATCCAACCATTTTAAGCAAGCTTCTTTTAACATTGCTTCGATGGTTAATTTATGTTTTTTGGCATAATTTTCCATCGCGTCTTTTATGTCTTCGGTTGTTTTACTGTCCTCGTCATCCGCTTCCTGGTCTTTGGCCAATGGTTTACCCTCGACCTCGATTCCTTTATCAGTCAGGAAGTGTCGCGCCACTTCGGCGAGCGGGATGCAAGCGAAATAATGGTAAAGCTGATACTCCTTGGCGTAGGAGTTATAGGCTCGTTCGGCTACTAGCTCGGCTATTTTTTCTTTGGCTTTCTTAGTCTCTTCTTGGGTTAATTCGTTTTTATCCTTAAACAAATTGGCGATAATTTCTTCCTGATCCAAATATTGATGGTCGGTTTCGACATCGGCATAAAGCTCGTTAAGTTTTTCTTGATCCGACTCGGCTAAATTCTCGAAGGCTAATTGATAAACGGCATAATCAAAATCAAGCCCTTCTCTTAATTTAGCCGAGCGTTGTTTCTCTCCAATCTCTACCGCTTCCTTAATGGTTACTTTTTTCAACTGCTTGATATTATCTAAGTATTTCCTCATTTGGCGAAAGGGTTGATAGGATAGCAAATTAAAAATTATTAGTTGTTTCCGGAAATGGTGAGTCTGGGCGCTGAGAAAAATAAACTCGGTTTCTATGTCCATCTTAGCCGAATGTTTCCAGCCACTGTTGAGACGATTCCATTCATTAGCTTCTCTGTTGTCTTTGGCGTGCCAATTTTCCAACGCTTGCTTGTCGGCTTCGCTTAAAATTTCTTTGCCGGTTCTAACCCGATTGGCATCATTGTGGATCAGCATCAGATATCGCTCTCTTGGTGTTAAGTTGCCCTGTTGCAATAACGCGGTAATGTTTTTCATTTTTTCTTTTTTAAAACTTGTTCAATAAATTCGACTCGGTCATTAAGGTCAACGATCTCGATAACTTTCGCCAAGGCCATCGCTATTCGCGACACGGTGAGGGCGTGGCGGAGCGTGATTTTTCGATCCACCACATCACGCATTGTTTGCGACAGAAGATTAGCTGTTTCCTCAACGCTCATATATTTTTTATCTTGATTTTCCATAATTGTTTAATTACATGCCCTCGACAATCTCATACCACGCTTTCACTTCCGAGGCCTTGCCATCTTTGGTGATGGCCTTGTAAAGCGAGAGCAAGACATTGGGCGTTAATTTACGCGCCCAAGCGTTGATACCCGGAATTAGGCCGTCCTTTTCGATTTTCTTATTCCAATCGGTCAGGGTCGCTAAATCTTTAATTTCAAACCGCTTGGCAAATTCGGTCTGGGTCTTGATCTCCAATAAGCTCACTGCCACCTCGTCATCGATGCCAAATTTCTCCAACACTTGTCTGGGTTGGCCACGGAGGATGGAGGGCATTGCTTTCCACATCGTGTAGGACTCGAAATCCTGCGTTTTGTAGACCCCCTGATTCTTGGCATTTTTTGGCATTTCGTCACTCATAGTTTTTCAACTTTTTGACCGGTTAGTTTTTCCCACCTAGCGATTGAAGTGGAAATGTATGCTGGATCAAGGTCTATCCCGATACATCTTCGACCTAGATGCTCGCTCGCGATACAGGTCCCGCCCGAACCAAGGAATGGGTCATAGATGTATTCGTTGACCTTAGTGGAATTCGGGATCAGTTTGCGTAATAGCCCGATTGGTTTTTGAGTGGGGTGAAGTTTTGACTTGGCCGGTTTCGGGTGGAATAGAACACTCTTGGCTTTTGACCGCTCCATCTTGTGCCGTCCAAACCAGCCATAGGCGATGAGTTCAAACATCGGCAGATAATCCTTTCGGCCCAAGACCACATGATTTTTGAGCCAGATAATCATTTGGCTGTAGTAGAAGCCCGCTTTTTTCATTCCCGCTCGCAATGCTGGATACATCATGTCGCCATTGAAGATGTAGCAAGCGTTGTATGATTCAAGGTGTGGTTTGACCGCCTCGAGCCAGGTTTGACTGAACTTGGCATACTCCTTGTCGGTCTGGAGTTGGTCGCCAATAATCACTTTGTCGGGGGTCACGCTCAATTTGTTGAAGTCCCGTTTACCCTCGACATAGGCCACGGCATAGGGCGGGTCGGTTAGAATACACCTGATTTTTTTGTCACCGATAACTTTCGCCACGAACTCGGCATCGAGCGAATCACCGCAGGCGATAATGTTTTCACCTAGTTGATAGATGTCACCTTGTTGAATGTTTGTTGTCATATCAGTTTAGCTTTTTGGTTAGTGAAGGCTTCCCAGCGATCAATTATTACGGTGGCGAAGATTGGGTCTTGCTCAACCCCTCGCCACTTACGGTTGAGCTGTTGGCAAGCAATCAAATCGCTTCCGCTACCGGCAAATCCGCTGAACACGACCTGCCCAGGCGCGCTACAGCGTCTCAAGGGCTTTTCATTCAGCGTTACTGGCTTTTGGGTTGGATGTTCGTAATCCTGCGCGTTATCTCGTTTTTCGAGCCAAAGCGTGATGATGTCCATAATCTCCTCGTGGACTTGATTGCCACTGCTAATCTCTTTATTAAGCAATTCGTTAGAGTTAGTAATGTTTCGGTTGAGATATGGCTTGCCTTTCGTGCTATAGACACACGGCTCATACGCCTTGTTGAAGGCCACCTGCGGAGTCATATTGAAATTGTTTTTGATCCACAAACAGACCCGTTTGTTATCGATCTCATTTTGCCGAAACAAGGTTTGTAATAACCAAATATATCGCTCGTCGCACCAGTAGAAGAGATGAGCGTTCGGTTTGATAATGGTCAGTGCCGTCTTAATGCTGACATCAATGAATTTCGCATAGACTGCATCTTTTTTGGAATCTTTTTGGCCGGTGTATGAGCCCTCATACTTCCCACTGGTGCTTATACCTTTCGAATAGTCGAGTCCGATATTGTATGGCGGATCGCAATAGATGACATCGGCCAAGTCGTCGCCCATCAACTTTTTGACCTGCTCGGACGAAGTCGAGTCGCCCACGAGGAGCCGGTGGTCGCCAAGTTGCCAAATCTCACCCGGCTTCACTTTGGCCACCTTGGTTTCTTTAAGCGCTTTCTCGACATTGAAGTCGTCGTCGATGACATCAACATTGTCGAATAACGCTTGCAACTCCTCGTCGCCGAAACCAACCTTGAGGAGCAAGTCCATATCCATTTCTTTTAATAACTCGTCATTCCAATGGCCGGTGTTCTTGTTGAGACGAAGATTCAAGGTTTTTTCTTCGTCCTCATTCAATTCACGGCTCGGAATCATCACATCAATTTCGCCAATGCCAAGGTCGGCGTAGATACTCACTCGCTGGTGACCGCCGATCAAGACATTCTCTCGCGTGCCGGTGTTTAAAGTAACAGGAACAACAGTTCCAAATTCGCGGATTGACTCTTCAAGGTCTCGCCGTTCGTTTTCAGAGATTTGGCGGGGGTTGTACCCAGCCGGAAGTAAGTCTTTGACTTGGCGTTTGGCAATATGCCAAGTCAATTTTGTTATCTTTTCTTTGTTAGTTTTCATATTGATTATTTTTAATTACTAATAATGCCTGCTGAGTGCTTTCTTGTTCCGGCGATGTTGAAATTACCGAATCTTGGGAACAAGAAAAGCCCTTTGTAAAATCAAGGTTTTCTATCGATTTCGTTTCTTGTTTTTCTTGTCCCTCATATATATCGGGAACAAGAGAACAAGAATACAGAAAGGGGTCATTGCGTTTTCCCGCGCCGATTCGTTTAATCTCGTTTTTGGCCAGCAAATCACGAAGGGCTTTACGCTTTAGGGTGGTGCGACCCTCTATCTCGTCACCAATCACCGATTCACTAACGGACTCTTCCTTGGTCGATAGAAAATTCAAAATCTCATCTTCTATCCTCTGGATATCGTCTTCTTCCTTTGTGCCACCCATTGTGGCTTTTTGGGAATCATCGTCGAAAGACAAAAGAGTTTGTTTTAAGTCGGTCCCATATCTTTGTTGAGTTTCAATCGTTCTTTTTTTATCATCGGTGCTTTTGAGAATGATTGAGGTATCCACCGAGCCAAAGATGGCCGTCGAACCAAGTGTTGAATCGCCACCATCACCCCCACCTTTTCGTGCGTGGTGAACAAACATCACATGAGTGGCATTCTCACGCGCCAACGCCAGTAATGGACTTAGGGCCGTCGTGACCTTGGCGTAATCATTCACATCGGCGACTTTGGCAAAGCGAAAAAGCGTATCGATAATAACAAGGAGTGGTTTCCGATTTTTTACTTCTTTAGTCAACCATTGATTCGCTTCCTCGGGAACAGAACCGATGTATGAATATAATTCCTCGCTTCCGTTGCCCCCGAGTAATTTAAAGTGTTTTCTAACCTCGCTTCGTTTTTCCTCAAGCGAAACATACAAAACCGCCCCTTTTATTGTTTGACGATCAAGGAATGGTTCTCCTTGCGCAATACAGAGAGCCAACTGTCTTACCAGTGTCGACTTTCCGACTTTTGGCTTGGCTACGATAATCGACAGCCCGCCTGAAGGGAGAAGACCGTCGACAATCCAACTGATTTCTTCTTCTGGTTCGTTTAATAACGCGCCAAGAGAAGTGAACCCAAATTTTTCTGGGATTATTTCTGCTGATTCGACCATGGTCTTCACGACGGAAGAACCTCGAAGCAGATATAGGTCATTAAAATCGGTCGGAGTCTTCCCATTGATTTTTTCGTCACTCTCAAATTTCGGGATTGCCAATCTCGCGCCACTTTCCGCTACCTCTCGCGCCTTGGCGAGACCGTTAGAATCAGCATCAGCACAAACGATTATTTCTGTCTGCGGGAATTTCTTTCGCATCTCCTCAACCGTTGCTTTTAAGTTTGTGGAGGAGAAGGCAATCGCTACGGCGTAACCAGTTGCTTCATGTACACTTGCGCCAGTGGCAAAGCCCTCGGCGACACACAATCTCTCGACTGGTGTCCCGATGAGATAAAAACATTTGGCTGTTGTCGATCCGGTCAGGAATCGTTTTTCTCCATCAGCGCCAATAAATTGAATGGATGATAGTAACCCATCACCGTTGTAAAGCGGAATAACCAATTTGTTTTCCCTAAGACGACTTCCGTGCGAGAGAACTTTTTTCTTTTGGAGATATGGGAAATCGGCCGGAGCTTCGGTGGCAATCTCCCAAATCTCTTGAGCTTTTGGAGCGTTAACATATTTTCTATGGCCTTGCGGACTTTGTCTTTCTGCTGTCGCTAGATATGAATCGTTATCTCCAAATTGTTGGGCAAACATCGTAAAGTTTCCTTTGATATCGCACTTTTTACAATGAAAAAGACCAGTGTCGCTAGCGATATAAAGATGGGCTTCAGCGCCGTGGCTGTTGACGTCGCAGTCATTAAAAATGCATTTAGTAATAATCTCGCCGTTGGCTTCGCGAAAGGCGATGCCCTTTTCTAAGAGATACTCGCGGATATTGTTATATTTTTTATTTTGCATGTTGCTGTCGAATTTCCGATTGGAGGTCTGATGCCGACAGCAACGCCTTTTCACCAGAACTCCAATCGAGAATCAAAGATTAATTTATAATGTGGTCATTGATAATTTTTCGTCCGCACGATTGAGAGCGGTCATTGCTAATCGTGAAAGCTTAAGTAAAGAGACGCCAAATTGATTCGCATCTTCGTCAGCTAAATCGACCCCGTAATCGCGCTGGATGATGTATTTAAGTTCCTCTAAACTTTTGGCTTTTAATTTCACAATGCCATCTTCTCATAGATGGACAAGTTGATAAATTCGTTTTTTAATCGGTTTTTATTCGAAAACAAAATAGAAAAAACGGCTTATTTAAGCCGTTTCGTTTAAGTTATCAACACCGATATAAAAACCGACTCTCACAATCTTGTTAGCGGATCATTCCATTTATAGATATTGGCTTCTTGCTTTTTATTCTCACCCTTGGTGATGATTTCTTTGATCATCTTTTTTGTTTCCTTGCTTACTCGCTTGTTTATTGCTTCTATTTTTTTGTTGAAATCATCAGAACTTATTTTCTTGGCTAGTCGGTTTTCTTCTAAAAACTCGTTGAAGTCCTTGTAATTTTTATGGGAATTGCCAAGTTTACTACTCTCATAAAAATAATGGATAATGACCGCTGGGGTCTTATTAAAATGTATCTCTGGATATTTCCCAATTCTTAATAGCCCCATTGGATTTTTGTTATAGTCATGATATTCATAAATTTCGTTATTTAGTGTCGTCTCATTTTTTTGCTCACTCTGTATTTTTTTGCCAAATTTTAGTTGATCATATTCATCACTGATTGATTTTAATAAATTATAGTTTTTTACCTCGATCTCGGCTCTATACCCATTTACCTCAAGTGATTCTTCTTTCCCCATATCATAGAGGTCCATTGATTCCATCCAGTCTAACGATCCACTATGTATTTGTAATATGTCTATCGCTTGGATTAGTTCAAGAAAAGCTAGAGTGTGTACGGGTAAAAATTCTGAGTATTTTTTACCCTTGTCTATAACAGATCCACCTTTGTCCTTAGAGCTATTTATTTTTAGTATATCTATAGCTTCCACTAAGTTATCAAATGGATCATCTGTTTTGAAATTGTGTGTTTCGGTCAATGTAACTATCGTGCTAGCTGGGTAAAAATTTATCTGATTTTTTAAGAAATCCAATAATATATTAAGCTGTATAACAAATGCGAAATACTTCTCTCTCGTGAAAGTGGAAATTTTTAAGTTATCTTTGCTAAATTTTTCTAAATATCTCAAGAAGTAGCACCCAATTCTGCTTACAGTTTTAGTGTCTGGTTTCTTAAACCGAAATATCGAATAATCCAAGATAACCTCAAACTCTAAATGTATGAAAATAAAAAGGTCATATAATTCTTTTGTAGTTATTGTGTTGTCTAAAAATTTTTTTATTAACTTGTTACCTGGTATTTCGGGTTTTGCCTCTATCTTTTTTTGTAAATTCCATAAGTAATCGGCGTAAAGACTTTTTGAGAATTTGCCATCCGATATTTTTTCAAGTTCTAACTCAAGTCCAAATTGTTGAGCTATCCTACACAGCAATTGCCAAGTCGTGTAGGTGCTATGGGGATTTTCATCTCTCATCCCTGGTGCTGATTGTAGATAATCCAGTTCAAAAGATGAATAATTTTCTTTTACTACCACTAACTTATATATTTGGTAAAAGACATAAAATTCTTGATCTGTGAAATATGTTAGCTCTGAATCCTCATATTCCTTACAGTACTTTTTTGTCCATTTATTTTCGTCTTTTACTAGAAATTCCACCTGTTCTCCTACCTTTTCTTTATAAAAATCGTGGTTAATTTTCATTGTAATATCTATTCTTAATTAACCTGATATTATCACTCTCTTCCCGAATTCGCCAATATTTGTTATGCTAACAATGCCGACAGTTTGATAGTGTTAATTATGGTCATAATGGCCAAGCTACTGATTCTGCCCTGAATGGGCATCCTGACAAGGACACAGAATCGGTAGCTTCGGCTATTGAACTGTCGGCACCTTGCTCGGGGTGCCCGTTTTTTGTTTCTATCAAGGCACTTCGAAACAAAGCTCGATTCTCTTTGTTTATGAAGAAATCACTTATAGAAGAATTACCAAGAATAGTAGCCGACGGGCGAAAAGAGGTTGACGAAATCCTTGAGCGCCTTTCTGGCACAAATAAGCTTGGGCTTCAGACCAATGAGCTGGTACTTCCAGCCAAAGATAGTGCCGGACTTTTCAAGGGACAAATTCCAGAGGTGAACGAGAAAGAATGGCTGAATCGTCTAATCTACGGAGACAACCTTTTAGCAATGCAGGCGCTTCTTGCTGGAGATGAAGCGAGTGGTTTACCCTCAATGCGAGGGAAAATCGATCTTATTTACATTGACCCGCCCTTTGATTCAAAGGCTGATTATCGAACAAAGGTGATGCTCCCAGGCGTTGATCTTGAGCAAAAGCCGACCGTGATTGAGCAGTTTGCCTACGCCGACACATGGAAAGATGGCACAGTCTCATACTTGAAAATGCTTTATCCGCGTCTTACTCTAATTCATGATCTTCTTTCTGAAAAAGGATCAGTTTATGTTCATACCGATTGGCATATAGGACATTATGTAAAAATCCTTTTAGACGAGATATTCGGAAAAGACTCTTTTGGTGCTGAAGTGATATGGAAATACTCTTGGGGGCTTCATGTAGACAATGCTTGGAATAGGAAACATGACACAATATTCTATTACACAAAAAGCAAATTCGATGGCGGGAATAGGATTTTTAATGGTTATGATGTTATGGAAAAAAGAGGTGGAGAGGTTTTAAGACGATTAGCCACAGGAATAAAAGGAGCAACCATGGTTGCGGATAAATCAAAAGTCGAAGATAAAACCTTGAAACTTTCAGGGGATGTTTGGGATATTGGTGTTATAAACGGGATGGCGACTGAGCGCTTAGACTATCCTACTCAAAAACCAAAAGAATTGCTTGAAAAGATTATCAAGGCATCTTCAAACGAGGGTGATATCGTGGCAGATTTCTTTATGGGTTCCGGCACAACCGGAGCGGTGGCAGAAAAGCTTGGCCGTAAATGGGTTATGTCTGATCTTGGTAAGCCCGCATGTCTTGTTACTCGCAAACGCCTGATTGATCAAAATGCAAAACCATTTCTCTATCAAGCTATTGGCGATTACCAAAAAGAAGTGTTTGCCAGTTCAAAGATGTATCGCAGTATCGGTGACCTCTCACAAGTTGTGATGCAACTCTATGGTGCAATCCCGTTCGCTGATGTCGAACAGCACCAGCGAAATCTTGGTTATATTAAGGGAAACAAAACCCTTGTGCTTGTCGACTCCCCAAGTAAAATGACGGGCCTCGCTACTTTAAAACGAGCGCAAGAACTTCGCAATACATTTATGGGCGGATGGCAAAAGGTTATCGTGCTTGGCTGGAACTTCACTTACGATATCACAGAGGCAATCCAATCTCTTTCTGATGACAAATTGGAAGTGCTGGTAATTCCGCCCGACCTCTTGGATAAGCTCAAAACTAAAGCTAGCTATAAAAAACTCATTGAGAGTGGCAAAGTGCGCTTCTCGTCGCTTCAATATCTTTCGGTAAAACCGATTGAAAAGAAAGATTCAGAAAACGACCAAGAAATTCTCACTATCACTCTTGATAATTATGTTCTGCTTTCGCCGGACAATATCCCCCTTGACGACAAGGATAAAGAAAAACTTTCCGGAATTATCGCCAAAGATCCACTAGCCCTTATTGAGTACTGGAGCATTGACCCAGACTATGACGGGGTAACTTTCAGGAGCAAGTGGCAAGACTATCGGGAAAATACCGAGAACGACAAAGACGCGTTGCATGTGGTCTATGCGACCGAGATTACTGTTCCCAAAAAAGCCAAGCGCGCGGTCTGTATTAAGGCCGTTGATGTCTTCGGGTTCGAGAGCGCTGTTATTCAAGAAATTTAACTATGCCAACACCATTAAATATAGGCACGCGTGATATTCCGCTCAAGTTAGCTCGCACCCTAACGGATATAGTGAATGAATCGTGGGCAAACGGAGAGTTGATGACGAAAGTATCACCGGTGACTCGCGATCTTCTAACTTTTTGGTTTAAGGAACCGCACACCGAAACACGGTACGCGAATTTTCACGAAGGGCAAAGACAAGCCATCCTGAATACGATCTATCTCCACGAAATTGTCGGCGTGAAAGCGGTTAAAGATATCTACGAAAATATCGAGTTTGAGCTTCTATCAGAAATTGATATGACAGAGCTCAAGAAAGCGAAGTATGAGATTCCGAAATATGCCATCAAAATGGCCACGGGTACCGGCAAAACTTGGGTCATACATGCTTTTCTTATTTGGCAATATCTCAACGCTAAATATGAAGAAACAAAAAGCGGTAGATTCTCAAAAAATTTCTTGCTTGTCGCTCCCGGGCTTATTGTGTATGAACGATTGCTCGACGCCTATCTAGGTAAAGAAAATACTAATGGCGGAAGACAATTTGAAACTTCTGATATTTATCAATTCCGAGACACATTCGTCCCGCCAAGTTACCGTGAAGAGATATTCGGTTTTGTGCAAAGCGCCGTCGCCAAAAAACAGGAGATAGGGAGTAAGGTTACCGGAGATGGACTTATCGCTATTGCCAATTGGCATCTATTCATGACCGAAGATGAGAGCACCGAAGAAATATCGGCGCTTAATGAACCCAGCAATGCGGTCAAGGAAGTTTTTCCGATTCGGCCCGGGATGTCAGGAGGAAATACTCTTGATTCGCTTGATGCTCAATATCTTAGTGGACGAGAAATTGAATATTTAGCGAACTTACCTGATTTAGTAACGATGAACGATGAGGCGCATCACATCCACGAGAATAAATCTTATGGAGAGGTAAAAGAGGTTGAATGGCAAAAGAGTCTGAACCTGATCGCCAAGAACAAAGGGGTTAAATTTATTCAGATTGATTTTTCGGCCACTCCTTATGATGTGTCTGGAAGTGGCCAAAACCGGATTAAACATTATTTTCCCCATATCATCGTTGATTTTGATCTCAAAACGGCCATTCGTGCGGGGCTAGTAAAGACCATCGCCATCGATAAACGAAAAGAACTTGTCGATTTGCCTCTTGAATATAACGCGATCCGCGAAAACGGCGTGGCTATTGGTCTTTCTGATGGGCAAAAAATTATGTTACGCGCCGGTCTCAATAAATTGCAGATTCTGGAAAAACATTTTACCGAGTTTACGAAAGATAAATCAGGCGTCTCTCATAAACATCCTAAAATGCTTGTTATGAGCGAGGACACGAGCGTCACACCTTTTATCGAAGAGTTTTTGAAGGGTGAAGGTCTATCAGATCAAGATGTGATGCGTATTGATTCAAACAGAAAAGGAGAAGTGCCGGAGGAAGAATGGCTTGAGATTAAGCAAAGACTCTTCAGTGTGGATAAACATGAACACCCGAAAGTTATTGTCTCAGTGTTAATGCTTCGGGAAGGTTTCGATGTCAATAATATCTGTGTAATTGTGCCATTACGGTCATCATCTGCCCCAATTCTGCTTGAGCAGACAATCGGACGAGGTTTGCGGTTAATGTGGCGCGAGCCAGAGTTTGAAGAAGTAAAAGCTGATAACCGGAGAAAGCTTCTCGTGGAGAAGCGCGAGCCGACCAATTATATCGACCTCTTAACCATTATTGAACACCCATCGTTTATCCAGTTTTACGATGACCTTTTGAAAGAGGGGCTTCTTGGCGAAATTGAAGGTGATCCAAAGGAGGGACGAGATGTTTTGGGCGATATCATTAAAGTCGAGTTGAAACAGAATTATAAAGATTATGATTTATTTTGGCCGGTGGTTATCCGCGATGCTGATGAGGAATTAATAGAGACAGAAATTGATTTAGCCAAGCTTGAGACTTTTACGCTTTATCCATTTGAAGATTTAAAAAGGTTCTTTACCAAAGATGGTGAGAGATTTATCTCCGAGGAAATGACGGTTAAAACTCGATTTGGAGAATATGTCGTCGATGCTACCTTATTCAAATCGCAGAGTTACAACGAGTACCTACAAAAGATTGTCGGCGTAGTGGTAAATCGAATCGCTCGCATTGGCCAGCGAAAAAATAAAGTATTTCCGGCACTCCAAATTAATAATGTGGCGATTGTCGGCACGATTGATAAATATATCCGCACGAGACTTTTTAACCAAAGCTTCGATCCCTTTGAGAACAATAATTGGAAGATTCTTTTGCTCAAGAATGGCCTAGTCACGGATCACATCATTAAGGAAATAGGCAAAGCTATTTTCGATATGCAACAAGCAATCAAGCCGACAGAAGCTAAGATTGAGAGGCGTTACTTCTCGGAAGTTACGGAGCTTCGAATGCGCGAGAACTTTTCTCTTGATATCGTCAAGACAATTTACGAACGGCTACCTTATCCATCAAACAAGGGCGAGTTTGAGAAAAATCTGATGCTTTATGCAGATTCAGATTCGAGTGTTGAGAGCCTGATAAAAGTAAACGAGTATTACCATTCATTTGCGACTATTTCATATATCCGCACTGACGGCTTGCTTTCTCTGTATTCACCGGACTTTATCGTAAAGACTGGCAAAAAAATCTATATCATTGAGACAAAGGCTGATAAAGATTTGAATGATCCGAATGTAAAGCAAAAACAACTGGCGACTCTGGATTGGGTAAGGCGCATTAACTCGCTTGATCCGAAGGAAAGAATGGAAAGGGATTGGTCATATATTTTGCTCGGCGAGAATCACTTTTATAGCTTAAAAGAAAACAACGCCTCGATTGAGGAGATTTGTGAACTAGCAAAAGTTAATGAGGCCTCAGCGAAAGGCAAACTGTTTTAATCCACATTTATAACCAATGCAAAAACTAGATAGAACAAAGTATATCAGTGGTAAAAATCTAGGTGAACTGGCTTTGAAGAAATTCTGCCCACGATGTTTTTGGCTAAAAAGGCGTGTTGCCGATGTGCCAGGTGGCTTTCCTGGCATATTTTCTACTATCGATAGTTTAACTAAGAAAAGCACAAAGAGGTCATTCGATTCTAGGAGTATGACCCCTGGTTGGTTAGAAGTAAGTGATCTTAAAGAAGTTTTATCTATTCCTAAAATAAAAGTCGATATGAGTGAATATGGTGGTTGGATTCTGACCGGAGCTGTTGATGATGCCTTTTTAAGGAATGATGGAACCGTACATATTGTTGATTATAAAACGGCTAGATACACGAAAACCCAAGATGAACTTAGGCCGGAATATAATGTCCAATTAAATGCTTATGCTATTGCTCTAACTAAAATGGGCTTTGGCGAGGTGTCTAAACTCTCTCTAATTTACTGCGAACCGAATGAAAATTTAGATTCAGATGATGATTTTAAACTTTCTTTCAGCACCCATGTGGAAGAAGTGGATATAGAGCCCAACATAGTTCCAGAACTTCTTCTCAAAGCTAGGAATATTTTAGACGGCGATATTCCTGATCCTGTTGCAGGATGTATCGGTATTTGCTCGTGGGTAGAAAAAGTTATATCTTCTGGCGAGGTAACCGAAATTAAATAAATTATGTTAGACGACAAAGACCCAGACGAAATTATCGAGATTGCCGAGATAGCTCAAAACCATGGGCTAGATATGGAAGAAGCCGAGCATGTCAAAGAGATTATGGATGAGGAAGGCCTCGACGAAGAGGATGCGGTGGAATTAAGAGATGACCTATAAAATAACTGCCGACATGATCTCAGCGGAAGATTTACTAGAGTTCAAGCGGATATGGAAAAAGGAGTTTAACGAGGAGATATCCGATGAAAAGGCGTTGGATCGAGCGATAAAATTATTGACTTTGGTGAGGATAGTCTATAAGCCAATGACCCAGGCAGATTACGAGGCATTAGAAAAAAGAAGGCGAGAAACAAGTTAGAATGACGGATATTGAAGAAAGCCAAAGATAGATGCTATACTCTTATCGGAGTAGCGAGAGTTGGCGTTTTTTGATTTTTAATCAAGAACGGGGGTCGTGAATTAAGTCCGTCATCCGCCTTGTGCGGTGGATTTGCTTGGCAACAGGCAGAAGGTAGCGGTGAAAAGCGATAACTGGTTTACGGATGCGCCAAGAGTTTGGCCAAGTATAACAGGAGCATAATTGAGGGCTAAAAAGCGAACGAGAGACCAGATAGGCGACGAAATCCTCTCTGCTCTCGCAGTAGCTTGTTACTCCCGCAAAGAACTTCCCTTAGGGGGAGTTTTTTGCTAATAAATTAAGGTTTCTCAAAACTTATTCTTAATCTGCGTATGATTACCTATATAAGCAATGATAATTTCTTTTGATTCATGAATCACATAGAAGACGCATCGGTAATCTTTACGATTGATGTAAAATTCATAGACCTGATCAATCCCGCCCAATTGTTTGAGTTTCTGCCTGCTTACTGTCAACGGTTTAGTGTTTAAGCTTGGATGATTTGGATTATTTCGAAAATACTCCATCTTGGCGCTGAAAGCTTTTCCCACATCTTCAGGCAAGCCATCAATGACGCGTTTAAATCTTTTCTCAAATAAAATCGTGTATGAGTTATCTAGTGGCATATTGGATAAGTTGCGAACGGTCTACCGCGGGCAACTCATCCTCGTTCACCGATTTGTCGGTTTCGTCGTCCAGTAGAAATGTTTCTAATAGTGCTAATTTTTTGTTTATTTTCCCCCCCATGACTTTTTCGTCATTTGTCGTGATTTTATAGGAATCGGTCGAGTGAGAAATACTGATCAACTCATTTCCTGATAATACAGAGTATTTATTGATTATGCCGTCCACAAAAGCACCATGCTCCGGCGACAATTGAGACGACGGCGAGGCTAATGGGCGTATTTTGTAACCATCCATCTTGATCAAGTTTTTCTCCTGCATATTCTTGAGAATGGCATCATAATTGTCGATCACTGGCCCTAGATCGGCACCGGCATATTCGACAGTGCTGAGCGGTTGATTGAATTTATTTAGAAAAGCAAACTCGGCAAAAAATGCCAGTTTATTCAAACGGATCTTGTCACTCTTTTCCGGCTCCAGTTTATTGAGAATATACAAAATAAAATCCTCGACTGGTAGTCCCTTATTTTTGATAGTTTTCGTATCCATATCTCAATTACATTATAATACGATGGCATTAGGCAGTATAGTGCATTTTGTCTGAATTATCCACTTTTTGCCTAATGGGCCTCTCAAATTCTCCTTTCTGGCTTGCTGTGTCCCTCGGTGACGTTGTTGTTTACCGAAGCCGATGATATCATTGAAGTATTGAAATACCCTTACTGGGCGCCGAAATATATGTTCTAACGTCGTTCAACATGCGGAGCAAGTTAGGCCTATCGGCTAATTCTAGGACCAGATTGAAGGGAGAAGCGATTGA
>Ga0066639_10002034_pt1 | contig 17826 bp, 18 predicted proteins | sample CryGeyCG2114_010_2_FD_59504 | JGI IMG/M metagenome (GOLD analysis project Ga0066639, IMG submission 59504) | Groundwater microbial communities from aquifer - Crystal Geyser CG10_big_fil_rev_8/21/14_0.10 | ecosystem: Environmental > Aquatic > Deep subsurface > Groundwater | place: USA: Utah...
AACACGTTCAGTAGATTTTTTGTGGGTTTTGTTCTTTTTCTCATCCCTACATTCATCATTTTTAAGCAACCCGACCTCGGCAACGCAATGGTATTGCTTTTCATCTATGTGCTTATGGTGTATTTTTCTTCTTTTTCAAAAAAATACATTGCATATTTTATTGCCGCCATTATCAGTTTCTTTCCTATTTTTTGGCTTTTCCTGAAGACGTACCAAAGAAACCGGATCCTCAGTTTCCTAAGTCCTCAGATTGATCAACAGGGGAACGCATACAACATGATCCAGTCAATCATTACGGCTGGTTCGGGTAAATTTTTTGGTCGAGGATTGGGCCTAGGAACCCAATCGCGCCTCTTTTTTTTGCCTGAAAATAATACGGATTTCGCTTTCTCTTCTCTTGTTGAGCAATTCGGTTTTCTTGGTGGATTATTAGTCATAGTTTGTTATATTTTGATAGTTTTCTATCTGGTCAAAAAAGCTATATATTTTTTCTATCAACAAGGAGACGATGCTAAACGAAGGTTTTTCTACGTGTTGGGATTCATGACCTATTTCATCTTTCAAGTATTCGTAAATATTGGCATGAATTTGGGTATGTTTCCGGTTGCAGGAATCGCACTTCCAATCGTTTCTTACGGAGGTTCCGCCATTGCCACCTTTATGATAGGGATTGCGCTCATCCCATAATTAGCTTGCAGTTTCCCATTTTTTTCAGTATAATCCATCTATTATGCACGCTGCGGTTATTAAAACTGGAGGAAAACAATATCTTGTTAAAACTAATGACGAAATAATCATTGATAAAGTCAATGCGGAAAAAAAGAAAGTGCTTTTTGATGTTCTTGCAACGCTTTCTGAGGATTCCGTATTGATGGGAAATCCGCTCCTTAAAGAAAAAGCTGAAGGTGAAATTATTGAAGAGCTGAAGGGTGATAAAATTAGGGTTGCGAGGTTTAAATCAAAAGTTCGGTACAGGAAGGTAAAAGGGTTCAGGCCACAGTTAACTAGAGTGAAAATAACAAAAATTCCGTAAGTACACATAAAATATGGCACATACAAAAGCTCAAAAAGCAGTAAGTGGAAATAGGGATTCGGCGGGTAGGAGATTGGGGGTAAAAGTATATGGGGGACACCCAGTCAGACCAGGGAATATCATTCTACGACAAAGAGGTACAAAAGTTAACGCAGGTACCGGCACCATGCTTTCAAAAGACTTCACGATTATGGCGCTAAAAGAGGGACTCGTTAAATTCTACGTGAAAAGAGGCGAGAAATACGTATCGGTTATCTAAGGCTGCTTTCTTGTTTTTGATACAATATCCATATGGCGGATGAAGAGATCACAAAAGCACTAGAAACAATCAAGGCTGAAAAAGATATGTTCCAGAAAGCGAGAATGCTTAGAGATGTCATTCACATGAACCAGATGCGAATCATTGATGTAGCCAAGAGGCTTTCCATGAAATCGTCCTATATCTGCCACATCTTAAGATTAAACAAACTTCCCGACATTATTGTAGATGGATACTACGCTCGTCTCATTTCTTTGAGTCATCTCTTCGTGATTTCCCGATTAAAAGAAAAACAAGACATGGTGTCAATTTACGAAAAGGTTCTTTCGGAAAATATTACGGTACTGCAAGCAGAAGAAGAAGTCAGGAGTATTCTCTATAGCGTACGATCCGAAGGGACCTACCTTAAAAAAGAAGAGATCCAAAAGTTCATCGATGACATCAAAAAAAAGCATAAATCTGTGGGAATAAAAATAGTTCAGACAAGGATCAAAAGCAAGCTCAGTCTTGAGCTAAAAGGGAATCTCGCAAAAACCAATACTCTTCTAAAAAGCCTTATGAGATATTTAGAGGCATGGAAGGGAGACGAGCAGTCCTGAAGAGGAACGCAGTGTATTCGTCTTGGGAAAGGGATTGCGGATCTCTCCCATCTTTGAAGAAGGGAAGTATCTGTAGAATACCTGACCAATGACACTTTCCGCAGGAATGGGTCCGAATTCCCGTGAATCCGATGACCGTTGACGATTGTCTCCCATCACGAATAGCTCGCTTTCCGGAACCGTAATGGGTACTCCTTCCGAAACAAATCCCCCATCCCAGAGGTTGGTTGAGGACGTGATGTAAGATTCATTTATAGACGTTCCGTTTACGAATACCGTGCCTTTTTGGATCAGTATTTGGTCCCCAGGTAGCCCGATAACTCGTTTTATGTAATCAATATCGGGGTTTTTAGGAGACCTGAATACTACAATGTCGCCCCTTTCAGGAGATCGGAATTTATACGTGATTTTACTGGTAAAGATATAGTCTCCCGAAGCAAACGTAGGTTCCATGGAGGCTCCTTTTACCTGATTGGGCTGCATGATGAAAAGGTAAAGCATAATGAAAATTGAACCCACAAAAACAATGGTTTCAAGGATATCCATCACAAACTCAATGACGCGTTTTACAAAAGACATAGTGAAAATTGTAATGAAACAAATTCAAAAAAACAAGGGTTTAGTATAATAAATATATTGGTCGCGTAGCTCAGCTGGCTAGAGCGTTCGATTCACATTCGAAAGGTCATAGGTTCAAGTCCTGTCGCGACCACCACGGGGGTTTCCCGCAAATGCGGGACTAACTGACAGTAATGCGACAGTTATTCGAGTCGCAAACTGTCAGTTGAGTAAGTCCCTCAACGGCCACCCTTCGACTCGCTTTCGCTCGCTCAGGGCAAGTCCGAAAGGTCGTTCGTGATATAATCTTTTCATGCTTATCGGTTTTGACCTGGATTCGGTATTGGCGGATTTTACCACTCCTTTAATCGAATATCATAACCGATATTATCGGACAAATTTTCACCTGAATGATCACATTAATCACAATCTTGCTGGAGTTTGGAACTGTACACCAAAACAGGCTGTCGATCGAACTTACCGTTTCCTCCGTTCGTCCTACATGGATAGAATGAAGCCGGTATCCGGTGCAGTCGAGGCAATTGACTACCTCAGAAAAAAATATCGAATGGTAATTATCACTTCGCGGCCGCATTTTAGCGATAAAATCACGAAACAATGGGTAGAGCATTATTTTCCCGATAAATTCCAGGCAATTCATCATACCAACCAGTTTTCTCACGATTATGAGGTTAAAATTAGAAAATCGGCAGTATGCAGGAAATTAGGGGTAAAAGTTTTTTTTGAAGATCATCTGGACTTCGCCTTTGATTGCGCTGCGGAAAACATTAAAGTCTTTTTACTGACAATGCCTTGGAATAAGAAAACAGAGAAACCACTAAAGAATATTACTCGCATAAACTCCTGGAAAGAGATAGAAAAGTATTTATAACTATGCCAAAAGCCACCTTTTGACTCACCTAAGCTTGATAAGCGCTAGCTTGAAAAGGGTATACTCTGCAATAAATAATCAGTTGAGCAAGTCCTTCAACGGCCACACGACGCCCCCTACTTTCTAAATTTCAAATTTTTCCAGAAGATTCTAAAGAATTTTATCCAAAGAGCATGCAGCTTTTTTTTCCATTCATACTTATGTTTATTCGGTGTTGCGGTCGGAGTTGGCGGCTTGATTGTAGGAGTAGGAGTAAGCGTCGGGGTAAATGTAGGAGTAGGAGTGAATGTGGGGGTTGGGGGAATGGGAGTTGGGGTGGGCTCAATACTTTGAGAATATACGTTGTCGTAAGAAATCGTGTACGTATCGATCTGTGATGACGGAGGGTCTTGTACGACTTCGCCATTAATGGTATCCCATGTATCGTTTTGTTCACTAATCTGCCCAACAACCACAGAATATGTTCCCTTTTCCACACCTTTTACGCGCAGGGAATACGCTCCTGATTGCGCATTTGGGATGAAAATAATACCATCCTGCTCAGAATAAGTTTCAGTTCCCGCGACCACCTCCATTGTTGCAGGAGAGCGAATAATGAAAATAAGCGAAGGGGAAATTATTGTTTTTTGTCCCTCGACTATTTGATTGTCTTGCAGGGGAATACCGGCCAGATCCAGGATTTTTTTTATTGATTCTTTTTTCGTAATGATATCCGTATGATCGAGAAGTAATTCCTGAGAGTCTGTGTCCTGGTTTGAGCTTTTCACCAAAACGGTATTATCTCCATTTTCAAAAAAAGACGAAACCGGTTGACCGTCAACATAGTTACCCAATAGAGAGTGCATCGGATCTGCAGGCTTCACAATATACCCGGCTACCGTATCTGTGATATTACCGTACACAGATACAAACTTTGGATAAATCTGGTCAAAACTACGATCATAGGTAACAATAGCTCGTTTTTTATTGATAGATCTTCAGTTGCCAGGTCTTCGCCTGCCTCATTTTTCAAAAAATTCAATATGGGGAGTAAATCGTACGCCACTGGAAACACCCGTCGGAATGTTATGCGATCACTCTCTAAACCGGTTTTATTGAGAATAAGGATAAGTTTTTCCGCAAGCCACAGGAGCGTATTATCCCGTTCAATTTCTCCTGACTCGAGTGGTTTATAGACCTGCGCGACTCCTTGGTGTGGCGTACCGACCGTTATAAGTCTATTTAGAGAGTCTTTTTGATATTTCTGGGCCCATATTCGGCCGACAAGTCCTTCAAGAGAGTGACCGATCAGGATTACTTTTTTGTTTGCATGATTTAATAAGACTTTTTGTTCTAAGAAAACATCTAAGTCTCCTGCTGTTTCTTCGACGCTTTTCCTCCAGTCATACGGAAATAAAAATACATCTTCTTCTGTGTACCCGATTGCTTTCAGAGTTGATATTATGCCTTCATATTCCTTAACTTCCGGCATAATCTTCCAATCGTAAATTCCGGCGTTTTCATTATGCAGGATCCCGTTCCTATTCCAGGATGCGAAAAGTCCGGGAATGATAACGATTGGGTCTTTTCCGATTTCTTCCGTGGCCAAATTGATATGCCGCGTGGTACCATTATCTGCGCTATACCACATATAATAAGTAGAATTTAGTTTTAGAACCGATGGACTCAGAATTTCGGAAGAATCTTGTGTATCCAATCCGACTGTCAAAACAGTGCAGTCTCCATCGCATGCCCAGTCAATCCCGTTTTTTGATACCGCATGGTAGATATCGGTGCAGCGATAATATCCTGTGTCATACCAGGCGTGGAATACGTCGTCAATTTTCATTATGGAGACTGCTTCGGCAAACCCGGCTGACGGGAAATTGAGGGGGTTTCCCGCAAATTTCGTCCACGTTATCCCATCGGGTGAAGTAGCATATCCCACTTTCCATCCACTTTGGATGTTTGATGAACTATACCAGAGATGGTATAGGGATCCGTCGTAGTAGATACTAGGATGCGTAATTCCGATTGCGTCCCAGGATCCATATTGTCCATCCAATACCGGTTCAGTACGAATATCCCAGTGAATGCCGTCTACTGACGTTGCGTATCGCATCCTATAAACATAGTTTGTTCCGAATGCGTTGAACCACATTTTATATCCGGTCTCATCATGTATTACCCAGGGCTCGGCAGCTGCAATTTCACCGTGATCCGAAAGGGGAGAGACCACAGGTTCTTTTACGGTTTTATTCCAGTGAATACCGTCTGGTGACTCTGCATAATAGATTTTAAAAATTAATCCGCTTACGCCGTGATACCACATTTTAAATATTCCATTTTCAAACATGACGAACGGTGCGTAGTTTTTTGTCCCATCGGATCCATCTTCTGAGGCAGATAGTACAGGATTATTTGGATACTTAGTCCATTCTGCCTTAACCGTAGTGGGAAGAAGAAAGAAGATAGTACATAGAATACAGAATATGGAATTAAGAATGAAGAATTTAGATTTAAGAATAGTTTTGTATCTATTCATAATCCCCATTGTTACGAAGAGGGAGGAGCATATCAATGGACTATAGTCAACATACGAAAGAAGATATCCTTGCAGAAAGCCACTGGATTTCTCTTTGTGCCTCCGGTATAGACGAGCTTCCATGAACTAAATTCTGACGAGTATGTTTCGCAAACCGTGCGCGGATGCTATTTTCGTGTTTTTTTTTCCCTATTCGGGGGTTAGTGCTTCCTATTTGATGCCTCCACTCGGTAACTGCGCTGTCCAAAGGGCTGAAAAGAATAAGTCCTGTTTCTGGACCACTAGTCATGTATGAGGTAAACGTGTCCGTGGCTTGGAGTTCTTGGAGAACCTTCCAGACTTCTGGCGGATAAAATCCCTTTAAAAGATCGGGGGAAAATTGGAAACTAAAGGAAAATATGACCTGAAGAGGAGATAGTATTTCATTTTCAAGAAAATATGCTGCCGCTAGGTCGTTTTGAGCAGGAATTGTACTATCGCGATGTACCCGCGGTTTTATTGCGCCAAATGTAATGTGCCCAGTCTGTATAAGTTCCTGGAATTCCTGACTGTTCAATATTTTCAGAGCCTCCCGAAGAGCCTCTTGCGAATTAGAAGCTAATTCTTTATACACGTCTTCTCCGGATCTATTTTCAGCTATGGTTACATTTTCCCGAGTAAAAAAGTGCCTTTGATTCAAGCCGCGCAAGATTTCTACCTCAGGATACGGTTGTTTTACTCCAGATTCTACATAAGGAATCATAGGTTTAATATTTAGAGTCAAATTATATCAGATAATAGGGGAAATACTATAGGTTTTGCATCCACCCTAAGCGTTGCGTGTTTTGCCTCTTTCGACTATAATTCAGATGAAATCTAACTCATGAAGAATATAAAACCACACCTGTCCGTAATATTAATAACCAAAAACTCCTCGGATGTTTTAGAGAGTGCGCTGGATTCGGTTAAAGACATAGCGGACGAGTTGATCGTCGTGGATGCGTATTCTAGAGATAGAACTCGGGGTATTGCCAGAAAATACCATGCCCGGGTCTATCTTCGTGAAGATACAGACCTGGGAAAACAAAAGGCATTTGCCCTCGAGAAGGCCAATGGATCGTGGGTTCTATCGCTGGATTCAGATGAAATTGTGAGTCCTGAGCTTAGGGAAGAAGTTAGAACAATCGTTTACGGACAAGAAACAGGTAAACACGGATATCTTATTCCTTATACAAATTTTGTTTTTGGTAGGGGAGTGCGACATGGGGGAGAGAGCTATAAAATGCTTAGGCTTTTCAAAAAAAACCATACTAAAATCTCTCCGAACCTAGTCCATGAACGATTTGAGCTTGTTTCGGGCAAAGCGGGTATTTTAAAAAACCCAATAATTCACCATTCCTATCGCTCCTTATCCCAGATTTTTGCTAAGTTTACAAACTATGGAAGGCGAGAAGCAGAAAGGAAATACCGAAAAAATGAACCCACCAGCCTAAAGAAAATTGTTCTTTATCCTTTGCATATGTTTTGGGCGCGATTCATTAAAGACAAAGGCTACAGGGATGGTTTTTTCAGAATGCCAGTTGATTTAGGATACGCTTACATGGAGTGGTTAACATATATGCTCCTCCTAAGAAAAAAAATCCAAAAGGGCACGTTTCTTTTTAACTTTATCAGCATGAACGTTTCATCTTTTGGAATCCGAATCCTTACCTTTATCTTGTTTGTTTTCCTTGTCAGATTCCTGTCTCCAAAAGATTATGGTATCTATACCCTGGTTTGGGCGCAAATTACCATTTTATCTCCTCTTATGGACTTCGGTACGACCTCGTACAGTATTGTGCATGTAGCCCCTCGGCAAAATACTACTCTTCAATCCGTATTTTCTTTGCGATTCTATTTGTATCTGGCAGGATATGTTCTTACGCTGGGTATGGGAACGGTTTTATTTGTAAACCAGACTGAAACTTTTATTTATCTGCTTCTTACCTCTGTGGTAATTTTCTCGAATATGTCATCCGGAAGTTACTTCATCTGGACGGCGGTAAAGCAGGAAGCATATAAATCCTCCTATATCAGCCTGATCATGAATGGCGTTCTTACGATGGGTCTTATTATTTCTCTACTATTTCATCCTTCTTTGCGCTCGATCTTTATTATCATTTTCTTTGTATATTTATCGTATTTTCTGATGATGCTTTTCATTTTGAACAAAGAGTCCGGATATTTGTCCCTGAAAATTCGTTTGAAAGAATGGTCAGCCATTATAAAAAAATCATACGCATTTGTTTTGATCGCTTTTTTTGCTGGATTGTATTTCAAAATAGATGTGTTTCTCCTAAGATTTTTAAAAGGAAATACTGATGTCGGAATTTATTCTGCAGGTTACAAATTTTTTGACGGGCTTCTTTTCCTCATCTTGAGTTACAATGTATCCGCAACCCCTGTTTTGTCACAATTAAAGAGAACCAACATCCCTCAGTTTTTAAGAAAAATAAGGAGAGACTTGGAGCTGTTGGCAATTCTGGGGTTTGGAGTGGCATTCGCAACGTGGATTTTTTCGCCTTTTGTATTAAAATATGTTCTCGTAAAGGGATATATCCCATCCATAGAGGTAGTTAGAATTGTTATTTTTGCCCTGCCGTTCTTGTTGATAAACGCAGTATTTGCTAACGTAATCTACATCTACGATAAGGCTTCTTACGTTATTGTCTTGTATGGCGTACAAACCCTTATTACCATAGGTCTCAATTTAACATTCATTCCTCGATACTCTTTTTTTGCTTCATCCTATATTACTGTGGTATTGGAGATCGTCAATATGTGCGTATTGTATGGGATCGCATCTAAATTAATGAGGCAAAAAACCGTATGAATATATCCGTGGATGCAGGAGCACTCTGCGTAAAAAAAAACCAGACATTCGGAAATGCGGTATTTACTTCCAATCTCATCCTAGCATTGGCCAGATACGATAAAAATACCGTTTACCATTTATATGCCTTTTGCAGACTCCCTGATGTTATAAAAAAGTTACGCGTGAAATCTCATACACTCCTACCAAAAAAATTCTGGATGGATTTCAGAGTAACGCTTGAAGAGTGGTTGCGGCCCAAGGATGTTTTCCTGGCGGTGAATCAAGCCATGCCGGCATTCATCCGGTCAAAGGTCATTTCGTTTTCCCACGGGTTGTCTTTTTACCATTTTCCCCATTTATATAAACAGGATTATACGAGATTGCGAGCTCAGCTTCATCGGATGGTTTCGAAAAGCCAGCATATCGTCGTTTCTTCCCAGAAGGTCAAGGAAGAAATGCTAAATATATTTCCAGATAGGAATAATATTCACGTCATCCCATTTGGAATTCCTCTAGATATGGAAAAACCGACAAAGCAAGGAGAAAAGAAGAAAATTTTTCTGTTCGTCGGAATGGATCATCCCGTAAAACATGTACAATTCATTCTAGATGTTTTCCTTGAGTTTTCCAAAAACAAAGCGTACTCCGGATACTCTCTGCTTTTGGTAGGTCCATTTTCTCGGATTAGCAACAATTCAAAAAGGATTCTATGTGTTCCCAATGCTTCCCGGAGGCAACTGAAGCAACTGTACAGAACATGCTTGGCATATGTGACCGCATCCTTTTATGAAAGCTTTAATCTGCCGGTTCTGGAAGCTTTAAGCCAAGGTTGTCAACCAATCGGTTTATCGTCTGCCATCATTCCGGAACTCTCGCCGTACGTGTATGTAGCCTATGATAAAAACACATTCGTAGAGAACATGAGACGGGTAGCTGAGGGAGAAAGGAAGAACATAGAATATGGAAAGCTGAATAAGGAATTTTCCTGGAAGAGCTATGTTGAGAAACTGCAACAGCTATATCTTGTATAATCAGATTAAAAGATATGATAACGGCAGTAATTTTAGCTAAAAATGAGGAAAAACACATCGGCAAGACGATTCAAAGTCTATCGTTTTGTAATGAAATTATCGTCGTCGACGATAACTCCAATGACGCAACGAGAGAAATAGCGGAAAAGCTTGGGTGTAGAGTCTTACCGAGATCTCTGAACAGCGACTTTGCAGGCCAAAGAAATTTTGCTATGGAGCAAGCAAAGCATGATTGGATTTTATTTGTTGATGCTGACGAGGAAGTAACGACCGAGTTAAGAGAAAACATTCTGCAAAACGTGACGAACAATACCAGGGACATCGGATCCTATGCATTGAAAAGAAGAGACTTCTTTTGGGGTAAAGAACTGCAATACGGTGAGACGAAAAAGGCTCGTTCGGTTGGACTGATTCGACTAATGAAAAAAAGAGCTGGAGTATGGCATGGATCAGTACATGAAGCATTTGTTCCCCATGGTACAACAGGGAGTCTGACGGGGTTTTTGGATCATTTTCCGCACCAAACCATCAGTGAATTTCTCCAGGATATTAACTTCTATAGCTCCCTTCGTGCGCGGGAACTCGCCCGAAAACAGAAAACGGCAACGGTATTCTCTCTACTATTTTTTCCATTGGGCAAATTTATTCTCACCTATATTATCTATCTCGGATTTCTTGACGGGCCCGCAGGCTTCACATATGCATTCATGATGAGTTTTCACTCATTCCTTACCAGAGCGAAACTATTTCAATATGGTTCCCGTCATTAATGCGTTAACATACGCTGTATTTTTTTTATGCGCATTCGGCCAATTAGGCAGGATATCGTTTCTTGGACAACAAGTGAATGTGTATGTGTATGAACTTGTTCTTTGTATCGAATTAGTACTCCTTTTTTTCCGGTACCGTATGGACCCGGCGAGAGTATACTTCCGGAAATCCAAATACATTCTTATTTTCCTGCTCGTATTATTGTTATCTTTCATTTACGAAATCCATCGCTATACTTTTTGGGAGAATTTCGTAGGATTTCTTTATTGGGTTCGTCTCTTGTTCTATTACACCTCCGGGGTGTATATTTTTTATCATTTGAAAAAAAGTCTTCCGTTTAGGAAAACGGTACGGATGGGATTCACATTGATGGTTGATTTGGTACTCTCCTTTTCATTCATCCAATATTTTCTCTACCCAGATTTGAGGAACCTGTATTACGACGGTTGGGATCCACACCTCTATAGGATATTCGGCACTTTTTTTGATACCTATATTGCAGGGACGATTTATTGTATCTTATTTTTTCTTTCCCTTTTCCGAGGAGATGCCATTTATAAAGACCGGAGAATAAAATACGCAGCATTGGGGTTGTTGTTTATCTGTGTCCTCTTAAGTTTTTCCAGAACCATCTACCTCACGTTTCTCCTAACACTTTCTTTCTATTTTTTTCGTCAGAAACGCGCGACATTGCTCATAGTGTTTGTTGCAGTTTTTATATTGGGAATTTTCATCATTCCCAAACCGTCAGGAGAAGGAGTAAACCTGACGCGCATATACAGCATTGTGACGCGAACGGAAGACTATTCGAACGCGGTTAAACTGTGGGTAAAAAAACCACTGTTGGGATACGGGTATAACCGGATCCGGTACGCGAAGGCGGATTCTGAATTCATTTCCCAAGACAATTTAGAGAGTTCTCATTCAGGCGCATCATTCCATTCCACATATATGGTAGCTCTTGTTTCTGCGGGAATAATAGGTCTTCTGGCATTCATAGGGATGGTCGTCACATCCATGCAACGGATGGGAGACTTGAAATATATAATAATTTTTTTACTATTGCAGTCAATCGGAGATAACGTCTTATTGCACCCATTTATCCTTTTTTTTCTTGCAGTGCCGATCCTTTGGGTTAGTCTTCTTTCTGATACGTGACCGTGAGGGTTTTGGATTCAGTGTTTCCTGCGATGTCTTGCGTCACGATCGTTATTTTATTCTCGCCGTCTTTTAAACGGATTGAGGCTTCGAAGTTGCCCTGTGCATCAACAACAACCGGGGAATCATTTACCCGGACATACGTTTCTTTGTCAGTAACACCTGAAATCCTGATTTCCTGCTTTGCGGTTTTTGATTCATCCGGGGGTTCCTTTATTTCAAGCTTGGGTTTTTCATCCTTATAAATCACTGTATATCGCGTTGAGTCCTGCTCTTTTTTTGTGCTTTTGGAGACTGCAATAATATAGACTTCGTTTTCTCCCTTTTCCAAATCTCCAATTTCTTCAGAAAAGGTATCCGAGGCGCTCATGCTTTTTTCGTCAACAAGCTGGTCGTTGATATAGAATTTCAACACGTCATAGTTCAGCACAGAACCGCCGACAATGATCTTTGCACTGTTTGTCGCTGTTGGAATAGAATCAATGTCGATTTTCCCGTAAAAACTGTTGCTCTTATTTTGGACTTGGGAAGTTTGTGGTTTTGCAGTAAGATTGGCGATGAATGCGGAAGCGTTTAGCACCAACTGTATCCCAACGAAAAAAATGAAAATCAATAGAGAAATAAGGATAAGGGTTGCCAGAATGATCGTCAGGGTAAATCGTTTATTCTGGTGTTGTTGTAATCGGCTTTTCATATGATTCCAATATTTTAAAGTATAGTGAGCCTCTTGTCAGAATTGAACTGACATCTACGGTTTATCCCAGTACAATTTAGCCGTTGTGAGCCGTCTGTCGGGATCGAACCGACGACCTACGCTTTACGAAAGCGTTGCTCTACCAACTGAGCTAAGACGGCGTAAATGTACGCGATCCCGCACTTCTAGGCCAAATTTTACTAAATTTGGCGAGAAAGTGCTGGGACGAAACAGTTGCTCTGCCTCTGATCTACGTTGGCAATAGTTTACATCAAAATTATACCAAACGGATAGTGTAAAATAGAGCCATGGTAGAAATAAGAGAAGGAATTCTTGCAGGAAGAGATGAGCTGGGCGCCTTTTTTCAAGGTTTGTCTAATACGGTAGAGCAAGCTCATAGTTACAAGCAACACATTAATCTCTTTAATAAATTTGACTTTTTAGGCAGATATTGGTACAAGCTTGCCTATATGGTAGAGAGTGTAGAGACGGTAAGCATGGTCGATCCAGAGGTCCTGCAGGGAATACAATTGACTTCAGATTGCTATTTCGGTTTATGGATAGAAATTTTAAGTGCCGCAAACGAAAAAGGAGTCGACGAAGTTGCATGTGGATTGGTTGGGATGGAGGAAAGAATGGCTAAGTATGGCGAATTTACGAGGACGAGATATGGCCGTGCGATCAAAAGAAAAATAAAGTCAGCGTTTGATGAATCTGTGCCCATTGATCTACCCACGTATGTAAGTATGACGCGACATGTAATAAACGAGAGGTTGGGGAAAATAGCCCTTCAAGAAGAGTTATCACCATCACAGTTGAAAAGCATTCATTTGGGAGTGGGATTAGCGCAAGACCAATGGAAATTCTTTGCTGAAAGATCTTCCCATGTGCAAACGCATGTAATGATACCTATTGCTCGTGTCGCTCGTGGCATATATCCTTCATGAAATTGCTATGAGCGGGATACGGGAGTCGAACCCGTCTCACTACCTTGGGAAGGTAGCATTAGACCGCTTAACTAATCCCGCAAAAGTTAGTCGACAGTCTACAGACTTAATTTGTATAAGTATATCAAATACGTGTTCGTTGTCTCGATTAATCGATTAATTGGATACCTATAGTAAAGAACTTATCTGGGGATCTTCAGAGTACTTCCAGGTATTAAGTCATTTGGGTTAGTCAGATTGTTTTCAATGATGATTCTCTGCATCATATTCCCATCCCCATAGGTTTTCTCCGCAATCTTCCATAAGTAGTCGCCTTCCTGAACTTTGTAGGAAGATCCAAAATGAGTGACCTGTCCGGTTGAGAGTGAGGAAATATCATTTTCCCTATGTAAAGAGCGGCAGGTTGTCGGAATTAAAAGAACTTGTCCCACGTAGATAAGGTCAGGGTTTACAATCTCATTGAGCGCGGTTATATCAAAAGCAGAATCTCCTGTCCCGCATACGATTTCCGAAATTTTCCAGATGTCGTCTCCTTCCTTGACGACATATTTTTTCTCAATGGGTTTTGTTGGGATGTTTTCACTTGCTTTTGTAGAAGTTGAACGGAGTGGAAAAAAATTAACTTTTTTCAAATGGTTAGCGAGAATACCCAAAAAAATAAATACCATAATAACACCAAGGAAGAAGCTTACTGATTTCCTTTTGAATGTTGCGTATATTTTGCGTTTATAGTTAGTGGTTCTCATGTGGCGAGAGCATTATACAATATGAAAGATCAAATATTCAATAAGTTCGATTTAGTCCTCCTATTCTTACTTTTCGCCTTATCCCGCTCAGAGCGATGCGGCTCTAAGAGCGAATTTAGAAGGACATAAGAATCTGTAAACTCGTTAACAGATTCTAATGCGGGCGTTGCCTCGCCGTAGCCTAGCTAAGTTATCTTTTATCCGCTTTCTCCCGACGTAACGTCGGGATTCAGCGAGGCGAAGGCGGGACCAAGGGGGCTCGAACCCCCAACCTCTTCCGTGACAGGGAAGCGCTCTAGCCAATTGAGCTATGATCCCAATCTGTGACTGTGCAAAAAGAGTATGATAATAGTATCATATTTGTGGGGAAATTCCAATATGAAAGGCATTTCACAGGCAAAGTTTTCCAACAAAGAAATCGCTCATGTCCTCCGTTCAATATCTGCGGCATATCTTCTAAAAAATGATCTGCGATTTAAAGTATTAGCCTATGAACGTGCGGCAGAGATTGTTGAAAAGATGTCTCGGGAAGTGAAAGATATCTGGCAGGAAGGAAGGTTGCAAGACATCCCTGGAATAGGACCAGGCATTGCTTCCCATCTGGATGAATATTTCCGCCAAGGGTACTCAAAGCATTTCGAAACTGCATTCAAAGGTATCCCCCTGTCTGTTTTCGAACTGATGAAAATTCCCTTTATTGGTCCCAAGAAAGCTTTCCGTTTGGTAACGGCGTTGAAGCTTTCTCGCGCAGAATCGGTGATTACAGATCTAAAAAAAGCAGCCAAAGGCGGAAAAATCGCACCTCTGGAGGGTTTTGGGAAAAAATCCGAGGAAGATATTTTGGAAGCAATAAATCTATACCTGACTAAATTCGGAAAAACCGAAAGGATGCCTCTGCCGTATGCGTTTTCCGTGGCAAGAAGGATTCTAGAATACCTTACGATGAGTAAAAGGATAAAGCGAATAGATGCGTTGGGGTCGCTGCGAAGAATGGTTTCAACGATTGGAGATATTGATATTGCCGTCATGGTAAAAAAAGAGGATGCCGATGAAACCGTGAAGTATTTTGTTTCTTATCCAAAAAAAATAGCCATAGATAATTCGGGCGACAAAAAAGCTTCCATCATTGTCCATCCGAGCATTCGAATCGATCTGCGGGTACAGGAAGAAAAAACCTACGGCTCAATGCTCCAGTACTTTACCGGGAGCAAAGAGCACAACATCAAGCTTCGGGAATTTGGCCTGAAAAAAGGGTATTCCTTATCCGAGTATGGAATCAAGGAGCTAAAAACCGGGAAACTCCATACGTTCCCCAATGAGAAAAGTTTCTATTCATTTTTAGGGCTTCAACTCATTCCCCCAGAAATTCGGGAGGGGACCAATGAGATAGAGCTTGCAGGAAAAAACAAGATCCCAACTCTTGTGGAAGAAAAGGACATAAAAGGCGATTTACACATCCACTCATCTTTTGACATCGAACCCTCCCATGATCTGGGGATACACTCATTCAAGGAAATCATTGAGAAAGCCAGGGAATTCAGATATGAATACGTTGGATTTGCGGATCACAATCCCAGCATAGGTAACCACACGGAAGAAAAAATCATCGAAATCATGAAGAAAAGGAAGATGGCGATAGATTCCTCACTACATGAAATCGAAAAACCTCCTCGTTATTTTATCGGGATCGAAGCTGACATATTACCTGATGGACGTCTGGCGTTACCCGGGAAAAGTTTTGAATATGTAGATTTTGTTATTGCGTCCATACATAGCTCTTTCCGGATGTCGGCAGCCTAGATGACCAAGCGAGTGATACGGGGATTGGCCCATCCAAAAGTTAAAATATTTGGTCATCCGACCGGACGCATGTTTGGGAAAAGAGAGGGGTATGAGCTCGAATGGAAATCAATTTTCGAATTATGCCAAAAAAACCATATTGCCCTTGAAATTAATGCCTGGCCAGACCGTTTGGATTTGGTTGATACCCTTGTTCGCGAAGCGACCCTCCATAAAGTCTTCTGTGTTATTAATACAGATTCCCACGCAAGAGATCAGATGGAGAATATGCATTACGGCGTGTCTGTTGCCCGACGCGGGTGGGCAGCCAAACATGATATAATGAATACAAGACCATTGAACGAGTTTAAGAAATGGTTGGATAGTTAAATTCATGTAAGGAGGTGATTTAGTGTATGATGCTACCCATTATCGTAGTAGGAATAATTTTAGTTCTGTATTTTATCGCAACCTACAATTCTCTTATTATCCTAAAAACAAGAATTCAAGAAGCTCTCTCGGGTATTGATGTACAACTTAAACGAAGGGCTGATTTAATCCCAAATCTTGTAGAAACCGTAAAAGGATACGCAAAGCATGAAAAAGAAGTGTTTGAAAATGTTACTAAAGCACGATCGGCGTTGTTATCAGCAAGCTCATTGTCAGAAAAAGCAGATGCAAATAATCAACTATCTGGAGCCTTAAAGTCGCTCTTTGCAGTTGCGGAGTCCTACCCAGAACTGAAAGCAAGTACGAACTTTCAGGATCTTCAGAGACAGCTGGAAGACACAGAAGACAAAGTTGCTTACTCAAGACAGTTTTACAACAGCAATGTTCTTGATTTTAACGCGAAGGTGCAGGTATTTCCGACCAATATCATTGCAAACATGTTCGGGTTTAAATCCTTTGATTTTTTTCAAGCAACCGAAGAGGAAAGAAAGAAAGTGGATGTTAAATTTTAATTGTGTACTTGATATAAGATTTTATGGCAGGTTATGCCTGCTGATGATGTTGTGATATGACAATATATAACCAGATTTCATCCAACCGGTATAGAACTTTTCTAATTTTTTTTGTTTTTATTTTCCTGTTTACGGGTTTTTTTTACGTTTTGGGGAAATATACAAACTCTTCTTCCTTGTATATATTTTTCGGGTTAGCCATTTCATTTATTTCTTCTTTTGCCAGCTATTTTTATTCAGATAAAATTATTCTTTTTACCGTTGGTGCAATACCTGCAAATAAAAGCGAGTATTTTGACTACTATACCGTGGCGGAAAACATTGCCATCGCTTCGAGAATTCCGATGCCCCGGCTTTACGTTATTGAAAATCCAGCCCCTAACGCATTTGCAACAGGGCGCAGTCCGAAACACGCGATCGTCTGTGTGACCACCGGACTTTTGGAATTACTAAACCGCGCCGAACTGGAAGGGGTTGTCGCGCATGAAATGGGGCATATTAAAGATTACGATATATTGTTGTCGTCTGTTGTTGCTGTGCTGGTTGGATCTCTTGCGATTATCTCGGATTGGGTCATGAGAAATTTGTGGTGGGTGGGGATTAGTCGGGATAATGACGATAACCGGAGGGGAAATCCCATTTCGCTAATTTTTTTTATTGCGGTAATAGTAATCACTCCCATAGTCGCGACTTTGATCCAACTTGCCGTATCACGTCAAAGAGAATACTTGGCAGATGCGACTGGAGCCTTGACGACGCGATATCCGGAAGGACTAGCGAGGGCGCTGGAAAAAATTTCGTCTAGTCCCCATGTTCTTTCAACCGCCTCTACGTCCACCGCTCACCTTTTTATCGTGAATCCCTTTAAAAAGCGCACTTCTATCTCCAATTGGTTTTTGTCATTGTTTTCAACGCATCCACCCGTTGAGGAGAGAATAAAAATATTACGATCTATGTAATCAAATTCAAAATTCAAGGTACAAAGTTCATCCTTCGACAAGCTCAGGCCTTCGGCTCTGAGGTCACTCAGGCTCGAAGAG
>Ga0066639_10002035_pt1 | contig 17824 bp, 11 predicted proteins | sample CryGeyCG2114_010_2_FD_59504 | JGI IMG/M metagenome (GOLD analysis project Ga0066639, IMG submission 59504) | Groundwater microbial communities from aquifer - Crystal Geyser CG10_big_fil_rev_8/21/14_0.10 | ecosystem: Environmental > Aquatic > Deep subsurface > Groundwater | place: USA: Utah...
TTTTCTTCCGTATTTTTTTACTTTTTTGTAGTTTTTTGTAGATTTTCAGTCAACAGTTGCCTACCCTAAATCTGGGACTTTGCTTGTGTCAAGAATGTTGTTCATTTGATCGCCTTCTATATCCCAGTCAACACCAAAAGCTCTTAACCAAGATTTCATATCAACAACATCTGGGGATTTCAACTTGCCCCACTCCCACTCTTCACTTTTTTCAGCAAGTTTTAATAGTTCGTCATCAGTAGGAGTGCGGATTCTTAAAAGCATATTTGCGACATAACCATGCTTTTCTATGTCGGAGAGTTCGCTCCATGTAGACTCATATCCCCAAATAATATAATTAATTGTTGGATTGAGTAAAGTTTTGGAGCCTTTAATACCTTCAATTTTCAAGGTCCATTTTTGACTTGCTGGAGGATTTTTATCTGTTCTTAGTCCACAAGCAATCATATTTGGATCTACAAAATCAAAAAGATCTGATCTTTTCGTTTTTAGATTTTGAACTACTTGGCACATCTCGCTTGATGGTTCAAAAGTTGCGGCCATTTTTATTTTCCTTTCTTGTTAGAGAAATGTACTTCCTCGTCTTTGTAGTCTACTACGATTACTTGGTCCCCGTTTATTAGGCCGGAAAAATAAGCATTTGCCAGCGGCACCTCAAGAAGTCTACCTATTGCTCTGGACATTGGGCGAGCACCATATTTTTCACTATATCCCTCTGATTTAATATGGTCTTTCATTGAATCAGAAAGTTCAACAGAATATCCACTTTCAGCCAATCTTGCAAGAGATTTTTTAAGTTCAAGATCAAATATCTTTTCAACATCTTCTTTTTTAAATTGACCAAATACAATTATATCATCTAATCTATTTATAAATTCTGGCGGAAAATGTTTTTCTGTTTGCCCTTTTAAAAACTTTTCCATCTCTTCAACAGTTTGTTCTTTGGATTCAATATTAAATCCAATATTTTTATTTATATTATCTAATTTAGAGGTTGCTAAATTGCTTGTCATAATTATAATGCAGTTTCTAAAATCAGCCACTCTACCAAAAGAATCCGTTAGCCTTCCCTCGTCCAATATTTGTAAAAGAATATTTACTACTTCTGGATGTGCTTTTTCAATCTCATCAAATAAGAGTACAGAGTATGGTTTCGTTTTTATTTTTTCGGTTAATTGACCACCGCTATCATATCCAATGTATCCTGGCGGAGAGTTATGAACAGCTATTCTTCCCACGCAATAAGAAGTATCTTCTTCAACGCTCAAATCGTATACAAATCCATTATATTTTTCTTTTTTAACGTCGTCAAGCCTTATATAAATATAATCATCATCAGAAAAGGATTTTCTTTGTATTTTTGTATTTTTTACTCCTCCTAATTTTATATCTAGTTCAGGAATTGTGTTAGAAAGGCGTTCTATCTGACTACCAGATATATAGATTCTGTAATGTAAACTGGTTTCATATCCTCTCCTATCTTTACTTTTAAATTTTTGACAATTTGTTATAACCCCCAATTTATTTAATATAAAATTTATTTGGTAATATAATTGTTTTGAAACAGTGTCGTACTGAATTCTCCTTTTAGTAGTATTGCTTCCGTCGCCGAAAATTACAGTTGTTATAAAACAATGTAATAGTTTTTTGTTTAAATCGGTAAAAAAATCAGGAATCTTCTTATTGTAAACATCCTCGCCAAAAAAATTCTTAAAAAATATGGATAAGACTCTTGAAAAAATAATTACAAATGATTTGTTATTTTTTTCATCATTTTTTATTCTTATGTTCTTACTATATTCAAATATTCTTACAAACAAATTTTGTACTTCATCTATATATGTTTTTTCTTTTATATTAAAAGTAAGTTTTACATTTTTATTATTCTTATCGCAACATCCTTCTGCAACGTAATATCCGGCAAGCCTGCAAAAGTCCTTATCTATGTTTATAAATCTTTTTATTTTATGATCATTATAACACCAAACATGGTTGTCGTCTTTCTTGAACTTAGGAAGATTTTTACAATAATTCCACAAATCTATTTTTTTAGTAATATGGTTAAATTTTTTATTTTTTGGTATAACAACAATATCATCTTTTTCTAGTTTTTTTGCTTCAATCCATTCCAATTTATTTTTATCATAAAAATTTTTAAATCTCTTAGTTCCTTTTGGGGTTTTTATTGCTAAAACCTCATGTCCAGGAGTTAACTTCAAATCTTCTTTTATGTTTGAACATCTTAAATTTACAATTTCTCCATTATACTCATACTTATGTGTATCCTCCACTATTTTATATTTTCCTGAATGGCTAATAACGATATCTCCTATTTTTACATCTTCTATATTTTTTACAAAACCACCCTTCATTCCAACTGTACTCCCTGGAAGAAAACATCCTATAATTTTACTGACAGAATGCTTTTCCATATACTCACTCATATCAAGACGGATAATTTTATCTGGACCAAAAAGATATTCTGATATTTTTTTAGCGAGTAGGGTGTTGTGCGTAACAGTAAAATCTTTTAATAGATAAAGATGATTACCATCTAAATTGAATCCGTAATATTTATTATCTTGTATTTTCTCTAATTTAAATCCAGATACTAAAACATCTTTTTTTTGTTTTCTTTCAGAAGGTTTTTTTCTTGTAATTTTTACAGGAATATTAATTATATCACCAGATATATGCAGCCTGTAGTACGTTTTTTCTTTTACTATTTTTTCCGAAGAAGTAACACAAAAACCCAAAGATCTACCTAAAAATTCAATTTGATCTTTTAAATTTTTATATTTAGTGACTATTTCATAACAATTATTGGTAAGATGACCATCAGAATCTACTATTCCAGCCAATAATTCTAATCTATTTTTTTCTGAATTTATTAAATATTTTTCATTAATCTTTTTTTCATAAATATCTGAAGATCTGTAATTTTTTAGCGTTCCTTCTTTTTTCATTTGTAAAAATATATTATTTTTACAAGTGTTGCCTCTTGATTTATTTTCAGAGACTATTCGATATATACTAGATTTGTTGTCTTTTTGTTCTTTTTTGGAAATAAATAAATTGTTTTTAGATGCATATTTATACAAAAAATCTACAATTTCTTTATCGGCAGTTGTGATGCTTGCCGAATCACATGTCCCATCACCAATCCATAACCCCATAAAATATGGATATATTTCTAGTTTTTTTTCAGAAAAGTAAACCGGAACTCGATACAGCTTATGTAAATGTTTAAATTTCTTACTACTTTCAATATATTCTTTTATAGAAATATTTATTGTCTGTTTTGTCAATGTGTTTTTTAGACTTAAAATATGAGATTCATTACACGTAAAACTCTCTCCTTTGTTTGGAGTGACCCTATACATTTGCTCTTCACCACAGCATATAGAGAGGACGTTCCTTGGTCCAGAGTCATCTCCCATTATAACGTCTCCAACTTTTATTTTTTCTACATTTTTAATTTTTCCATCATGCATTAGTATTTTTGTACCTTTGCCATGACATTTTCCGACACCAGTCCGTCCTATAAACAAATAACAGCCCATTGGTTTATCTTTATCCTTAAATCCAAGTCTAGATCTTTTAATAGAATTACAAATGGATGTAACTGCCAAGTTTTGACCAACAACTTCTTTTTCTATATTTTCTTGTAATTCAGAAAGTTTTGTTTTTTCAGAGCCAGAGACAGTAGTTAATGGAATATTGGTTATGTTTGAAATTACTTGCTCAATTGTGCTAACATTAATCTCTATAATATCTTTTTCTTCTATTCTTCTTTCAATAACAGTTTGAGCACAAGCCTCATCCAGTATATCAAAAGCCTTGTCTGGGAAAAATCTATCTTTAATATACGTTGCAGATAATTCTACGCACCTATTTACTATGTTTTCTGATATTTTAACTCCGTGGAACTCTTCATATTCATTTTTTACTTGGTTTAAAATATCTATTGTTTGTTCTATAGAGGGCTCTTCAAGAAAGACGGGTCGGAATCTTCTGGATAATGCTGAATCAGCAAGAATAAACTTTCTATACTCATCATATGTTGTTGTACCAATACATCTAAAGGTTCCATCGGCTAGTTTTGGCTTTAAAATAAAACTTGCATCAACTGAGCCATCTGCGCTACCTGCTTTAATTAAATGATGTATTTCATCAATAAAAGCTATCTTTTCTAAAGGATTTTCAGTTTCAGTAGAAAGGAATTCTACGACATTCATCATCTTTTCTTCAAACTGACCTCTATATTTTGTGCCAGCAATTATATTTCCTAAAGATATCTCATATATAGTAGAATTAGATAGCTTTTCCGGGACTTCTTGTTCAATGATTGATTGAGCTATCCCTTCAACAAGACTGGTTTTTCCTACACCAGTTTCTCCAATAATAATTGGATTGCTTTTCTTCTTTCTGCATAAAATTCTAACGCATTGAAGAATTTGATCTTTTCTTCCAATAATTTTTTCTTCTTTTTTGAATACAGCTTTATTTAAATTTCTAATTAGATTTTGATCTAACAATGATTTCGGGCTATTATTAGTATTACTACTGTTATTGGTAGAAGGATTCTTTCTTTTTAAATCTTTTCTTTTAGCAATTTTTTTATCTACTTTATTTTTTGGTTGTTCTGCATCTTCTTCAGAATCATTCTTCTCTATATGATTGGCTATAGAAATAACCCCTTCATAGAATTTTTCATATTCAATTCCATGATTTTCAAATATTTCTTTATAATCAGATATATGTTTTGATTTTCCATAATATCTTAAAAATGCAAGAATTACATGTTCAGTTCCCACTTGCATTACTTGCATCTCTAACATTACTTTTTCAGCAATTTTCATTAATTGGAAAAAGGAGTCATGATATTTTTTATTTTCTTTTGGTTTCTGGAATATTGGATTATCATTTTTAATATTAATAACAAACTGTTGCATATCTATATTAAATGCTTTAATTATATGGCATCCAAAAGTTTTTTCATCATCTATAATAGATAACAATAAATCTTTAGGAAGTGCTACATCTCTTTTTTCTTTTTCGGCTTGTTCGAAAACTCTATAAACAACTATATTTCTAAGTCGTGGGGCAAGCTTTCCTTTAAATGTTCGTGGCAAATCCATTAATTCCCTCTCCTGAGGTCCAGTGAAAACGCATCATGTTTTCCAGTTTTCAATTTATATCTCTCAAACTCTTCTTTTCCAAAATTTTTAGAAACATCTTTACATAAATTTATAAAGTACTGTAATTCGTATTTGTTTTTCGATATATTCACATCTTTATGAACCAATTGGACATTCCCTTCTACATATCCTTTTGACGAATCTGTTCTATCTAGATAAGCTGTCCTTTTTTTATTTTTTGTTAAAGTGTAGATTAAAAGCATTTAGTCCAAGAACAATTTCCGCAGGTAATACACCCTCCTTGTCTTATTAGATGGTTGTTACCACACTGAGGGCATTCTTCTCCAGATACTGAAGATCCGTCTTCTATGTATTTTTTTAAAACTCTTGCAAGCACTTTTGAGAACGTCTGCATATCTCCCTTTGTTTTTTCTAATTGATGAACTATAAAAGAAATATCTGCTCCATGTCTCAAACATGTCGAAACGATTCTTGTAATTGCATCCATGTTTTCGTCGGAATTGCTATTGGTTATTTGGTATTCTTTTTTTGTTTTTTTAATATCTGTCTTAAGGATGTATTCTCCTCTTGACTCCTTTCTAATTATTCCATCTTTTATATTTTTAGGAATAACTATTTCCCCCTCATCGTCATGATTGCTATTAACAAAAATCTCATATGGATCTTTTCCAATCAATCCAACTGCAACAACATAACAATGTCCCTTTCTTACGCAATGATGAACATCACACACCAGGTCCTTTGGTCTTTTTGTGGCATTTGTTTTTGTTATTTTTTTATCATCATCAAACTTTTTTGAAGACAATACAGATGTCATTGTCCCTTCTCTATATGTAGTTATTCCTTTCAAGAACTTTCCATTATATGCATTCAGATAAACTTTTTTAAATTCTTCGTAGGGATAATCTTTTGATATATTTATTGTTTTTGATATCGAAGAGTCTATCCATCTACTAAAGTTTGTCATATCGTATAGATGATCTTCCACTGAAAGTTCATGTGCTGTAACAGCCCAATCGTTTTCAGTGTTCCAACTTCCAATTTCTTTAAGCTTTCTTACAGAGTAGTCCATACAATTAACTTCCATTGTTAATCCCCTGTTTTTATCTATCTTATATATATTTTCATTGTGCTTATATTTTAATATTTTATCTTCGCCCTCTTTTTCTTCCTTGAAATATTCGTTAGGCCCATAGTCGCCTTCCCAATATTTGGGGACAATTTTCTTTATTTCGTCTGGAATAAAATTACATACTACAGTTCTTGTATATTCTTGTCCAAAAATTGGTTCCAAACCTGAGCTTACTATGTTTGAAAGTATTGCAGTATTTCCTGTTGGTTGAATTGATAATAGTGAAGAGTTCCTAATGCCATGTTTTTTTATATCTTCCAGTGTTTCTTTTGGCAAATCTATATAATCCCAGAATATATTTTCGGCATGTTTTTTTGGATCACAAGAATCAAACATTCCTTTTTCTTTTGCTAATTCTATAGAACTTTCTACAGCAGTATGTGTTATTGTTTTCATCAAATCATCTAATATGGATTTAGATTTTTTTGATGCAAACCTTACGTTTAAAAGATATAGGGAAGATCCCCACCCCAATATCCCAAGCCCTATTCTTCTCCTTTTAGTGAGAGACTCTTTATATTCGCTTAAGGGGACACTCGTATAATCATTAACATTGTCTGAAAACCTTACTGCATATTGAACATACTTTTTTATTTTATTGTAATCAAATTTTTTATTTTCAATATCTACGAATTGTGTTAAATTTATTGATATTAAATTACATACGCCCCCATAAGGAAGGGATTGTTCCCCACATTGTGGGGAGAAAATTCCATCAATGTTTCCACATAAGTTGTAGTGACCTATAGCAACTGTATGGTTTTTATCAACTGTAATATTATATACAGTATGCTCGCCCTCAATTTCTTCAATTTTTAAAACTCTATGGTTATATTCTTTTGATTTTTCTTTTAATTCTTTATAGTTGCTTAAAATATATTGATTATTTGATTTTGAATTAAATCTAGTTGAAATATTTTTGTTTTTACATTCTTTTTCCCATTCTTTTTTTGAAGGAATTCTTTTTAATTCCTCTTCTAAATCTCTAAAGGTCATTACTTGTTTGTGTAAATTTTCTTTGGATTTCTTTTCCATCATTGCTTTTCTGTTCAAAAATGCTTTTTCTTTAATTCTATCCGAATCCATAGGTTGGACTCCTGGAGCAAAACATCTTTCCCTATATATCCAACGAACAATAAATGGGGTGTTTGTTAATTCGCATTTTTTTTCAACATAAACTCCTCCATCAATAACAATAGCCTTTAGTCCTGTTTTTTCTGCTTCTTTAAGAATTCTTTTCGTCTCAAAATCTTTTCTTCTTTTAGATATTTTCTCTCTATATTCAGGAGTCATTGACTCTAAAATTCTTTTTCTAAGTTTTTCCTTATAATTTTTATCCTTACATCTTTCTTTTGTTTTATCCCCAATCTTCTCTTTCGTTTCTGAAGAGTGCTTTTTACCAAACATTGGATTTTTTTCTCCAGAAAAATCATGTTCAGCATGAAATTTGTTATGTTCTTTGAAAGTCATTATTTTTAAATTTTTTATACTATTGTTTAATCCATTATAATCTTTATGATGGACAACTAAACCTCCATTAATCCATCCGTTTTTTTTATTTTTGTCATAAATTTCACACCAATCTTTTTCTTTAAAAAATTTACAAATCAATCTATGTTCAAAAACTCTTTTGTTTTTTGAGTCTCTAACATCTGTATTGACTCTCCAATATTTTTTATCCTTTTTATATATACTTTCTTTTCTTTTTGTAAATCTTGGAATAGAATCTCCATTTTTCAAATCTTTTGCTTCTACGGTTCTATTATCCATAGTATAAAATTTATGATTTGGAGTGACTTTAACTTCCAATCCACTGTCAAATTTTATATTTAATAGTTTTTGATCATATCCTGTAATTCTAGGATTTCTTCCCCACTTTATTTCAACAAAACCTGTTTCTTTATTTAGAGAATAAACAGGAATATCTTTCCCTTCTTTCGCTAATTGTCCTATAGAAACTAACCCTCTTCCATCTGCGGTTGCAATTAGTGTATCTTCAGAAAAACACGGGTTTGTTGTTTGTATAAAAGAACCTTCTCCATAATTCCAACAGTGAGTCAAATTCGCCTTGTCACAAAAAAGAACACCAGGATCATTTCTATTATATGTAGATGTTGTTATCTTTTCCCACAAGTCTAGTGCAGAAACCGTCTTGTGTATTTTTACTGGATAATTATTTTCTTTCCATTTTTTTATATTTCCATCCCATTCATTTTCATATTTTTCAAAATTTGTAACTGGAAAAATTAAGTCCCATTTATCAAGATTTTCGTATGGCTTATTTTCTTCTTTTAGTAATATTAGTTTGTTTATAAGTTCCATAAATTCATTAGTACAATTTACTGATATATTGAATTTAGATAATCTTCCCTCTTTTTGTTTAGAGGTTATAAACTCTTCAATATCTGGGTGCCAACAATCTAAAACACCCATCATTGCACCTTTTCTTATTTTTTTCTTACCTTTTATATTTTTTTTATTCTCTTTAGAAGACCCAGCCGTTATTATTTCAGAACTTTTATCAAAAAGTTCCATATACTTTACAGACCCTGGCGTTTCTACGCCAATCCCATCTATAAAAGACCCTCTCGGCCTAATAAATGAAAAATTCATCCCCCATCCGCCTTCAGATTTAAGAGTAAGCACTTGATCTAAAAGAGTTTTCATTATTCCTTTTATAGAGTCTATGTCTTCATGGCTTCTAGGTCCAACAAAACAATTATGAACAACAACATTATTTACAATATAACTTTCATCTTCTTCTACAGAAATATTATAAACATATCCATTGTAATATTCTTTATGTTTTTTTGACCTCATGTAAAATGAGTTTATGTCTTTTGAAAATTTTACATTATATCTTCTCATTTTTGAAAAGAATTTTTTAAGTTGCAATCTATTGTCTTCGTACACTTTACTTAGGTGTGGGGTAATGTCATAGGAATTTCCTTTGTTTATTTCTAATTTAAAATACTCATTATTTGTATATTGTGTTTTTTTACTAACATATTGTTTTTTTAAGTTGCAAGGAATACCAGATAAGTAAAATAAAGTCTGCACTTCTTTTGATAAATTTTTATTAGCCAACACAATTCTTATTTCCTGTTTTTTAGTAACCATTCCGTCCGAATCAATAAGCCCTATTAAAAATGATTTTATTACCGAAATAGGAGAAGACCAGATAAAATCTGGTATTTTTTTATTACTATAGTTTTCACCAAAAGCTTTATACAAAAATGAAGAAAAAATATAATTATTTTTTCTTAGATAGAAAAAATTATCCTTTTCTCTTCCATTTATATTTATTGTTATTCCTAAATAATTTTCTAATATAGATTTGCATTTTTCAAGAGAATCATTTTCTTTTTTAGAAAAAACAATATTAAAACCATGTTTAGGGAAATTTTCATCTTTATTTTGTTTAAATGTGGAGCCATCTCCCAAAAACCTACCCATAACATAGGCAAATTCTTCATTAATTTTTATAAATCTTTTTATCGTATCTGATTTTTTATTACCATTAGCTCCGTTTCCACCAGTAAAATTTTTAAATGTATATAAGTAGTTGTCTTTTGTTTTTAAAATATTACTGTTATGGTAATTCAAATAATCAAATAAGTCAATGGTTGTATAGTCTTTTGGTCCGTTTAATCTTGGGAATACAACTTCTTCTATTTCTTTGGATTCAACCCACTCTCCTCTACTATTATAGAATGGATGTTCTTCTGTACATAAGATATCAAACATAGAGCCTTTGTTTGTTATTCTATATGCATCACCTTCGTACCTCCTATTCATTGTATGGATTACTTTTTTCCAATTGCCCGTATGCGTTAATACCAAATCTCCAATTTCAATATTTTGTATTTCTTTATATCCCTGATTAGTTAAAACATTTACATATTCAGGAAAACAATTTATCAATGTAGTTCCTTTATATTTTGTTCCTGCATTAGCAATAACTCTACCTCCAGGAACAACTTTAAAGTTAAGAAGCATTTCAAAAAATAAATGTTCCCACTTTTCTTTTAGTTCTTTACTTTTTTCTACAGATGCAATTGCTTTTGCTATTCTCCAAAAAGTAGAAAATATATTTTTATCATTCTCATCCTTATAGGTTTCGAGCCATACTTGCTCTGAAAATGGATCTAAAAAAACATTATATATATCTTTTAATTCATTTTCATTTTTTTCTTTTATTTTATTATTTTCCCAGAATTTTTTATAATTTTCATCTTCAGATGAAGACAGTATTTCTTCAACAAAATTCATAACCAAATAAACCTCTCACAATATACATTAGGATTCAATTTCTATATTTATTTTTTTGGGTTGAAAATTAGGTACGGGTTCCCATTCATTGACAGGCGTTTCCTTGTACCCATTAAGGATACGAGCAATCTTCTCTAATTCGATGGCTGGATGCTTATTCGGCGGAATCCTGCCCCAAACTTCGGCAGGTACAAAGTAGCCCTCCAACTCTCCTCTTTCATTTTTTGCACGTATATTTATTCCAGAGGCATCCGGTTCCATAATTGCTGATATGACTTCTACAATTTTATTTTTCGTAGTTAGTGGTATTTTTGCCATACAGACCTCTAAATATTATACAAGATTGTTCGTGATCATTGTGTTCTTGAGGGTAGAGATAAATTCCTTGAGATTTTTTTCTCCCTTTATGAACTCAAGATTTCCATATTTTTTTCTCTTCTTTAACTCTCTAGATGCCAATTTCATATCAGTTAAAGTCTGGACTAATTGAGACCCCAATCTATAACATAGATAATGAGTTTCAAATGGCATATATGTAGCAGAATTACTTATAACCATAAGCTCACCCTGCTCTTTATTTGGAAAAAGAGATACATCAAGTTTATACAATTCTTGAAAAATTCTATCAGATCTCTCTGTAGGGACAACTTTTTCCTCACCTTCTACTTCAATGTTTTTACATTGTTTATAGAATGGTAAATTTTCTTTTTCTTCACCCATTTCAGCAGAAATATTGTTTAATCTCTTCTCCCATTCTTCATCTGGATACATGGCGAATAATTTACAGCCAAGAGGACGAGATTCATAAATAGAGCATAATGTATTATTTAACAACACACAAGGTTTTGTAGTCTCTGTTTTTATTAAAGAATCTAAACATTGAAATAAAAGATCTCTTTTTTTCTGATCATCCCACTTCTCTATTTCTTCCAAAGCACTAACAAATTCTACTAATAGCATTGGTGGAGAAAACACCTTACAACAATCTGCCTCCACTCCACATTTGTTCGGACAAAACAAACATTTTGTAGCGGGTAGTTCAGCATAAAGGTTTTTTAATCTTCTTTTAATACTTTTATATTTTTTATTTTTTGTATCTATTTCTATTTTATAAAATGGAAGTTTGATTTTCATGTTTATTTCCTAAAATATATTTTTAGTTTTTAATTGTTCGCTTAGATCAAAAGCAAAATTTACTTTATTTGGATAAATTACTAATTCGGTTTTTTTCTTTGCGCCTGTAATCGAGTAGTTCGCTTCTATCTCTTTAATATGAGCCCAAGAATACATTCTTCTTATTTCTTGAGAGTTGTCATAACTAAGAATCCAATATTGATCTGTTCTTTTTAAAAAGTCAGCCAGGTCCTGGTGCTGTTTAGGTGAAAACTTTACCGGATAAAGAATGTCTCCCATTTCATAATAGGGAGGATCTAAATAAGCAAACCATTTACCTTCTTTTTGTAGTACATCCATACAGTCTAAATTGGTACAGAGACCTTCTCTTACTGATCTTGTTTTAAAATATGAGTTAAGAGATATTACATTTTGTACTAAATAACTCACACTCCATCTGGCATCGTTTTTATATTTCCCTTTTTGATCAACTCCGCCTAATGGACCTGACATTGTTCCTAATCCAGAAAAAGACGTTCGATGAACAATTAATTTCTTTACTCCAATTGAAACTGGATCTTGATTTTCAAAATTACCTTTAACAAGGAAAGATTTTATTTCGTGAAAACTTTCGGGTGTTGGTTTATACTTTTGTATTTCTTCTATCATTTTTTCTGGTTTATTAATAATAGAAGACCAAAAGCAACAAAGACTATAATCTTTGTCGTTAATCCAAATATTTGGAAACGTATTTCCTTTAACAATATTAATACCTACAGCCCCTCCCCCAAAAAAGGGTTCTCGATATTCGTATTCAAATGGTTTTGATTTATTGTTGTAAAAACAATTAATTGGCTTTATGATATAACTTTTTAATTTTTCTTTCCCGCCGGGATATCTTAGCATATTTTGTTAATAACTTTCTTCAACTCTCTTATATCTCTTAATTCATCTATTGGAAAATAATAATTTTTTTGTTCGCCTCTTATAGCGTCATAAACATTCTTGTCTTTATAGTACGCTATTTGTAGCTTATTTAAGTATCCAAAAATTTCCACATCTATTGAGTTCATTTTTTTAAAATCATCTACAAACAAATTTCTATTTCTAACATGACTTGTGTGTGTGAAAATTTCTATATCAACAGTTGTTTTTACTTTTGTTTTGTTCTCTCTAATCGCTATAGCATAACCGGATATTTTGCCATTGTTTATTTCAGGATTAGAGTATCCTTTTATTATATCCTTAACACCAAAACTTATTTTTTTCCTACCAGTCTTAAATAAATTGCAATATCTTTCTTTTATACTGACAGAAAAATCATCGCCACCATCCCCGTTCAAGTAATAATTACCATCAACATCAAATCCCATATAATTGGCGATTGCTACTTCTGCAATAACTCCAGCAAACTCTGTTCTAAATTGAAAATTATCTGTATTTAATAAACCTCTTCCCCATTTCGTACTATTCCATCTTTTAAATTTACATCTTTTTTCTGCCAATTCTAAAACTTTCAATATATCCTGATTACTTAAACATATAATCATTTTGAACTACCCCACCCACAAGAGGTGGGTTTTTCTCGAACCTTCATATAAATCCCGTAGGTTCTTTGTGGATTCTTTGTAGTTAAATTTTTATTTATTCTTTTTTTATATCTCCAAATAGTGGTCTTGGATATATTTAAAATGTTCATGATTTCAATATCATTGTAATTTTTAAAATAGTATTCCAAACCTTTAATTGAAATTGTTTTTTTGTTAAAAGTCTTTTCATACCTATTTTTAAAGTCTAAAAATAAATCTTTTTTTCTTTTTAAGAAAATTGTGGAGTTATTATATAATTTATTTAGTATTTTATAGCATACAATATTTCCTCCAGTACTAGCACTATATATATTCCTATCTTTTCTTGTATGTATTTTTTCTACCTCTATTGTATGTAGAAACTTTTTAAACTCGCTTATAAGAAAGATACTCCCACAAAGAGATATACTCATTTGTTTTTTATCTTTACTGTGATATGTTATACATCCATCGCCATCAAAAACGCCTCTCCAAAAATGTCTTTCCATATTCTTATTCAAATTTGGTTTTTTTGTTATAAAAGTTTTATTTTCTACAATGTTATTCTTTTCTAGGTCTTTTATAATTTTTTTACCCTCAATTGAAATTTCACACATATTGGAATATTTTTTTATTTTTCCAGAATAGTTTATACTTGTTTTAAATTTAACTAAGTGAGAATAGTCTACACCTGATAATGCAATCTTTAAAGTATACCTTATTCTATTGTTTTTTTGTCTCCCATTTCTAACAGATCCATCAGCACATATGAATCCTAGCCAATATGCCTTTTCCTCCGTATTTATATCTTTGAAAAAATTCTCATTATAAAATGACTTCTTGTTCTTATATCTTTTCTCAATATTATTCTCTTTAAGAATCCTGTTAATGTAATCCTCAGAACGATTTATTTTATCTTTAATAGACTTTATAGATTTCCCACTGCGATATTCGCTTATCAAGATCTTTTCTAAATCTTCATCACTTATTTTTCTTCCTTTTACTTTTATATTCTTTTCTTTATAAACTCTTATTAATTGAGTTTTTGATATTTCAACACCAATATCTTCGTATATAATATTTCTACATTCATCTATTGTTTTTTTATGAAACTTTTCTTTAAAAACATCTTCAAAAGATGCTCCATAAAGTCTTTCTATGGTATGTATCAACTTTTCTCTCATTATTTTTTATGAGGATTATAGTTTTTGTCAACTAGTTGTTCTGATGTTTGTGATTTCCCATCAAATTTCATAGAAGGTGCTATTCCTTGAAGCCCGCCACTATCCACGAATCGCTGGAATTGCATATCAGCTTCAACTTTATTGTTTGGTCCATCGACGGGAGTTCCACGTTCTCTTAGCTTTTTAGAGAACTTTCCTTGATATCCTCTGCTCCCGTGATTAATAGTCCAACCGCCACCCTTAAAGATGGTTCCGACCCCCCCTGACACGACTCGTCGCACCGGGAGAGTATCACCTTCTTCATTCTTAATTTCGGTAAAGGCTTCGTCTTTTATTGATTGTATTGTCTCAATAAAATTATTAGTTCCGTTACCATCTTTATCTAGTATTTCATACTCATATGTCGGCATACTAAAACTCCACAATATTAATTATCTGTTTTTTTTACTGCTCTTTTCTTAGTTCTTTTCTTAGTTACATTTTTTCTGGCAGTTGTCTTTTTAGCGAGAGTTTTCTTTGTGGGAGTAACCTGGTGTCCCTTATCTTCACCCCTTTCTCTAGACGTCTTTTTTAATTTTCCTTTAAGATTTTTTCCAAACAAATGCAATGACTCTTCTGCGAGTAGTCCTTTTTCATTCTTTCTGGCTAATACTCCAATTTCCCATCGGTCTGGAGGAGAATCTAGACTTTCTTTTTTATAATATTTCTTTTCTTTTATATCTTTAACTCCCTCAATATCAAATTTAACGGCTACTGGATCACCTGTGTGTTCCCCCATAAAAACGTCATCTCTTCTAGGAGTAACACATGATATTTGCGGAATAGTTATATCTGGAGTAGGCATTTTGATTTTTTTTGTGTTAAGGTATTCTTCTCTATCGATATCTTCAACATCGCCTCTTTGATAAAGAAGTTCTGCTTCTGATAATGGTACATTTTCGAGAAAAGATTTTTTACTTACAAAATCAATTAACTTAAGGTTTCCTATAAAAATAGGGCTTTCAGTCTTATTTTTAACATAAAGCCTAGATTCTTGTTTGAATTCAATCTCATCAATTTTCTTAGTTAGTTGATTGATTTGAAATTCTAAAATTCCTTTTGCGTTTTCAAGACTATTAATTTGCAAAAGATATTGTTCTTTTAATTTTTCTTCATATTTTGTTACATTCATAACATGTCTCCTTATAGTTCTGTTTTTTCACTTTATTATTCCCTGTCTAGTTGAATGTCGAAAAGACCTATATTCATTATTTTCCATTAATCTAACCTAATGTCGTAGGTCCATGATTTTCCTTCAGCATGGACTCCAAAGAATTTTTGTGCTGCGGAGTTGGCCGACATTAGTGTATTAATACTATAGTCATCACCTCCCGCAAAAGATGAGTTAAGAATTATTCTTCCACCTGAATTAGTTTCTAATTCTGCCATACTATGGAAATGCCCCAAAACCATATAATCAAAGGATTTTCCATAAATTAAAGAATGTTCTAAAACTGCTCTTTGATCTGTCTGATCTACTCCAGATTCATTCAAATACGAAATTAAATCTTTTATATTTTTAGTTCTTTCAAGGATTGTCCTAAATCTACTTTCTGAACGAACCATACCATAGAAAGGCAGACCTGACCAAGAATTATGAACAACTCCACCATTTACACAATAACTATGAACTGCATCCACCGATAAATCATATTTCTTCCCCGAGTAAATTTCCTTGCTTACTTTTTTTACTAAATAAAAAACTTTTCCATTTAACTTGACTACACTTTTTCTTTTTTGAGATTTAATGTCATTGTCAAATTTGGCAACGTAGTTTCTTTGTACTTTTGGTCCTAGTTCTCTTGCATCTTCGCCGTAAAAAGATATGACAATTTCTTCTTTTCCGCTTCTAACTCTTTTTTTAAAAGAAGGAGTATATCCTATTTTTTGAGCAATAAAAAATAATTGCCATCCCATTTTTTTACTCATTGTCGTAGCTCTAACACAGTGAGTTTTATCTCTAAATTTTTTTCTAGAGGTATGTCCGTCTGCTCTTAAGTATCCTATTAATAAACTTTTTAAGAAAGATTTGTTGCCATATTTAAACACAAGATTGTTAATATTTTTTTCATACGCTCCATGTCCACATAATTCCCCCACAATGTCTGCTGCTGCTCGACCATATGCCTGAACTCTTTGTGCTCTTGTTGACATGTCATTTCTTGTAATAAGTTTTGGAACATCATTAAAGACATTCTTCCACGACTTTATTAGTTCATTCCAATATTCTTCCTCATCCTCATGAAATACTATTTCTACTGATGTGTGAAAATTATGTGAATATTTTTCAGATTTGCCAGCGCAATTTCCATCTCCTAAATATTGTCCAAGAATCAAACCAAAATCTGAATCGAATTTTATTTTATTTGGTATTATTTTTTCTCTAGGATGATTTTTATTTTTTCTCAATTTAAATTTATCTGATAACAATTCTTCAACGTTTACTTCAAAACAGTCTTCGTTTGCCTTTTCTACCTCTGGTAATATAACCCAATCTCCTTTAGATACATTTTCTGCTGAAATCCATTTTATTTCTGGAAATAATTTGTTGTTAAGACAGTATTCCATTTCAGAACTTTTTACTATAGGGACTTCATGATTTTCTGTAATTTCCCAAGTATTTTCAGGAAGATTATATACTTCTATATTACACATTTTTCCATCATGGTCATTGATAAAAACATCTTTTACGCTTTTGAATGTTCCGTTTTCTGTCAAAACGGAATCCCCCTTATTTATATCACATATTTTTTTACTTATATATCCTTCAACAATAACTTCTGCATTTGGCTTGAAGCATTTCATCTGATCACCGTGGGTAAGTAAAAATTTGTTACCCAAAATTTCTGTTACTAAAAATGGTGATCTGGGAATTTCAAAACTAATACCTTTCTGTTGGCTTAGTCCCATTTTCATCATATGGTAGACCACATAATCCCAATTTACAAATCTTTTTTCTTTATCACGTTTTGCACAGTTCCCAGTAAAAAATGCGTCGCCCTTTTCTCCCAAGACGGCTATTGTACCATTATCCACAGTAACACACCAAACCAAATCATTATATTCTTTTTCTTTTGTATTTTTGCTTTTTAACGTATATGATTTTGATAATCTAAACTGTATATAATAATTGTCTCTAATTATTGTTTTACCTTTATGTTTAGACAAGGAACATGGAATTCCATGTGAAATAAAAAGTCCAATTAGCTGTTCTAGAAATTCTTTTTTACCCCACAGTGCCTCCACTCCACCCCTTCTATTGTATGAATCTTTGCCTATTGTAGCTGCCCTTATACACCCATCGCCAAAAACCAATCCATTTAAAAATATATTAACCTGTCTATCAGACATACA